>Ga0209107_10002261_pt1 | contig 10697 bp, 4 predicted proteins | sample LakErihyJuly2011_2_FD_187460 | JGI IMG/M metagenome (GOLD analysis project Ga0209107, IMG submission 187460) | Freshwater microbial communities from dead zone in Lake Erie, Canada - CCB hypolimnion July 2011 (SPAdes) (version 2) | ecosystem: Environmental > Aquatic > Freshwater > Lentic >... | reverse complement strand
GTAACTCAAAAGGCGGTAAGATATAGATATGTTGATGGAGATTCAAATTTAATATTCTTAACTCTATCACCTTCTTCATCGCCAACAAACAAACCAAATGCAACTCCGTTCATCGGACAGCCTGACCAAGATATTATAATTACAAATACCTTTTTCAATCCAGTATCTGTTGAGATTGAAATGGTTGAGTACGATATTTCTTCTCTTGCAATTGCTCTATATGGTAATCAAACCAAATCTATCGATGATGGTATCTACACTATCTACGATTCTAATGATAACATATACAGACAATACAACCTATACGAAATTAGAGACCAATTTAACGCTCTTCTTTATGAAGTTAGACAAAGTAGAGGTAATAATATTGATTTCAGTAAAAACTTTACAAATATAACTAGTTAATGGCTACGACTCAAGGTACTACTAAATTTTTTTACCCACCACGACCAGGTAGTGGAGCTGCAACTTTCTCTGACAATATTGTAGGATTACAAACGGTTGAAGGAGGAGGGCTCACGCAGGGTAACTTTGAGTTTACAACGTCAGTTACTGAAAGGACTACAAGAACATTTAATGTTGGAGCGTTTTCTGAGCCTATTAGTTTGGAAGGACTAAACATTAATGATGTCAATGAGAGTAGGAGAATAATGGCAACACAGTTCAGAGTTTATCCAAACTATGATGTGTCCCAAGTTCTAAACTTTTCAATGTATGGGTCTTTGAGTAAAAGATTTCAGGTGTCAATTACGGAAATTATACATAGATTTCCAGCCTCATTAGACGTAGTTTTCAATAACGAGGATTTTATCACAGCATCGACTGCAACTAACATATCTTACGACTCGGTTTTAAATGAAACATCGTTTCGTATTGATGTTAGTAGAATTAATAATCCATTCGATATTGATTATTCTTTGAGTGCTGCAACAAATTTATCTGTAAGGGAAATAACCGTTTCTCCATATAGAAATTTGTATAATACTTATTTGGATTATTGTATATCAATCAATGACAATATTTTCAATGTTGTTTCTTTTACTCCATCACAAACATTATCAACAGGATTTATTGAATTCATTGTTTCAGGAACACCATTTGGAACAACTGCTACAACATCTAATGAAGAATTTCAAGTAAGACCAAATGATTTTATAGTCGACAAAATTTTTGCGGAAAACTTTGATGAAGTGCAAAAATTTTTATTGAACCGACTTATTAGGCCTGAGTATACCGCGGTATTTCAAGTCCCACAACAAAATGAAGCCGGGCAATTTTATACAAATTATGAACAAGTTACATGGCCTAAAGAAGGACCGTGGAATTTAGATATAAAATCATTTTTGTTCGAAGGATATTTGGAGCAACTTGAATCAATTGCAATCAATTTGGATTCATTCAAAACAAATTTAATCTCAAGATTTTTGGTTACAGATTCTTTAAAAGAATTTGACACATTAGGGCAAAAAGTAGAAAAGATATTTCAGATTTATGGTAGAAGTTTTGACCAAATCAAACAATTCATAGATGCCTTGGCATACATGAATTCTGTAAGTTATAATCCGTCAAACGATATCCCATCACAACTTTTGGTAAACTTGGCAGAAACACTTGGATGGAGTTCAAATTTTTCACCAATAACTAATGAGGACTTCTTAAGTTCGGTATTTGGTAATACCTCAACACCAACATACCCTGGTTATGCAAGAGCGTTGACACCAACGGAATTGAATTACACATTTTATCGTAATCTTATTCTAAATGCGTCCTACTTATTTAAATCAAAGGGAACAAGACGTTCCGTTGAATTTATGTTAAGGCTGATTGGAGCTCCTGATTCTTTAATAGAGTTTAATGAACACATTTATTTGGCTGACCAAAAAATAAATATGGAACAATTTGATGTTCAGTGGGCGGCTATCTCAGGAGGTACCTATGTTGAAAATACTCCAGGGTTTATTCCTGGTTCAACATATAAGATAAAGGGTCAAACATTTAGCGCGTTTACTTCAACTAATACATATCAGGATGTTACGACAAGATTAGATGACTATCCTGTGGATTTGGAGGGATTCCCAAAAGCACCTGTCAATACCGAGACTTATTTCTTTCAGTTGGGTGCTGGTTGGTATGAATCAACACCATCACATAGAAGTCCTGACGAGGTTGTTATAACAGGTCAGGTATTCACAGGACAAAATTTCAACATACAAACACAATTAGCACCATTCACATATGGACAACCTTATCTAAATAGGTTTAGAGATTTTCCATATATGACAGAAGGTTTCAAACTTAGAAAAGTAGTTGATAATAATAAATCTTGGTTAGCAGAGGATGATAAAATAAGAGTTTCAAATACTGCTGATTACAACGCATACTATTTTGTTGATAACGAAAAGTTGGTGTTGAATGTTAAAAACGTAGATCTTTTCTTAAATCCTGCCCAAGGTTTAGTCTATGATGTTTGGGAACAATCAAGAAGATATGACTATCCAATACCTGAGTCAGGGTTAACGGTTGGATATCCAGTACCTGGTGGAGTTGATTCTACCTTTGTTAACCCAAAGCCAAAGAAGAAAACGTTTTTTGAATTTTCTCAAACTTTTTGGGAGAACATGATTAACGTAAGGAATCGTCAATATATTACTGATGGTAAAACAGGTGGATATCCGACCTTACAATCAATCTTTTGGAAATACATTGAATCGGAAAGTGCTGTTGGATTACCTAACAACAAATATACCTATCAAAAATTAATTGATTATGTTAATGGGATAGGACCTTATTGGATGAAGTTGGTGGAACAAATGATTCCTGCAACAACAATATGGAATTCAGGTGTTAGAATGGAGAATTCTATTTTCCAAAGACAGAAGTTTGTTTATCGAAGACAAAGAGGGTGTCAGTTTATCCCTGTACCTGTTGACCCATGTTTTATAATATCAAATATTTTTGATTATACATGTACGACAGAATATACGGACTTCAATATATTTCCTTGGTTAAACGGAGATGTTGATGTTAGTAATTTTAGTAGTATATTATCTAATAGAGTTAATAATATGTTAGCCCAAAGTGGATTGACGTTGAATGATTGTATTCAAAACTCAGTTCAAAGTACTTGGTATGTTGATTTAAGAATTGGTGGTGATGTTATAATTGAAGAGTTATTTTATGTTGGATATGGATTGACTGATGTGCCAACTAATACAATGTATAGAAACGCGTTGATACAATATCTTCCACAACTATATGATTATGGATTCACATTCTTCTTAAATGGAAACTTATTAACAATCACAAGTCTGACTTGTACTGAACGAAATATTGATGAAACACTTTCATTGAACTCGGGAATAAATATAAGTATAAATTGTAACAGTTAATGGCGGTATTAAATTATAACATAACGGTAACAGGTGATTGCTCTAATAATAATTCAGGGGCATTCAATCTATTTGTTAGTTCGGGAACACCACCGTATACAGTAGAGTTTATTACTCCATATTATCCATCTCAAACTATAATAGCACAACCTGCATCTTTGGCGGGGTTGGCAAGTAATGTTTATCAGATTAGGGTTAACGATAGTACTTTACCTGTAAACAGCGAGTTTTTACTTAATATTCCAATATCAAGTGGTGTATGTGGGTCGATAGTTGCGGTACAGAATACGACATGTGGAACCAATAGTGGTTCTGTTACAGGGTCATCGACATCCTTATATTCATCAACAAATTTTTCTTTGTTCGATGTGAATAACAATTATCTAACCTCAGCAACAACTAACACAGATGCGGTTGTTTTTGGTGAATTAAGTGCTGGAACATATTATTTAGGTGTTACTGATTTAGGAGGATGTACAGCATTTACTCCGACATTCATAGTCCAAGAATCTGAGAGTTTAAATTATGGGTTATATGTTGTACCAAACTCAAGTTGTGGTGGAACTCCAATAGGTAAAATTTTTGTAACGGGTCAAACAGGTCAAGCACCTTACAGTTATTTGTGGAGTAATGGTCAAACAGGAAGTACTATTACAGGATTAACTTCGGGTAACTATTCTGTTGATGTCACTGATGCTTACGGTTGTACATTATCTAAATCGGCAACAGTTACAGATGTAAATCCAATTGGGTTTGGTTTATTTACATCTACAGCACCGACCTGTCTTCAGTCCAATGGGGTAATTAATTTAACCATAACAGGGGGGACTTCACCATTTTATTATTCAGCATCTACGGGTGATGTATTAGTGTCTTATTCAAGAACCTTTTCAATTTCAGGATTATCTGCGGGCCAATATAACTTTCAAGTAACAGACGCAGGTTTGTGCCAAATGTTTGCAGGAACAACTCTTGAAACACCAGGAGGAATTACTAGTGTTTCAGTTCAAGGACAAAATTCGACCTGTTCAAGTAATAACGGTTCGATTACTATAAATGTGGTTGGAGGAACTGTACCATATACGTATACTCTAATTAGTCCAACGGGTAATCAGTTGAATATTAGTAATTCTCAGACTACACAAATTTTTGGAAATCTAAGTGGAGGTACATACACTGTAGGTGTCACAGACAATAGTGGATGTTCCTATTTACAAGAGGTAACTTTAGTCGCTCAAAATAAATTCACTATTTCAACTCAAGTTGTGGGAACAAGTTGTAACCAGAATAATGGCTCGGTGACAATTTTTACAACAAGTGGTGGGACTTTACCATTGGATTATTCTGTTGACGGAATCCAAAATGTGATAGACACAAATTTAACTGCGGTTACATTCAATAATCTAACGTCAGGTACTCACGTTGTTTCTGTGACTGATGCTGATGGATGTGTTCAAACTACAAACATCTTAGTACCAAGTAGTCAACCATTAAACTATACTTTATATAGTACTTCTTGCGGTAGTGGGTCTAGTGGTAAAATTACTGCATTCATAACCTCAGGTGAGCCACCATTTAGTTTTAATTGGTCGGACAATGTACCAAATGAACCACAACAAATACAAGTTAGTGGATTAACTGCGGGAACATATTCTTTAACAGTTGTTGATTCCAATAGTTGTTCATTAACAAGAAATACGACAATAACTTGTAACACAAACTATACATCATATCAAACTTATGTAATGGGAGCTGAGGTGTTCAACATAGAATCACCAACCAAGTTCGGTTTATTACAGATGTTGAATGAAGGGTTTTTTGATTTGACATCAGGAAATACAGGTTGTGATTTGATAAGTGCGACCTTTACTGCTAAAGTTTCTGTGAATCCATCAGGAATAATTGCAACTGAAAACTTTTTTACATCAACTTCATTAGTTCAAGTACCAACTGATAATGACTATTATGATACAATTCGTACGTTATTATTGGGAATACCTGGTGTGGGAAATGTTATAATTGACCAACTTAATAATCAAATAACAATTGAAACTAATAGAAATAATACTTCTTTACAAGGTGAAGAAATTGTTATTGATTTAATCATAGTTTATGACATAATTTGTTTATCATGACACAGGTAAGAATTACGGAAATATCGGGGGGTACATACCCAATTAGTGTTTACATATCAGATGTATATGGAAATAATCAAACTTTGCTTGGAACAATTAGTTCTGATCCTGGATTTCCACCAAACGTTGAGTATAATACCGTAATTCCATCAATATTTAATACAGCACCTGAAATTATGTTGACGTTGATTGATGGTAACAACTGTGAGATATTCAAAATACTTCAATGTACTTTTGGATGTACATTCCAAATTACTATTGAATTAGCATCTTGTGTTGTTAATATGGATATTCAAGAATCTAACTGTAATTTCAGTATTTTTAGTACAGATTCTAACTGCTCTATTGTTTTAATTTAATTAAAAAAATATTACTTCATTATTTTTAACAATAAGATAAATGAAATAGAATAGTTGTGGTATTTATTTAATAAAAACTTTGAATGTCGACATATTCTATTTTAGTCACTAATAATGCTCCTGGATGTAATACAGAGATTGAACAACAACTTTCAGTCACTGGTTGTACTTCATATATCGTTAGGCTTGCTTCTAACTCAAATGCTTTAGGACCATTCAACATTTATGTTGATGACGTAATATATTATTCTGCGGCAACCAGAAACGATATGTTCAATGGAATTGTGGTTGTATTAGAATGTGTAACACCTTCACCAACACCTTCACCAACAACCACTCCAACCCAAACTCCAACAGACCCATTAACAGGTGCAACACCAACAACAACTTCAACACCTACAAATACACCAACTAATACATCAACTCCAACAAATACTCAAACAAATACTCAAACTTCAACTGAGACACCAACGCCTACACCAACATTACCTCCAACTACACCAACAAGTACGCCAACACCATCTGTAACAAATACTGCAAGTGTAACTCCAACTAATACAGCAAGTGTAACGCCAACTAATACAGCAAGCGTAACACCAACTAACACAGAAACACCTACAAATACACCAACTAATACCGCAAGTGTTACTCCAACAAATACCGCAAGTGTTACTCCAACTAACACTGCAAGTGTAACACCAACTAATACCGAGACACCAACACAGACTCCAAGTGAGACTCCTACAAACACACCAACTAATACTGAAACATCTACACCAACTCCTACAAACACTCCAACTAATACTGCAAGTGTGACACCAACTAATACCGAGACTCCGACAAATACACCGTCAGAGACTCCTACAAACACGCCAACTAATACTGAAACTCCGACAAATACACCGTCAGAGACTCCGACAAATACGCCGTCAGAGACTCCTACAAACACACCAACTAATACTGAAACTCCAACAAATACACCGTCAGAGACTCCTACAAATACGCCAACTAATACCGAAACATCTACACCAACACCAACTAATACCGCAAGTGTAACACCAACTAACACTGCAAGTGTAACACCAACTAATACCGAAACTCCGACAAATACACCGTCAGAGACTCCAACAAATACGCCTACAAATACTGAGACTTCAACACCTACAGAAACTCCAACACAAACACCAACACCTTCTATAACTGCGTCTCAAACTGCAACACCAACTGAAACTCCAACAAACACACCAAGTGATACTCCAACAAGTACTCCGACTGAAACTCCTACACAAACACCAACAGTAACAACAACTGATACACCAACACAAACACCAACTGAAACTTCAACTCAAACACCGACGGTAACAACAACTGATACGCCAACACCAACACCAACTGTAACTGCAACACAAACACCGACAGTAACTCAAACACCTTCACCTACACCAACAAGGTCTCCATTATTGGCGTACATTTTCATTGATACAAATGGTACACAAGCTAGGGCTAACTTAAGTAGTTGGATGGTATCTCAAGGAAGTGCGTTCAGAGGATTTACTCAAGTCGGAGCACCATCAACAGTTCAGGCAACATTTGATGCACAAATGAACGCATATTTAGCTTATTCTGGATGGACAGGAAATTTGGCGGCAGGTCAGGAACCAGCAATTATAACTGCTCCAATATCAACAACAAGTGGTGGTAATGATGCATATGGTAATGCTATTGTTGCATATAAATTCCAAACTGTTCAAATTCCAGTTGGAGCATTTACCGCAACAACAACCAACTGGGTTACAGTATTCGTTTCAACGGGAGCAACAAACGGACAAATATATTCAACAATTAATAACGGTACAGGACCTGGATCAATGACACCAAAAACAATGAGTACAACTTACAATGGTTCTGCACCTAACAATTTGATAATAAACTATTCGGGAAGTACAAATATACCTGCGGGTGCATATAGAATGTATAGTTCATATACTAATACAGATTTCAGATTATCAACAAGTTTGTTACCGAATTATTTCCAAGGAGGAACATTAATATAAAGATATTTATAAATAAAAACAAAAATAATAGAAAATGAGCTTTGAATATAAAAATCCCACATCTGGCGCAATAATCGCAGGTCCTATTTCAGTAGATAGAGATAACGACACTGGAGTAATGTTCAGTGTAAACAGCATTGGCGGATATCAAGAGGTATGGAGTCTTGACAACTTAAATTGGACAATCCCACAAGAAACATATGATGGTGGAGGAACTGTTGCGTTTTCAGGAAACGTAATACCTATTAGTTTTATTAGTGGAGGATATGTCCCATATAATCCACCAGTTATTAATCAGGTAAACATTAATAATGATGGAATTTCTTCAGGTAGAAGAAGATTGGGAATGTTGGTATTTGTTCAAGAAGCTCAAACAACATATCAATATACAATTCCTAACTATTCAAGTTTATGGAACGTGGCACAAGCCGATGGAGATATTACTGACTTAGGTACAGGATATCAATTAGTAAATATTGGAGCTGGAGGACAAGCCCTTATGGATGCTTGGACAGGTTCAACAATTGAAGGTGTTAGTGGTGTTACAAGAGAAGATGCTAGATGGAGAATTGCTGACTTAAACGATACTATCATAACAGGTGGTACATATTTTTCCGCAACAACATCTTTAGATTTGCGTGATAATTACGGAGGAACTGTGACTATTACAGGATTTACAGGAACGGTAACGGGAGGAACATATAATAGTGGTTCTTCAACGTTATCTCTTAATAATAGTGATGGTAGTGTAGTATCAATTACAGGTATAACTTCAGGGTCTGGATCGGCCTTATCCGTTGGAGATGGTGGAGCACCAGTAACTAATGTTTCAGGAATTACATTTAGTGGAGCATCGGTTATAAATAATAGTGGAGGAAACATTACAGTAGTAATAACAGGAGGAACTAGTGGAACATCAGGTTCATCAGGAACTAGTGGAACCTCAGGAACTAGCGGTACTTCAGGTACAAGTGGAATAGATGGTACTTCAGGTACAAGTGGAATAGACGGTACCTCAGGAACTAGCGGTACTTCAGGTACAAGTGGAATAGATGGTACTTCAGGAACTAGTGGTACATCAGGCACAAGTGGAATAGATGGTACTTCAGGTACAAGTGGAATAGACGGTACCTCAGGAACTAGCGGTACTTCAGGTACAAGTGGAATAGATGGTACTTCAGGAACTAGCGGAATAGATGGAACATCAGGTACTAGTGGTACTAGCGGAATAGATGGAACATCAGGAACTAGCGGTACTTCAGGAATAGATGGAACATCAGGTACTAGTGGTACTAGCGGAATAGATGGAACATCAGGAACTAGCGGTACTTCAGGAATAGATGGAACATCAGGAACTAGTGGTACAGATGGAACATCAGGAACTAGCGGTACTTCAGGAATAGATGGAACATCAGGAACTAGTGGTACAAGTGGAATAGATGGAACTTCAGGTACTAGTGGTACTTCAGGTACAGATGGAACATCAGGAACTAGTGGTACTTCAGGTACTAGTGGAACATCAGGTACATCACCATTAATTTGTACACCATTCTTAGCAGGAGATTATTATTTTCAATCGGTAGGGCAACTTTACAATGGACCTTCGTCTCCAAATATGTCATGGGCGCCAGGACAAACATTAAGTGTCTATGCTCCTGATAATATTATAGAAGATATTTTAATTAGCGGTTATACCGCTTCAACAGGAGCTTTGGTTGCGGTTATTACATATTCACAAAATCCTGGTTATAAAACAATAGCAGGAGTTACTCTTTGTCTTGTAGGAGCACGTGGAACGGATGGAACATCAGGTACTTCAGGAACTAGCGGTACTTCAGGTACTAGCGGAATAGATGGAACTAGTGGTACTTCAGGAACTAGCGGTACTTCAGGAATAGATGGTACCTCAGGAACTAGCGGTACTTCAGGAATAGATGGTACTTCAGGAACTAGCGGTACTTCAGGAACTAGCGGAACTTCAGGTACAGATGGAACATCAGGGACTAGTGGTACTTCAGGTACAAGTGGAATAGATGGAACATCAGGAACTAGCGGTACTTCAGGTACAAGTGGTACATCAGGTACAAGTGGAATAGATGGTACCTCAGGTACTAGTGGTACTTCAGGTACAAGTGGTACTTCAGGTACAAGTGGAATAGACGGCACTAGTGGTACTTCAGGTACAAGTGGAATAGACGGCACTAGTGGCACTTCAGGAACAAGTGGAACATCAGGTACTTCAGGAACTAGCGGAACTTCAGGGACATCAGGAACAAGTGGAACGGATGGTTTAAGTTGTTTAAGTTATACTGTAACCTATCAAGTAGGTGGCGATTTATATTTTGATTACAATGATTGCTCGGGTGCTTTAGTAAGTGTGGGGCCTGTAACAAGTGGTTCTTTAACATTTTGTGCGCTTAGTTTCGGGAGTTCTCCCAGCATAGTTATAATTTCGGGTAATGCTACGATTTTAAGTAACGGAGTTTGCGTAGGCACAAGTGGAACTTCAGGTTCATCTGGTACCTCTGGTTCTTCAGGTACTTCTGGTACATCAGGAACTAGTGGAATAGATGGAACATCAGGTACAAGTGGAATAGATGGAACATCAGGTACTAGCGGTACAAGTGGAACATCAGGTACTTCAGGAACTAGCGGAATAGATGGAACTTCAGGAACTTCTGGTACATCAGGAACAAGTGGAATAGATGGTACTTCAGGTACAAGTGGAACATCTGGTTCATCAGGAACTAGTGGTACCTC
>Ga0209107_10002260_pt1 | contig 10700 bp, 5 predicted proteins | sample LakErihyJuly2011_2_FD_187460 | JGI IMG/M metagenome (GOLD analysis project Ga0209107, IMG submission 187460) | Freshwater microbial communities from dead zone in Lake Erie, Canada - CCB hypolimnion July 2011 (SPAdes) (version 2) | ecosystem: Environmental > Aquatic > Freshwater > Lentic >... | reverse complement strand
ACTTGTCCGCAAACTGTCCGCAAAAATCCTCGGTCGTTGGAGTTCAACGACATACACACGAGGAATTTTCCTTCGAATCCCATCCTCTCCGCCACTTTGCGTGACCAAAAAGGCTGCCGGATGGGATGAGAACCCGTTCGGTGAGCCGTTAGGCGAACAGGCGATGCCGAAGGCATCGGGCGAAGCCCGGAGCGGAGCGCAGCCAATCCCATCCTCTCCGCCACTTTTTAGCCGCAAAATCCGAACTAACGGACTTTGCGTGCTTTACGAATCAGGGGTGGGCCTGAAAGGGGGCTTCGGCTGGGTCTGATTGGCCCGATGTTACCAAAAACTCTACCAAAGATCGGGTGGGCCGGTCCGGGTATGACCAAGAACTATGACCATCACGGACGGACTGCGCGATGGCGCGCCCGAAAGGCTGTGCCTCGCTTGACTTCGCTCAGTTGGCTTGAAATCTGGAGGTAGTGCCCGCTGCCCGTTCCAGACTCTTCGCCTGCCTCGCTCTGCTACTGTTGGCGACGGTCGGCGTCTTTGCGGTCGAGCATTGCGCTTGCGACGATGTCTCGGCGGATTGCGAGCATGCCGGCCAAGCCTGCGCCCAGCCCGATGACTGTTCGGATTGCCTAGTGCCTTCCGACCCTGCTGCGCTCGTTGATGCGACGGTGGCCTTGCTCCCGCCCGCCAATGTCTTGGTGGGTGCACCCTTGCTGGTTCCTGTTTTCGCTTATGGCGAACGATGTGCCGTCGAGACAGCTCGCCCCATTTTCATTGCTCGTTCTTTTGCGTGTCGTCCGCCTGCCTTGAGGGCGGGGACGATGTGTCTGCGGGTCTGATTCGGTCCTCGGTCGGCGGCTTGTCCGCCCTTCATCCCTGCGTCCGCGACGGCCGTAGGGTGTGACGTATCGTTGAGCCGTCGTCCAAGGGGGCACCCTGGGTCTCCACCCGTATGCATCCATTTTCCATGAACTCTCCTCGTATTCTTTTCCTGTCGATCATCCTGCCTCTGCTCGGCCACGCGGCCGATGCGAATCCTTCTGCCACGCTGCCTTCGGCTTCCGCCGAAAGTCCGTCTCCCCGGGCTCCGGCGACGCTCTCGCTCGGCGACGTCCTCGCCCGGGTGGCTCAGTCTAACCCGGAGCTACTCGCCCAAGCCCTCGGCCGACAGGCTTCCGAGGGCCGCGTCGAGCAGGCCGGCATGGGGCCTAATCCGACCCTGTCGCTTTCGGTCGAGAACTTCGGCGGCACGGGTCGTGCGCGGGGTTCCGATGTCATGGAAATGACGGTCGAGGCCAATCAGCTGATCGAACGCGGCGACAAGGCCGGCCGTCGCGTCGCCTTCGCCGAACGCGAGCGCGACATGACCCAGGCTTCCTTGGCCCTGCGCAGGTCCGAGATCCTCGCGGCCGCTGCCAACGCCTACTCCAAGGTTTTGGCCGAGAGCGCGCGTCTCGCCCTGTCAGCGGAACAACTGAAGCTCGCGCAGGAGACCCTCGCGTCGGCTGATCGCCGTTTCACGGCCGCGCTGGCATCTTCTTCGGAAGTCGCCCGGGCCCGGGCCGCGCTGGCCTCCGCCCAGGCCGAGTCCCGTCGCTCGCAGGCCGCCGTCGCGGTGGCGGTCTCGGCTCTCGCCGCCACCTGGGGCGGGACGGCTGCGGAGGTCGCCGAGATCAAGGGGGCCTTGCGACTGCCGGAGGCGCCGACTGCGCTCGCTCGTTTCGAAGCTGCTCTCACCGTGGCAGGTAATCCGCGATTGGGTTGGTTCGCCGCCTACGTGGATGCGCAGCGTGCCGCGTTGGAGGTGGAGAACGCGCGCGGCGTGGCCGATGTCACCGTCGGCGCCGGCGTCCGCCGCCTCAACGAAGGCCCTGCCACGGCCTTCATCGTCGGCGCCTCGATTCCTTTGACTTTCCGCGATGACAACTCTGGCAATATCCGCGCGGCCCGCGCGAGGGTGCGCGCGGCCGAGCAGTCGCTGCGCGCGGCCGAAGCCGAACAACGCGTGGCGCTCGCCGCCGCCCACGCGGAGCTGAGCGCCGCGCATGCGCAGGCGACGGCCTTGCGTCGCGAGGCATTGCCCGCCGCGGAGGAGGCCGCCGCCTCGGTGCAGTCCGCCTACGATAAGGGATTATTGCCTCTCATGGACGTCCTCGACGCCCGTCGGGCGTTGATCGCCCTGCGCCGGGACCTGTTGGACGCCGAACTGGCCTACGCCGCCGCGCTCGTCCGCGCGGAATCCCTCGCCGGCGCTTCCTTCTCCGAAACCAAGGCTCTTTTCGACCGCCCCTGATAACCCCATCTCATCAACCCTTCTAAACCAAATATCATGAATCCAAGGAAAATACTCATCCCCTCACTCATCCTTGTGGCGGGGCTGGCCGCATCGGCCTGGCTCTTCCAAGGATCGCACCCCCATGACGACCACGGACACGGACATGGAGCCCATGGCGCGGAAGCCGCTGAAGCTCCCGAGGCCAAGGGGCCGCACCGCGGACGTCTGCTCACCGACGGGGACTTCACGCTTGAGCTGGCCATCTTCGAAGCCGGCGTGCCGCCCGAATTCCGCGCTTGGTTCACCAAGGCCGGCAAACCGGTGCCGCCTGCCGAGGTGAAACTGTCCGTCACCCTCATCCGTCCGGGCAAGGTCGAGGATCGCTTCACCTTCGCGCCCGAAGGGGATTTCGCCCGTGGTAACCACGAGGTGGTCGAGCCGCATTCGTTCGACTACGTGATCGTCGCCGAGCATGCCGGCGTCGCGCACAAATGGTCGTTCGAGGCGCCTGAGATGCAGACCGTCATCTCTGCCTCGGCCGCCGAGAAGGCGGGCGTAAAGGTGGAGAAGGCCGCGGCGGCTGAACTGGACGAGACCCTTGAGGTCTATGGTCGCGCCGCTCTTGATCAGGATAACGTCCGCCGCGCCACCGCCCGCTTCGCCGGGTCGGTCGTCGAGGCGCGTAAGTCGCTTGGTGACAAGGTGGTCGCCGGCGAGGTCGTCGCCCGGGTCGAGAACACCCAGACGCTGGTTACCGCCGAGGTGAAGGCCCCCGGCAATGGCGTCGTCATCGCGCGGACCGCGGCCGTCGGCGACACCGTGTCCGAAGGCGCCGCGCTCTACACCATCGCCGCTCTCGACAAGGTCTGGGTCGAACTGGAGATCCCGCGTCAGGACCTTGCCCGCGTGAAGGCTGGTCAGGCCGTCGTCCTCCATGCGGATGACGGCACCGAGGCCGCCCGCGGCGTCATCGCCTCGGTCTCGCCGCTCGTCTCCGCCGAGACCCAATCGGCCTTGGCCCGGGTGGTCGTGCCCAATCCCGACGGTCGTTGGCGGCCGGGAGGTTTCGTCAAGGGCGCCGTCACCGTCGCCTCTTCCCGCTCTCCGGTGACCGTCAAGGCCTCCGCAGTCCAGACGCTTTATAGCTTCACCGTCGTGTTCTCGCGGCATGGCGACCTCTATCAGGCTCGCCCGCTCGAGCTCGGCCGCCGCAACGGCGACCGGGTGGAAGTGCTCAAGGGGCTGGCCGCCGGCGAGACCTATGTCTCCGAAGGCAGCTTCCTGATCAAGGCCGACATCGGCAAATCCGGCGCCTCCCATGACCACTGAACCTTCTTCCTGGCTTGAGCAGATCCTGCAGGGCTCGATCCGCCACCGATGGCTGGTGTTGCTGGCCACCCTCGTGATGGCGCTGGTCGGCGTCTACAACTACCGCAGCCTGCCGATCGACGCCGTCCCGGACATCACCAATGTCCAGGTGCAGATCAATACCGAGGCCCCCGGCTACTCGCCCCTCGAGGCCGAGCAGCGGATCACCTTCCCGGTGGAGACCGCCATGGCCGGCTTGCCGCGGCTCAGCGGTACCCGCTCGGTCTCCCGTTACGGACTCTCGCAGGTGACGGTCGTCTTCGAGGACGGGACCGACGTCTACTTCGCGCGCCAGCTCGTCAACGAACGTATCCAGCAGGTGCGCTCGCAGTTGCCAGCTAAGATCCAGCCCACGATGGGGCCGATCGCGACCGGTCTAGGTGAGATCTTCATGTACACCGTCGAGTCCAAGCCAGGGGCTCGGCGTCCCGACGGCAAGGAGTGGACGCCGACGGATCTGCGCGAACTCCAGGACTGGGTCGTGCGTCCGCAGCTGCGTAACCTTCGGGGTGTGACGGAGGTCAACACCATCGGCGGTTTCGAGAAGCAGTTCCATGTCACTCCTTGGCCGGACAAGCTCCGCGCCCATGGGCTCACGCTGGCGGACGTCGTGGAAGCATTGGCGCGCAACAACGCGAACGTCGGCGCAGGTTACATCGAGCGCTCAGGGGAACAATACCTCATCCGCGTCCCGGGTCAGCTTGGCGGTCTCGCCGACATCGGCCGGGTGGTCGTCGCCGAACGCGGCGGCGTGCCCTTACGCCTCTCGGACATCGCCGACGTGGGACTTGGCCGCGAACTGCGTAACGGCGCGGCCACCGAAGACGGCCGCGAGGTCGTCCTCGGCACGGTCTTCATGCTCGTCGGCGAGAATTCCCGCGAGGTCTCCACGCGCGTCGCGGAACGACTGACCAAGGTCAACGACAGCCTGCCCGAAGGCGTCGTCGCGCGGGCCGTCTACGATCGCACCAGCCTCGTCGACAGCACGATCCGGACCGTCAAAGCGAACCTCATCGAGGGGGCGTTGCTCGTCATCGTCACGCTCTTCCTGCTGCTGGGCAACCTGCGCGCCGCGCTCATCACGGCGGCCGTCATCCCGCTCTCGATGCTCTTCACCATCACCGGCATGGCCGCCAACAAGGTCTCCGGCAACCTCATGAGCCTGGGGGCGCTCGACTTCGGCCTCATCGTCGACGGCGCGGTCATCATCATCGAGAACTGTCTGCGGCGCTACGCGCAGGAACAGGGCAGGCTGGGACGTCTGCTCACCCGTGACGAGAGATTGGCCCTCGCCTTCGAGGCCACCCGCGAGGTGCGCGGGGCGACGATGTTCGGCGAGCTCATCATCGCCATCGTCTACGTGCCGATCTTCGCCCTCACCGGCGTCGAGGGAAAGATGTTCCACCCGATGGCGTTCACGGTCGTGGCGGCGCTGCTCGGCGCGATGATTCTCTCCGTGACCTTCGTGCCGGCCGCCGTGGCGATCTTCGTGACCGGCAAGGTCTCCGGGCATGATAACGCCGCCGTCCGCGGCGCCAAGGCGGCCTACCTGCCGGTCTTGCGCGCGCTGATGAAGGCGCGCGTCGCGGTCGTGGCCGCCAGCGTGGCCATCCTCGCGCTGGCGCTGGCCGCCGCCACGCGCCTGGGCAGCGAGTTCATGCCCAGCCTGGACGAAGGGGACGTCGCCCTCCATGCCTTGCGTATCCCCGGCACCAGCCTCACCCAGGCCATCGCGATGCAGTCCGTCCTCGAGGCCCGCCTGAAGGAGTTCCCTGAAGTCGACAAGGTCTTCAGCAAGATCGGCACGGCCGAGGTCGCCACCGACCCGATGCCTCCGAGCGTCGCCGACACCTATGTGATGATGAAACCGCGGGACCGTTGGCCGGACCCACGTAAGTCCAAGGCGCAGCTCGTCCGGGAACTCGAGGTCGCCGTCAAGGCGATCCCGGGCAACAACTACGAGTTCACCCAGCCCATCCAGATGCGCTTCAACGAGCTCATCTCCGGCGTGCGCACCGACGTGGCCGTCAAGGTCTACGGCGATGACCTCGATGTCATGCTCGCGTCGGCCGGCCGCATCGAGTCGATCCTCAAGGAGGTGCCTGGCTCGGCCGACGTGAAGGTCGAGCAGACCACGGGCCTGCCGATGCTCAGCGTCCGTCTCGATCGCGAGGCGCTGGCCCGCTACGGGCTGGCGGCCGAGGATGCGCAGCAGGTCGTCTCCACGGCCTTGGGGGGCGCGCCCGCCGGGGAAGTCTTCGAAGGAGACCGTCGCTTCGAGATCGTCGTCCGCCTGCCGGAAGCGATCCGCACCGATGTCGAGGCGTTGGGTAATCTGCCCGTGCCGCTGCCGGTCCGCGGCGCAGGCGAGCGTCGGAGCTTCGTTCCCTTGCGCGAGGTCGCCAGGGTGGAAATCGCGCTAGGGCCCAACCAGGTCAGCCGCGAGAACGGCAAGCGCCGGGTCGTCGTGACGGCCAACGTGCGCGGACGTGACCTGGGTTCCTTCGTGGCCGAGGTCCAGCGGCGGGTGGGAGGGGCCGACGTCACGCCTCCGGGCTACTGGGTCGAGTATGGCGGCACTTTCGAGCAACTGATCTCGGCGAGCGATCGCCTGAAGATCGTCGTCCCGGCGGCCTTGCTCCTCGTGTTCGGTTTGCTCTACGCGAGTTTCCGCAGCGTCAAGGACGCGTTGCTCGTCTTCAGCGGCGTGCCGCTCGCGCTCACGGGCGGCGTCGCGGCCCTCTGCCTGCGCGATATCCCGTTCTCGATCAGCGCCGCGGTCGGCTTCATCGCACTCTCGGGCGTGGCCGTGCTCAACGGCCTTGTCATCATCAGCTTCATCCGTGCGTTGCGCGCCGAAGGCCGTCCGCTGGAGGCTGCGATCGAGGAGGGCTGCCTGACGCGGCTGCGTCCCGTCCTGACGACCGCCTTGGTCGCCGGCCTGGGCTTCGTGCCGATGGCCTTGGCGGCCGGGGCGGGCGCCGAGGTGCAGCGTCCGTTGGCGACCGTCGTGATCGGCGGCATCCTCAGTTCGACGCTGCTCACGCTCGTTACTTTGCCCGTGCTTTACCGCATGGTCCACAGCGAGCGTGAGGATCCGGAGTCCCCGATCGTCCCGCATGACTGAGCCAGGCTCGTCGGACCATGCCCCATCCTCTGCCTAGTCGCATGAGGGTGGGGCTCTTTTTGTTAATCCTGATGAGGAGCTCGGGTTAAGAGCAGTCTTTCATTTTCTATCTGCTGATTACTCATGGTTGGACAATAAGGTCGGGCTTGTTTCCATTAAGCCAGATGCACGCCCGCAACACCCCTGCGAACAGGTTCGCCGCCGCCATTGGCTGGGTGTGGGTGCGCACCTTGCTTGTCCTGATGTCCAGCGTGCTCTGCGGTCTGGCTGCCCAGCATCCGTTGGCGCCGTCGGTGTCGGCGCTGGATATCCCTTACTCGGCCGACAACCCGCCTGGCCCGAGCTTCGCCGCCGAAGAGAAGGAGCGTCAGTATGCCGAGGGCGCCAAGGTCGTCGCCGGTATCCGGGCTGCGTTCGAGGCCGGCCAAGAATCTTACGTGATTCCGCCTGGTGATTATCGGTTCGACTCGGCGCATGGTCAGATGGGCGGGCGTTCCTTCGCCTTGCAGGGTATGCACGCCAAGCCGGAGAAGCCTTTCCGCATCCTCGGGTATGGCGCGACGTTCTGGTTCGCCCTGTCGCCGCACCCGGCGCCGCACCACCATCAGATGATCAAGGTCGTCGACTGCAGCCATCTCAGCCTGGCGGGCATCACGGTGGACAGCGATCCGCGTGGCTCGATGGACGCGCGGATCACGGCGTTCGACTTCGAGGGCAACCGTATCCAGGTGAAGCCGGTCGCCGGCACGCGCCTGCTGGAGCGGATGTCGGCGAGCGAAGGGCGCTTCGTTCCTTTCAAGGCGGATGGACGCCATGTGGCCCCGCTCTACCAGATCGACGAAGGCTGGGGCCCTGGGAACATGTTCACGCGCCAGATGGAAAAGACGCCCGAGGGGCTGTATTGGTTCACCTTGAAGGGGGGTAAGGTGCTGGCGACGCTCCGTGACGACGCCTGGAAGGCGGCCTATGGTTCCGCCGGCACGCTCGAGGTCGGCGACATGCTGGGTTTCATCTACAGCTCCTCGGCCGCCATCGTGCTCGACGGCTGTCGCGAGATCGTCGTCCGCGATGGCCGATTCTTCGCCGCCAAGTCCGGCTTGGATGAGTCCAGCGGGCATGGCGGGCATCGGTGGATCAACTGCCACTTCATGGCCAGGCCCGGCACGAACAACCTGCTCGGCGGCGAAGGGACCATGATGAACGCAGGCATGCACGGCTCCGCCATGGAGCGCTGCGTGATCCAGCGTACCACGGACGACGCCTTTAATAATCACGGCTACTGGAAGCACGCCGCCAGCGTGACGGAACGCAGCATCACCTTCCGGGAAGGGTTGCCGAAGTCCCTCGCCGCCGGCCAGGTCGCGGAAGCCTTCGAGACGCGCACGGACGCTTATCTCGCCCGCCTGACGGTCGAATCGGTCGAGGGTAAGACGGTCCGCTTCCGGGAGCCGATCGGGGCGAAGTTCGCGACGGCGGCGGTCATGTTCCCGGCGTTCCAGAACGCCGGCTGGGTCATCCGTGACAGCATCTTCTGCGATAGCTATCAGCGGGTCCTCCTTGGCTGTGGCCCGGGCCTGTTCGAAGGCAATCGACTGGAGCGCGTCGGCGCCGGGCTCACCCTGGGGAATGGCCGGCCGATCGACATCGAGGGCGGCGATCCGCATGGGGTCATCCTCCGCGGCAACGTCTTCCTCGACTCCGGTTCGTCGCCGGCCTTGCGCGCGATCCGCGTCCATGGGACCGGTGCGCCGTTACGTGGATTGCAAGTCTACGATAACCTCTTCGTCGGCACCGGTTCGGGTGCGGTCTCGGTGAACAACGCCGAAGGTCCGTTGGTGCGGGATAACATCGCGATCAATCCGGCGATCGGCTTCGGCTTGCTTCGTAAGCCAGGCACGGTCGAGTCGTTCTCTCTTAAGCGTGTCACCGGGGCCGAGGCTTCAGGCAACGTCGTCGTCCAGTCGCCAGCCGTCGCCGAGGCCCTCGGGGCGGAAGTCCGACGGATGGCGGCCAAGCATGACGTCCCCGCGAAGGAGATCATCGCCGAAGTTCGGCGGAAGCTGGGGCAAGGGCCCGCGAAATGATCCGAGGTCTCTCGGTCAGCGAGCGGCGGGCAGGATGCCGATCTGGTTCAGCCAGGCCTGACACTGTTCGGGCCAGACCTTCACATCCTTCTCGGAGCGGAGGCCGTGGCCGTGGCCTCCCGTGGCGCAGCGGAAGAACGCGTGCGGGGTCTTGGTGCCCTTGAGCGCCGCGAAGTAGGCGTCGCTGCCTTTGATGAAGCGTTTGTCGTCCTCGGCATGCGCGATGAAGGTCGGCGCAGTCCGGGCGTCCACGAGCGGGACGAGGCCTTCGTCGAGGTAGGCCGGATAGCCGAGGACGGCGAAGTCCGGGCGCGACGGCTCGTCATCGGCGGCGTCGAGGCGCGCATAGGTGGCGGGACCGGCGAACACGCTCAGGCGGGCGGAGAGATGTCCGCCGGCAGAGAAGCCCATGACGCCGACGCGGGCGCGATCGATCTTCCACTCGGTCGCGCGGTGGCGGACGATGCGGATCGTGCGTTGGATGTCCTGGAAGGCGCCGTCGCGATTGTTCGGGACGCGGTACTTGAGGACGACGCCGGTGACGCCGAGCGAGTTCAACCAGGCCGCGACTTCGGTGCCTTCTTTGTTATAAGCAAGGCCTCCGTAGCCGCCGCCCGGGCTGATGATCACCGCCGGCGCCGGCTTGGCCGAATCGGCCTGGTAGACCGTGAAGGACGGCTCGCTGATATCGGTCAGGCGCACCACGGCGTCACCGCGGGCGGGCAGGGTGCGCTCGGCGCCTTTCCCGGCTTGGCCGGGCATCGCTCCTTTGGGCCAGAGCGTCACGACGATGCCAGGGCCTTTCGGTTCAGGCTTGGCCGTTTCCGCATAGGATGCCGGCAAAGCGCCGAGGAGCAGGGTGGTGGCGAGGGAAGTCAGGCGCAGCATGGCGTGGGGGTGGCGTCAGTCATAAGCTGGTCGGTGGGCTCTTCAATCGCGAAGGGGCGCGAGCGCTCGGGTCCGGCGTTTACTTGGAACGGGGGTTGGCTATGCTGGTCGGATGATTCGCCACTGGGTCGCTCTCGTCCTCTCCTTGACTGCCGTCGCTGGTTCCGCCCAGACGCTTCGCCAAGCTTCGCCCTGGGCCTCAGGCGTTGGCCTCGCTGACCGGATTGCGGATCGCCCGGCGGACTGGCCGTTGCTGACGGCCCAGTTCAGTCATGTGACCCCGGAGAATTGCATGAAGCCGGACGCGCTTCGCCGGACGGAGCAGACCTGGAATTTCGAACAGGCCGATAAGTTCGTGGCCTTCGCGAACTCGAAGGACCTGAAGGTGGTCGGCCATTGCCTGGTCTGGGCCAAGGACGACCGCACACCGGCTTGGTTCTATCAGGACGGCGCCGCCCCGGCCACGAAGGAGGTCCTGTTGGCTCGCATGAAATCTTACATCGATACCGTCGTCGCGCGTTACAAGGGGAAGATCGCGGCGTGGGATGTCGTCAACGAGGCGCTCGATGACGGCAAGACCGAGCTACGTGAGTCCGGTTGGACGCGCGCCGCAGGCGAGGACTTCATCGCGCTAGCCTTCGAATACGCCCACGCGGCCGATCCTTCGGCTCAACTCATCTACAACGACTATAACAACGAGTTGGACGGCAAGCGGGAGAAGATGCTCGCTCTGTTGGCCCGGCTGAAGGCCCGGAAGGCGCCGGTACATGCCGTCGGTCTCCAGGGCCACTATGAGATCGACCGCGTCCCTTATGAGGCGCTCGAGAAGACGCTCATCGCCCTGCGCGGCATCGGCATGAAGGTCGTGGTCAGCGAACTCGATATCGACGTCATCCCGCGCGGCCGCTGGTGGGCCGACGGCAACAAGCACCGCGCCGAGATGGCGAAGATCAATCCCTACGTC
>Ga0209107_10002257_pt1 | contig 10711 bp, 7 predicted proteins | sample LakErihyJuly2011_2_FD_187460 | JGI IMG/M metagenome (GOLD analysis project Ga0209107, IMG submission 187460) | Freshwater microbial communities from dead zone in Lake Erie, Canada - CCB hypolimnion July 2011 (SPAdes) (version 2) | ecosystem: Environmental > Aquatic > Freshwater > Lentic >... | reverse complement strand
TAATGCATTAGATCCCGATGTAGCACTGGCGTCAACATACGTCTTAACTGATTTTACACTCGGGAATTTAATGTCCGATGCGCCGTCAACAGCTACACTTGTACTCTTGTTAACTGCATCTTCTTTGGTAGCTTCCGCTGCCCTAGCACGAGTTACCTCCGCTGCTAAGTTGGTAGTCAAAGTTCCTTCGGCTGTTGTAGCTCTGGTTACTTCGGCTGCTAAGTTTGATGTCAAAACAGCATCTGCAGCAGCTCTTGAAGTAGCTTCAGCATTTTCTGATGCAGTAGCTCGAGTCGCTTCTGCAGCAATATTAGTAGCAAGTGTAGTATCAGCATTAGCTCTAGTTGAAGTTTCGGCAGCTAGGTTGGCACTAATTGTATTTTCAGCAGCAACTGCCCTAGCATTTTCTGTTGCCAAAGCATTGGCAGCAGCCAAAGAACTTGCATCAACATAAGTTTTTACAGATTTTGCACTTGAATATTTAATATCAGAAGAACCATCAGCTACAACGCTCGTACTTTTGTTAATTAAATCTTCTTTATTAGCCTCAGCTGTAGTTGCACGAGTTACTTCTGCAGCTAAATTAGTTGCTAAAGCACCTTCGGCATTGGTAGCTCTAATAGTTTCAGCAAGTAAATTTGAAGTTAAGGTGGCATCTGCAGCAGCTCTTGTAACTGCCTCAGCTGATAAGTTTGTAGCAATTGCATTTTCAGCATTAGTTGCTCTTATAACTTCGGCCGCAAGGGCATTGGAACCAGCAGTTAAATTGGCATCTACATAGGTCTTAACCGATCTAACTGTTGGATATTTTACATCTGAGTTTCCATCGACTACAACACTTGAACTTTTATTGACTAAATCTTCTTTGGTAGCTTCTGCTCCAACCGCTCTACTAATTTCTGTATTTAAATTGGTTGCAATTGTTGCTTCTGCAGCTGTAGCTCTTGCAACCTCTGCAGCCAATGCAGCAGAACCAATAGATGCATTTGCATCCACATAGGTTTTAACTGACTTTACACTTGGATATTTTATATCCGAAGAACCATCTAATGTAACATCTAAACTTTTATTTGCTAAATTCTCTTTAAGATCTAATGCAGCTTGAGTTGCAGTACTTACTGGTTTGTCTAAATCTCGTGTATTGTCAACATTTTGCAAACCTAAATTGGTTTTAGCACCAAGAACGGTAACGGAATTGGTACCTCCGTTTTCAATTGGCACCACTCCAGTTACATTCTCAGCACTCTTTGCAGCAAATGCAAAAGGTACTGTTTCAAAATTTTGATTACTAATCTCTACAAAATCGGTACATTGTCCCGAAACATCTAAAGAAACTATTAATTTTTTTTCAGCTACAGACCAATATATGTCAGAAAAAGAGGTGGCATAACCCCCTGTTTGAACTCCTGATCCAATTACCAAATTTACCATACCAAATTCGTCTGTTCTGGTAGAAATAGTCTCTTTGTACTCTGTTTGCGAAGCCGCGTCTACAAATGTAAATTGTAAACAAACAGAAGTATTTGAAATTGGGGCATTTAAATTATTAACACCCGGAATTACTTCTCCGTTTGGAGAATAAATTACTGCTTGGTAAGTGATTCCGTTGGTTTGTGCATAAAATGCAGTTGAAACAAATAATAGTAGTAGTAAAGCTATCTTTTTCATAATTTGCAAATATTATTTTTTGATAATATTAAAGTGAATACCAAATACAATTTGATTGGTGCTTGTTGTTAGTTTTTCTTTTGAAATATTAAACAGTATTACGCTTTTTGATAAGCCATATCCAAAACTTAAGTAACCAAAATCGTTTAATTTATATTTTAAATGTAATGAGCCATTAGGGATAAAAATTAAACCTGAAAATTCATCTTGGTTCATAATGTCGTAGAACGCTCCGTTAATTTCTTGTCTACCATAAATAATTGTAGACAAGTTTAATCCTGCATTAATCATTAATTTAAAATTAGTAGTTAATGGTAAAGTAAAATCCAAAGTATTATTTACCCCGAAATATTTTGTATTCCATTTATATGAATTTGCTAAATCTCCGGCTACTACATTATAATCGTTAAGATTAACTGAAACAGAGTGAGAAAAACGTTTGTTTTTCAAGGGTCTCATGTAACCCATTTCAGTAGTAAATCCAGTTCCTGAAAAAAGAGGTGTTTTTATCCCTCCTTTTTCACTACTAAAATTATATTTTGTAATATTAGTTCCAGTTAAAAAATAAACTTCTTGTGAATAAGAACTAGAAAATGCAATAAAAGCGATTAGGAATAAATAAATTTTTCTCATTTTGTTTTTAATAGATTAGTACTGTAGGAAAGATTTTTTGCAGTTAATTTGGCAAAATATTCTCCTTCAGCGAAGAATAAATTATCGATTGTAATTGTATTATTAAATGGGAATTTTACATCTGTAAAAACTAACCGTCCTAATAAATCAAAAATTGAAATTTTAATAGGGCCATCTACAAAAGATGAAAATTTGAAGTTCACCCTTTCAACAAAAGGGTTTGGGTAGGCAATTACTTTAATTACTGTAATTGACGGGGAAGAAGATTTCATATTATTGCTTTGTTGAAAACCTTGTCCAACAATAAAATTGGAATTTTTATGGTTTCCAATAACACTTTGTTGACCAATAGTTTGTCTAATAACTACACCACTAGAAGTTCGAGCTGTTTCGCCTTGGGACGAAAACATTTGATGATGAAGAATTTGAGAATAACCTGAAAAGGTTATAAATAATAGTACAATTGTTTTCAATACGTGCAATTTGGATTAAAAATAAAAGCACAAAAAAATCGATTATTATTTTAATTTCATTAGTATATACATTTGCCTTTATTTCAAAAGTTATTTTTTGACATATTATATAGCTTTAAATTAAATAATATAGTTTTCGTTTAGTAGAATAATTACTAAGTTTGTTAAAAAAATAATTTTATGAATTTAAATTTAACTATTCCAGATATTTTATTATTTACAACGTCAATTTTGTTAGTGTTTAATATAATACTGTTAGTAATTAAAATAAATTATAAAAACTATGTGCTTGTTAGCTCATTGTCAATGTATTTTGTTTTTATTACCGCAACTGTAGTTCTTTTAATATTTACCCGTTACAATGTTAAAATTTTAAATTCAGGAACTATTCTAACATTAATGACTTTAGTATATTCCCTTTATAATGTGTTTCATTATATCAGTTTACATCAATTAATTGTTAAAAATAATCGATTAAACGTAAAATATTTATTCCACTTAGGCTCTATAGTAATATTAGGCGGTCTAATTTTATATTTATTCGAACCTATATATATTATAAAGGGAAAAGCATATAGCTTTGTTTTTGAATCCCAATATTTGATGCAAGTTCAAAATAAAAATTTTATAATACTTTTGATTCGTTTTTTTCATCCTATAATTTATTTTATACTTGGCGGTTATTTATTAATTTCATTTTATAATTCTCCTAATTACTTTTCCCACCAAAAATCAACTCGTTATTTTATTTACATTTTTTATTTCCAAAAAATATTATTGTTCATATTGGTAGCAATAGGGTATTTAGGATTTAATATTGATAATGACCTTTATACTCAAATTTCAATGACAGGCTTTTCAATTGCGGCATTATTTATATCGAGTTATATTTTATTAAACCCTAACATATTATTTAAAATATCAAAGTTGAGTCACAACTCAAAAAAAATACCTTTAGCGGAATCTAAATTATTAGAAATAGTTCCACAATTAGAAAGAATAATGGATCAGAATAAATATTATTTAAATACTAATTATAATCTTACCAATTTGTCCTCTGATACTGGCATACCAATCAATACCATTCGAGAAGTAATCACAACTAATGGTCATAAAAATTTCTCCGCCTACATTAATTCATTCCGAATTGCACATGTTGAGCAATTAATTTCGAATGGATATTTGGATACCTACTCTATTGAATATCTCTGTAAAGAGTCAGGGTTTCAATCTGAAGTAACATTCTATCGTGTTTTCAAAAAAGTTCACAATTGCACACCTAAAGAATTTAGTTATAAATTAAAGATTGTCAAGTAACCAATTTGGTCAATAACTTAATTAAGTTTCTTGTAAATAGTTTTAAATCTGAATTTAAATAGCTATTTTTATTTGACACTATAAAACACTCTTTAATTTATAAAATCAAACTTGATATTTTATGGATAAACAAATAATTTAATTAAAAAAGTTTAAATTATACTCGAAATTTAATTCAAAAACAGCACACTAATCAGTACACCAAACCGTACACCATTTTTAAAGAAATCATCTTTTTTGGCATATAAAAGGGAGTAAAAATCGAGTAAAAACTTAATTCATAACCCTGAGGTCGAGAGTTCAAATCTCTCTCTCGCTACGAAAAGAAACCCTTAATATTCAGTTATTAAGGGGTTTTTTATTGAAAGTCACTCTTATTAGTGTTTTTTGGAGTAAGGAAATGGAGTAAGGAAATTTTAAATATAACATCCATTTTTAAGGCAAAAATGAACATATTAAGAATTATAGAATCAGGAAAATAATTCTAAAATTTTACTTCACTAATACTGCAGATTTAATTTACATACCAGAGTTCTGATTTTTATAAAGAGCGACGAATAATCAAGTTGCTTTTATTTTCTATTTGCTCCTTTTTTCCATTCAAAATCATTTGGGCAAGAATTTTTCCCATCTCAACAAAATCAGTAGATATAGTTGTTATGCCGTTTTCAACCACTTTTTTTAAAGGGGTTTCGTTATAAGATATGACTCCGAAATCTACACCAAGTATTAAATTTTGTAGCTTGGATTTTTCAATCACTTTTACTAAATCCCTGTCGTCAGGAATTATATAAACTTCGCCTTTTTTTATTTCCCTGTCTTTAAACTCAGTAATAACTGTATAGCTAAATCCGAAGTCTTCACAGAATTTTTTGAAGCCAATTTTCATCCCTAAAGGCTCCCTAAAACCTGGAAAAATCAGGATTAGTTTTTCATACTTGTTTAATTTAGTTTTACCTTTTTCTAAACCATTATAAATATCTTTCTGGTGATTTTGATATACTGCTGGAAATGATTTTAATTCCGCATTTGTTTGGTCTAATATATAAATTTCATCAACTGGTAGGGTTTTTATGATTGCCGATGCTCCAACTAAATTAGTGGGCATAATAATATATTTGGTATAGTTTCCATTGCTGTCATTGATTATTTTTTGAAAAACCTGAAGATTAAAATGATGAAAGAAAATATCAACCTGAGTATTCTTTCCAATGTTTTCGATAAAGGAATTATATAAGTCTTCCTTGAAAATATTTAGCTCTTCAAAAAGTAAAAAAATGCGTTGTTTTATTTTAACTTCAGTGCTTTTTATATAGTAGCCTTTGCCGAGAATAGCATATATAATACCGCGTTTTTTTAATTCCTCGTAAGCTTGAAGAACGGTGTCGCGGGATAAGGAAAACTCAAGACATACTTTGTTTATGGAAGGAAGTTTTTCATCCTTTTTTAAATGCCCTTTTTCAATAGATTTTTCAATTGAGGAAATGATTTGTTTGTACTTAGGTGTACCTTGATTATTTTGGACATTAATAAATTTCATATTAAAAATTTTTACAAAAATACATAAAACTGGTAGGTACTAGTATATAAATAATGATATTTAATTTACTTTTGAATTTCATATTTAATAAAATTTTTGTAAAAAAAATAATGAATTCATTTTTAAATACATATCCTACAATTAAATTCTTTGGTTATATGCCCGATGGAGCTGTTATTGATTCTTGTGAACTAACCAATAAAAACGGAATACAATTGAAGGTTATCACTTATGGAGCCACGATAACTTCATTAAAAATACCCTTGAAAAATGGTAATTGTATTGACGTGGTCTTGGGTTTTGAAACCATGGAAGCCTATTTAAATTCCTTTAATATAAATAGTGCGCCGTATTTTGGTGCAACAGTTGGACGTTATGCGGGCAGAATTAATAATAGTACTTTTAGTTTGAATGGTAAATCGATTGATTTAAATAGCAATAATAATGGACATTCCTTGCATGGAGGAAAGATTGGTTTTAGCCAAAAACAATGGAAGATAAAAAATGTGAATGAAGGGGAAAATCCATCCATAACTTTAAGTTATTTCAGTCCTGACGGGGAAGAAAATTACCCTGGAGATGTATCGATAGATTTAACCTATACTTTGTCCGAAGAAAATGAATTGATTATTGAGTACGTTGCAACTAGTTCGGAGGATACAATAATAAACTTGACTCATCATAGTTATTTTAATCTTGATGGTCATAATTCCACTATTCTTGAACAGGATTTGTCAATTAATTCCAATAAAATATTGGAAACCAATGAACACATTATTCCAACAGGTCAATTTTTGAATTTAGAAGACAACCCTTTTAATTTTAACCAAGCCAAAAAATGTCCTCAAACCATAGATACCACTTTTGTTTTGAATGATGGCGAGGAAATCGCGGCTTCCCTTTTCAGCCCTAAAAATAATTTAGAAATGTTGGTATTTACAAATCAGCCTGCTGTACATATTTATGTGGGAGGAAATTGTAATAATGAAATTAAAGGAAAGGAAAATACAGATTATCACCATTTGAGTGGGATTTGTTTTGAAACTCAAAATTTTCCAGATGCACCTAATCACAATCATTTCCCTAATGCTGTTTTAAGGAAAGACGAAGTATATCAACATAAGACTATATATAAATTTCAAAATTAGGCAAGGCCCATTTACAAGAAATTTAAATATAAATAATCAAATTATAAATAATGAATGCGATTTTAATTCAAGACACAACTGATTTTTTTAAAGCTAAATTTGGAAATGTACCCGATAAAATTGTTCTTTCCCCAGGAAGAATTAATATTATTGGTGAACATATCGATTATAATGATGGTTATGTTTTACCAGCAGCTATTGATAAAATAGTTTGTTTTGCATTCGAAAAAAACAATTCTAATACCACAAAAATTCATGCGATTGATTTGAATGAATCCGTATTAATCGATATTACAAAAGAGGAAATAGTAAGCGATGTCGTTTGGACTAATTATTTACGGGGTGTTTTATTTCAATTAAAATTAAAAGGACACAAAATAGGTGGTTTTAACTGTGCCTTTAGTAGTAATATTCCTATCGGTTCTGGATTGTCTTCTTCGGCAGCCTTAGAATGTGGGTTTTTATTTGGGATTAATGAAATGTTTAATTTAGATATAAAACCAATCGATATAGCTCTAATGGGGCAAAGTGCTGAGCACTGGGTTGGAATAAATTGCGGTATCATGGATCAGTTTTCTAGTGTAATGGGATTGGAAAACAAAGTAATAAAGATTGATTGCCGTACTTTAGATTATACCTACCACGATGCTAATTTTGCTGATTATTCTTTAATTTTATTTGATAGTAACTTGCAACATTCTTTATTTACATCCGAATACAATAATCGACGAATAGAATGTGAAGAAGGATTAAGCATTATCAATGATAATTATCCTGAAATTAATAGCTTTAGAGACTGTAATGAAGAATTATTTTTTGGATTGAAATCTAAAATGACGTACAATGTATTTAGAAGAAGTTTATATGCCGTAAAAGAAATAAAACGGGTCATTCAAGCTTGTGCTGCCCTCGACAAAGGCGATATTGAAACATTAGGTAAATTAATGTTTGAAACCCATGAAGGATTGTCTAAAGACTATGAAGTAAGTTGCGTAGAATTAGACTATCTGGTAGATTTAGCCAAAGCCGAAGAGGATGTAATTGGATCTCGATTAATGGGTGGTGGTTTTGGAGGTTGCACCATCAATTTGGTGAAAAAGGGAAGTGAAATTAAAATAAAAGAGAAATTTACCAAATTATATGCTGATCATTTTAAAATAGATTTATTAACTTACGATGTAAAAATTTCTAACGGCACATCACTTTATAAAAACTAATTAGTAATGAAAAAATTTGATATCTACGAAGATCCGCACCGACGGTTTAATCCTCTTATCAATGAGTGGGTTTTGGTTTCTCCACACCGAGCAAAACGCCCTTGGCAAGGTCAAAAGGAAACTGTTGCTAATGATGAAAGACCAGAATATGATTCGACTTGTTATTTATGTCCTGATAATGTTCGTGCCAATGGAGAAGAAAATCCAAAATATCTTAGTTCATTTGTTTTTGAAAATGATTTTGCAGCATTAAAACAAGAAGAAATTGAGTTTGAAGAAAGCAAGAAAGCTACTTTTTTTAAAGCAAAACCTGAAAGAGGAATCTCCAGAGTGGTGTGTTTCTCACCAAAACACAATATCACTTTGCCGGAAATGGATTTGTCAACAATCGAAGAAATTATTCGTACTTGGCAACGTGAATATACGGATTTGGGCAATGTTGATTATATTAATTACGTGCAAATTTTTGAAAACAAAGGAAGTGTCATGGGTTGCAGCAACCCACATCCACACGGACAAATTTGGGCACAATCCTCTATACCAACCCAAGTAGAGAAAACACAAAACAGCTTAAAAGCATATTTTGATAAGAACGGTAGTAATTTGCTTTTAGATTATTTGACAAAAGAATTAGAAGCAAAAGAACGTATTGTTATTGAAAATAATAATTTCGTATCCTTGGTTCCTTTTTGGGCAATTTGGCCCTTTGAGACGATGATTATTTGCAAACGCCATGTAACCAAGATTACAGACTTTGCTCTTGAGGAAATTGAGGATTATGCTAGTATTCTTAAGTTATTAACTATAAAATACGACAACCTTTTTGAGACTTCTTTCCCCTACTCTTCTGGTATTCATCAAGCACCAACTGATGGGGAACTTCACCCAGAGTGGCAGTTTCACATGCATTTTTACCCACCCTTGTTGCGATCTGCTTCGGTTAAAAAATTTATGGTAGGATATGAAATGATGGGAGAGTCACAACGTGATATTACTGCTGAAAAAAGTGCCCAAATGTTAAGAGAAGTGTCTGATATACATTACAAAAGTAAATAAGACATGAAAATAGTAGTAACTGGCAATGCAAAGCTCTTGAAACTGGGAACAGAAAGTTAGGATAAATGACTTTCAATAGAATCTTAAAATCAAAATAGATTATCAATTTTTTATACTATTAACTTAATTTAATTAACCTACAAAAACCAAAATTATGAATACATTACAATTTGCAGACTACATGGTCTTTCTTGTTTACTTTTTTATAGTAGCTGGATATGGATATTGGATTTACAAACGAAAACAAACAGCCAAAAATTCTGCTTCGCACGATTACTTCTTGGCTGAAGGATCGTTAACTTGGTGGGCTATTGGAACTTCCTTAATTGCTTCCAACATTTCGTCTGAGCAATTTATTGCCATGTCAGGAAATGGATTTAAAATGGGTTTGGCTATCGCAAGTTATGAATGGCTGTCGGCCTTGACATTAATTATTGTTGCTGTATTTTTTATTCCTGTTTACCTAAAAAATAAGATTTATACCATGCCGCAGTTCCTTAATCAAAGATATAACGGGGATATTGCTATGATTATGGCTGTTTTCTGGTTGTTGTTGTATGTAATTGTAAATTTGACTTCTATCCTATACCTTGGGGCATTAGCAATTAATGGAATTTCAGGTATTAATCTCGATTTGTGTATGTATGGTTTGGCATTCTTTGCTATTATTATTTCACTAGGAGGAATGAAAGTTATTGGTTATACCGATGTTATACAGGTGGTATTCCTAATTTTTGGAGGCTTAGTAACTACTTATTTAGCATTAGATAAAGTAGCTGAATTAAATGGACAAAGCGGTATGGTAAACGGATTTAATTATATGATGAATCAATCTGGCGACCATTTCCACATGATATTTCAAAAAGACAGTCCTAACTTTCCTAGTTTACCGGGACTTACCGTTTTATTAGGAGGTATGTGGATTGTAAACTTGAATTATTGGGGTTGTAATCAATACATCACGCAAAGAGCGTTAGGTGCTGATTTAAAAACAGCTAGAACTGGAATTCTATTCGCTGCTTTCTTAAAATTATTAATGCCTGTTATTGTTGTTTTACCTGGAATTGCTGCTTATGTAATCTATACAAAAGGAGGATTACAAACAGAATTATTAGGGCCTGATGGCGTTTTAAATCCAGATAGATCCTACCCAGTATTGTTAAACTTATTGCCAGTTGGATTAAAAGGTTTATCGTTTGCTGCATTGACCGCTGCAGTTGTTGCTTCATTAGCAGGTAAAGTAAATAGTATTGCTACCATTTTTACATTGGACATTTACAAGAAAAAAATTGATGTCGATTGTAGTGAACAGAAAATGGTTCAAGTAGGAAAATGGGCTGTATTCATAGCTATGATGTTAGCGGTAGTTATTGCACCACACTTAGGAATTGATAAAAAAGGGGGATTCGAATTTATTCAAGAATACACCGGATTTGTTAGCCCAGGGGTTTTTGCCATGTTTATTTTAGGATTCTTCTGGAAAAAAACAAGTTCAAATGCTGCTATGTTTGCAACCATAGGAGGTTTTATATTGTCAGTAGTATTTAAATTTTTACCCAATTGGATGAATTTAGAATTTTTAAACTCAACAGGTTTCGCTGTATTAGTACCGCAAGAGAATGGAACAAGTTTGTATGAAATACCATTCATTGACCGTAT
>Ga0209107_10002255_pt1 | contig 10715 bp, 7 predicted proteins | sample LakErihyJuly2011_2_FD_187460 | JGI IMG/M metagenome (GOLD analysis project Ga0209107, IMG submission 187460) | Freshwater microbial communities from dead zone in Lake Erie, Canada - CCB hypolimnion July 2011 (SPAdes) (version 2) | ecosystem: Environmental > Aquatic > Freshwater > Lentic >... | reverse complement strand
GCGGGTTCGCGCTACTTCGACCAGCAGCCCGACTTGCTCACCGACGAGGCCGTGCAAACCAGCCTGCGCCGCCACGACGTGAGCCTGGTCATGGAAATCCCGCCGGGCTTTGGCCGCGACCTGCTGGCCGGCCGGCGCCCCGAGGTCGGTTTCTTCGTCGATGGCACCCAGCCCTTCACGGCCGAGAACGTGCGCGGCTACGCGCAAGGCATCGTGCTGGAGCACGCCATGCGCTTCGCCCACGAAACACCCGGCCTGACGCCCCCCACCCTGCCCGCACGGCTGGAGCCGCGCTTTGCCTACAACCAGTCCTTCCGCAGCATCTACGCGTCGACCCCGGGCCTGTTGATGCTGTGCCTCATCATCATCCCGGCCATGCTGACGGCGCTGGGCGTGGTGCGCGAAAAAGAGATGGGCTCCATCCTCAACCTCTACGCCTCGCCGGCCACCGTGGGCCAGTTCCTGCTGGGCAAGCAGATGCCGTACGTGGCCCTGGCCATGGCCAGCTACCTGACGCTGGTGTTCCTCAGCGTCTTCCTGCTGCAGGTGCCCCTCAAAGGCAGCTTCCTGGCGCTGAGCCTGGGCGCGCTGTGCTTTGTGTTCGCCACCACGGCGCTGGGCCTCTTCCTGTCGGCCTTCCTGCGCTCGCAGGTGGCGGCTTCGTTCGCCTCGGCCATCATCTGCCTGATCCCTTCGGTGAACTTCTCGGGGCTGCTCTACCCGGTGTCCACGCTGACGGGCGCGGCGGTCTGGGTCGGCAAGGGCTTCCCGGCCTCGTGGTTCCAGCTCATCAGCCTGGGGGCCTTCACCAAGGGGCTGGGCTTTGGCAGCTTCTGGCCGATGTACGCGGCGCTGCTGGGCTTTGGGCTGCTGTACCTGGGTTTGGCGCGCCTGCTCGTGCGCAAGCAGGAGGGCTGAGGCATGTGGCGCTGGTTGAGCAATGTGTGGCGGCTGTCGTGGAAAGAGTTGCGCAGCCTGGCGACCGATGTGCCGCTGATGGGCCTGATCCTGTTCGCCTTCACCGTGTCGGTGTACACCACGGCCAAGGGCGTGAAGGCCGAGGTCTCGCACGCCTCGGTGGCCATGATCGACGGCGACCAATCGACCTTGTCGCTGCGCCTGCGCGACGCTTTGCGTCCGCCCTATTTCCAGACGCCGCGCGACATCGCCCCGCAAGACGCGGGCGACGCCCTGGACCGCGGCGACTTCATCTTCGTGATCGACATCCCGCCGCGCTTCGAAGCCGATGTGCTGGCTGGACGCAGCCCGGCCATCCAGGTGACGGTGGACGCCACGGCCATGACGCAGGCTGGCCTGGGCGTGGTCTACCTCAATGAGATCTTCCTGCGCGAGCAGCTCGACTTCTTCCACCAGCACGGCATCGCCTCGATGTTGCCGGCGCCACCGGTGGTGCGCTTGATGTTCAACCCGAACAACCAGTCGGAGTGGTTCAGCTCGGTGATGCTGGTCGAGACCAACGTGACGGTGCTGGCCATCATCCTGGTCGGGGCGGCCGTGATCCGCGAGCGCGAACACGGCACCATCGAGCACTTGCTGGTGATGCCGGTGCGCCCCAGCGAGATCGCCATGGCGAAGATCCTGGCCAACGGGGGCGTCATCGTGCTGGCGGTGTGGCTGTCGCTGGAGCTGGTCATCCGCGGCTGGCTGCAGGTGCCGCTGCCGGGTTCGGTGCCGCTGTTCATGCTGGGCACCGCGCTGTACCTGTTCGCCGTCACGGCCCTGGGCATCCTGCTGGCCACCATGGCCTCGTCCATGCCGCAGTTCGGCTTGCTGGCCGCGCCGGTGTACGTGGTGCTGTACCTGCTCAGTGGCGCCGCCACGCCGGTGGAAAGCATGCCGGAGCTGATGCAGCACATCGTGCAGATTTCACCGACCACACAATACGTCAAGCTCACGCAGGCCGTGTTGTACCGCGATGCGGGGGTTCGGCTTGTCCTGCCTCAACTGTTGGCGGTGTCGGCCGCCGGTGGTCTCTTCCTGGTCATCGCCTTGACAAGATTCAGGTCGATGCTGGCCCGACAGGGTTGAGGCGCACCTGCCCAACCCACCACACCCAAGGAGCCCCAGATGCCTCACACCCCCACCGCCGCCCCCAAGATGAGCTGGGAAGACTGGGTCCGCGCCCTCGACCTCCACACCCACAGCCAGGTGGGGCAGCTCATGGGCGGCATCTCGCCCATCCAGTCCACCCTGGTGTACCTGGACTGGCTGATGCACCTGATGATCTCGCCGGGCAAGCAGCTCGACATCGTCAAGCGCAGCGCCGACGACGTGACCCTGGCCGTGAACCGGCTGGTGCAAGGGGGCACCGACAGCGCCCGCCACGACCATGAGGCCGACGCGCCGGTGCAGCCAGGCTGCGCCCACCCCTTGCCCCTGCCCGTGCACGACCGCCGCTTCGCCAGCCCGGCCTGGCAGAACTGGCCCTTCAACGTGTATGCCCAGTCCTTCCAGGTGCTGGAGCACGTCTGGCACCAGGCCACCAGCTGCGTGCCCGGCCTCAACCACCGCCACGAAGCGATGGCGAACTTCGCCGCCCGCCAGTGGATGGACATCGTCAACCCGGCCAACATCCCCTGGATGAACCCGGATGTGCTGCAAACCACCGCCAAAGAAAGCGGCATGAACCTGCTGCGCGGCGCCCACAACTGGGGCGACGATGCCCAGCGCATGGTGCGCGGCCTGCCGGCGGCCGGCACCGAGCAGTTCAAGATCGGCCACGATGTGGCGACCACGCCGGGCAAGGTGGTGTTCCGCAACGACCTCATCGAGCTCATCCAGTACAGCCCCACGACCGACAAGGTGCAGGCCGAGCCTGTGCTGATCGTGCCGGCCTGGATCATGAAGTACTACATCCTGGACCTGTCGCCGCAGAACTCGCTGGTCAAGTACCTGGTCGATCAAGGGCACACGGTGTTCATGATCTCCTGGAAGAACCCGAGCGCCGACGACCGCAACAAGGGCCTGGACGACTACCGCACCCACGGCGTGATGGCCGCGCTCGACACCGTCAGCCAGATCCTGCCCGAGCGCAAGGTGCACGGCGTGGGCTACTGCCTGGGCGGCACGCTGATGATGATCGCTGCCGCCACCATGGGCCGCGATGGCGACGAGCGCCTGGCCTCGATGACGCTGTTCGCCGCACAGGGCGATTTCACCGAGGCCGGCGAGTTGCTGCTCTTCATCAACGAGAGCGAGGTGGACCTCATCGAGGCCATGATGGCCGAGCAAGGCTTCCTCAAAGGCACGCAGATGGCGGGCGCCTTCACGCTGCTGCACTCCAACGACCTGGTCTGGTCGCGCGCCATGAAGAACTACCTGCTGGGCGAGCGCGACCACCCCAACGACCTGATGGCCTGGAACGCCGACACCACCCGCATGCCCTACCGCATGCACTCGGAGTACCTGCACAAGCTCTTCCTGCACAACGACCTCTCGGCCGGTCGCTATGAGGTCAACGGCCAACCCATCTGGTTCACCGACATCCGGGTGCCCTGCTTCGCCGTGGGCACGGTCAGCGACCACGTCGCGCCGTGGAAGTCTGTCTACAAGCTGCACCTGCTGCCGCTGGACGTCACCTTCGCGCTGACCAGCGGCGGGCACAACGCCGGCATCGTCAGCGAACCCGGCCACAAGGGCCGCCACTTCCAGCTGCACCACCGCCCCCCCACCGAGGCCTACACCTCGCCCGAGCGCTGGCAGGCCGAGGTGCCACACCAGGAAGGCTCGTGGTGGCCCGCCTGGCAGAACTGGCTGGTGCAGCACTCCAGCGGCCTGACCGCACCGCCGTCCATGGGCGTGCCCGGCAGCAAACGCCGCCTGCCCGATGCCCCCGGCAGCTACGTCCAGCAGGAGTGATCGCGATGAGCCCCGACACCACCCCGGCCCTGCTGGAAAACCGCACCTACGAGGAAATCAGCGTGGGCGAAACCGCCTCGCTGCAGCGCACGCTCACCAAGGAAGACATCGAGGTCTTCGCCATCCTCAGCGGCGACGTCAACCCCGCCCACCTCGACGAGGCCTATGCGCGTGAAACGCCCTTCCACCACGTCATCGCCCATGGCATGTGGGGCGGCACGCTGATCTCCACCGTGCTGGGCACCCGCCTGCCAGGCCCCGGCACCATCTACGTTTCGCAGCAGCTCAACTTCGTGCGGCCCGTGGGCCTGGGCGACGTCATCCACGTCAGCGTCAGCGTCACGCACAAGGGCGAGAAAAACCGGCTGCGCCTGGCCTGCGTCTGCACCAACCAGGAAGGCAAGGCCGTCATCACCGGCGAGGCCGAGGTCATCGCGCCAACGGCCAAGGTCATCCGTCCGCCCAAGGCCCTGCCCGAGCTGCACCTGCACCGCCACGAACGCTTCGCCCAGTTGATGGCCCTGACGGTCGAGCCAGAGCCCATTGCCTGCGCCGTGGTGTTCCCGGTCGAGGCCCATGGCCTGCGCGCGGCCATCGAAGCCCGCCACGCCGGCTTGATCCGGCCGGTGCTCGTCGGCCCGCGTGCGCGCATCGCCGCACTGGCGCAGGCGCTGGAACTCGACCTGGGCGAACTGACCGATGCCGACTGGATCAACGCCGACACCGAAGCCGGGGCGCTGCAGACAGCCATCGACCTGGCCCGCACCGGGCGTGTGCAAGCGATCATGCAAGGCGATGTGGACGCCGGCGCACTGCTGCGGGCCCTCGTCCACCGCCAGCACGGCCTGCGCACGCACCGCCGCATCAGCCACGCCTATGTGGCCGATGTGCCCGACCATGGCGCGCCCTTCCTCGTCACCGACGCGCTCGTCAACATCCAGCCCACGCTGGAAGACAAGCGCGACATCGTGCAAAACGCCATCGACCTGGCCCGCGTGCTGGGCATGTCGCCGCGTGTGGCCATCCTGTCGGCCTCGCCCGTGGTGCACAGCAAGCTGAGCTCGTCGATGGACGCCGCCGCCCTGTGCAAGATGCTGGAGCGCCACCAGATCGCCGGTGGCATCGTCGATGGCCCCCTGCCCTTCGATGCGGCCATCAACCCCGAAGTCGCGCGCCTGACGCACCCGGACTCGCCTGTCGCGGGCCAGGCCAATGTGCTGGTCGTGCCCCACATGGAAACCGGCGACATGCTCGTCAAGCAACTGCACCTGCTGGCCGACGCCGATGTGGCCGGCATCGTGCTCGGCGCGCAGGTGCCCGTCATCCTGACCAATGCCACCGACAGCCCGCGCACCCGCCTGGCCTCGGCGGCACTGGCGCTCTTGCTGGCCCATGCGAAGGGTCACCTTGATGCGGTCGAGGCGATCGATGCAAACCCTTGAGCCGATCGACACCACCCGCAGCCATCCGACGACCACCTTGATGCCCATGCCGCACTCGCCCGAGACACTGCCCACCGCGCCCCGACGCCATCCCCTGGTGGCTGCCACTGGCGCGGCCCTCACCTTGACCTTGGGGCTGGGCCTGCTGCTCAGCCTGCCCGGCTGCACCACGGTCAAGGTCGATGTGCCGTCCGTCGGCGTGGCAACGCCCGACGCGTTCGACGAAGCGGCAGGCACCGCCAGCACCGAGCTCTCGCGCTGGTGGCAAGACATCCCCGACCCGACGCTGCAAAGCCTCATCGCCCAGGCCCTGGCCGCCAATGCCGACATCCGCGTGGCCCTGGCGCGCGTGCGCGAGTCGCGCGCCGTGGTCACACAGGCCGAGTCGGCGCTCTACCCCAGCCTGCAGGCCTTCGGCTACACCGCCCGCACCCAGACCGACTCGCTGCACGGCCCGGCCATCCCGCGGGTGACGCTGCCCGCCCTGCCCGCCCCCCTGCCTGCCATCCAGGTGCCCGACCTCAGCCCGCTGACCCACCCCAACGTCCCCATCAGCAGCTACAGCGGCCAGGGTTTCGCCGCCGCCTGGGAAGTGGACATCTTCGGCGCGCGCCGCAGCGACGCCGAAGCCGCGCGCCAGGCCGCCCTCGCCCAAAGTGAGCGCGTGCACGGCGCCCAGCTCATGGTGGCCGGCGACGTGGCAGCCAACTACATCGAGGCACGCAGCCTGGAACACCGCATCGGCCTGCTCCAACGCAGCCTGAGCAGCGCCCGCCGATTGCAACGCTACGCCCAAGGTCGCTTCGATGCCGGCCAGGCCACACGCCTGGACATCGACCGTGCGCGCGCCCAAATCGAGGCGCTGGAAAGCGGTCAGGCACCGCTGCAAAGCCTGCTGCAAGCCCGCCTGAGGCGCCTGTCTGTGCTGACAGGCCAAGCGCCCGAAACACGCATCACCCTGCCCCGCCCCACCGCAGCCGCCCCGGCCGACGCCAGCGTCATCCCCGCCCAGCTGCCTGCGGTGCTGCCCTCCGACGTGCTCAGCCGCCGGCCCGATGTGCGCGGCAGCGCCCGCGTCGTGCAAGCCCTGGCCGCCCGCGTGGGCAGCGCCAAGGCCGACCTGTTCCCGCGCTTCTACGTGGGTTTCCTGGCCAATGAGGGGCGCATCGAGATCGGCAACCTGGCGTCCAACGGCAACTTCCTGTCCTGGGGTGCCGGCCTGCGCCTGCCCATCTTCGAAGGCGGACGCATCCGCGCGCGCATCGCCGCCAGCAACGCCCAGCTCGATGCCGCCGTGGCCCAGCACGAACAGACCATGCTGACCGCGCTCGAAGACGTCGAGAACGCCTACAGCGCCCGCCGCGCCCTCGACCAGCGCGCCGAGCGCCTGAGCACCGCCTGGCGCACCTCCGCCGACGGTGCCCGCCACGCCCAACAGCTCTTCAGCGAAGGCCAGGGCCTGCTGCAATCCGCCATCGAGGCCGAGCTCGCCGCCCTGCAACGCGAAGACGAGCTCATCCAGGCGCAGACCGCCCGTGCCCTGGTCACCGTGGCGCTCTACAAGGCCGTCGGTGGCGGTTGGTCAGATGCCTCCGCGCCGAAGCCCGCCGCCACTGAGACCGAGACCGCTTCGGGGAAAAGTGCCGGTCAGCCATGAAAAAAGGCCGCGCGGTTCGCACCGTGCGGCCTTCGCTGGCGGTGCGCTGAAACTCAGCACGCCACCTTGATCGACAACGATCAGTTCTTGGACTGGTCCACCAGCTTGTTCTTGGAGATCCAAGGCATCATGGCGCGCAGCTCGGCACCCACGGTCTCGATCGGGTGCACGGCGTTCAGGCGACGGCGAGCGGTCATGCTCGGGTAGTTCGTGCGGCCTTCCAGGATGAACATCTTGGCGTACTCGCCGGTCTGGATGCGCTTCAGAGCGTTGCGCATGGCGGCGCGCGACTGCTCGTTGATCACTTCCGTGCCGGTCACGTACTCGCCGTACTCGGCGTTGTTCGAGATCGAGTAGTTCATGTTGGCGATGCCGCCTTCGTACATGAGGTCCACGATCAGCTTGAGCTCGTGCAGGCACTCGAAGTAGGCCATTTCAGGCGCGTAACCGGCTTCGGTCAGCGTCTCGAAGCCCATCTTCACCAGCTCCACGGCACCACCGCACAGCACGGCTTGTTCGCCGAACAGGTCGGTTTCGGTTTCTTCGCGGAAGTTGGTCTCGATCACGCCACCCTTGGTGCCGCCGTTGGCAGCAGCGTAGGACAGGGCGATGTCCTTGGCCTTGCCGGACTTGTCCTGGTACACAGCGATCAGCGAAGGCACGCCGCCGCCCTTCAGGTACTCGGAGCGCACGGTGTGGCCAGGGCCCTTGGGGGCGACCATGATCACGTCCAGGTCAGCACGGGGGATGACCTGGTTGTAGTGCACGTTGAAGCCGTGGGCGAAAGCCAGCACGGCGCCTTGCTTGATGTTCGGGGCGACGTTGTTGTTGTACACCTCGGGGATGTTCTCGTCGGGCAGCAGGATCATGACGACGTCAGCGGCCTTCACGGCGTCGTTGACTTCGGCGACCTTGATGCCAGCGGCTTCCACCTTGGACCAGGAGGCGCCGCCCTTGCGCAGACCGACCGTCACGTTGACGCCGGAATCGCGCAGGTTCTGAGCGTGGGCATGGCCTTGCGAGCCATAGCCGATGATGGCCACGTTCTTGCCCTTGATCAGGCTCAGATCGGCGTCCTTGTCGTAATAGACCTTCATGGTGTATCTCCGTCGGAAAAATCGGTTGGTGGCCTGAACGGGTCAGGCACAAGGTTCAAGAAAAGCGGGGGTATCAGACGCGCAGGATGCGCTCGCCACGCCCGATCCCGCTGGTCCCGGTGCGCACGGTTTCAAGGATGGCAGCGCGGTCGATGGCCTCGATGAAGGCATCGAGTTTGGCCGCGTCGCCAGTGAGTTCGATCGTGTAGGTCTTGTCGGTGACATCGATGATGCGGCCGCGGAAGATGTCCGCCATGCGCTTCATCTCTTCACGCTCCTTGCCCACGGCACGCACCTTGATGAGCATCAGCTCACGCTCGGTGTACGGGCCTTCGGACAGGTCCACCACCTTGACGACCTCGATGAGGCGGTTCAAGTGCTTGGTGATCTGCTCGATGATCTCGTCAGAGCCGGTGGTCACGATGGTCATGCGCGACAGCGAGGGGTCTTCGGTGGTGGCCACCGTCAGGCTCTCGATGTTGTAGCCGCGGGCCGAGAAAAGGCCGACCACGCGGGACAGGGCGCCGGCTTCGTTTTCCAGCAGCAGGGCAATGATGTGTTTCATGGTGATCGTCCTGGCAGGCTCTTGGGTCATCGGGGCGGTAACCCCGGCGCTGTGGCCTGCGGTTCGATGGGGTTCGGTGTGCTTCAAAGTCCCTGGCCGCTTCGGTCCGCCACCGGATGAGGTCGCCGGCAAGCGACCGTCCGTGGCAGCCTGGGGCGACCAGGCGTGGTGGTGTTCAGTGCATCAAAGGCCGGTCACAGGTCCTCGGAGCCGAGCAGCATCTCGGAGATGCCCTTGCCCGCCTGCACCATCGGCCACACGTTCTCGGTGGGGTCGGTGCGGATGTCCAGGAACACCGAGCGGTCCTTCAGCTTGATGGCCTCGCGCAGCGCGCCCTCGACGTCCGACGGACGTTCGATCAACAGGCCCACGTGGCCATAGGCCTCGGCCAGCTTGACGAAGTCGGGCAGCGCGTCCATGTAGCTGTGCGAGTAGCGGCTGCCGTAATCCAGCTGCTGCCACTGGCGCACCATGCCCAGGTAGCGGTTGTTCAGCGACAGCACCTTCACCGGCGTGTTGTACTGCAGGCAGGTCGAAAGCTCCTGGATGCACATCTGGATGGAGCCTTCGCCGGTGATGCAAAACACATCGGCGTCGGGCTTGGCCAGCTTGATGCCCATGGCGTAAGGCAAGCCCACGCCCATGGTGCCCAGGCCACCGGAGTTGATCCAGCGGCGCGGCTCTTCGAACTTGCTGTACTGGGCCGCGAACATCTGGTGCTGGCCCACGTCCGAGGTGATGTAGTAGTCGGTGCCGGCAGTCAGCTCGGCGAGCTTCTGCACCACGTACTGCGGCTTGATGACTTCGTCCGAAGTCTTGAACTTCAGGCAGTCACGCTTCTTCCACTCGTTGATCTGGTTCCACCAAGCGGCCAGCGCGTTGCTGTCGGCGCGGGTGGTGGATTCCTTGATCTGGGCGATCATCTCGATCAGCACGTCCTTGACATCGCCCACGATGGGGATGTCCACCTTCACGCGCTTGGAAATGCTCGACGGGTCGATGTCGATGTGGATGATCTTGCGCTCGACCTGGGCAAAGTGCTTGGGGTTGCCGATCACGCGGTCGTCGAAGCGGGCGCCCACGGCAATCACCACGTCGGCGTTCTGCATGGTCATGTTGGCTTCGTAGGTGCCATGCATGCCCAACATGCCCAGGAAGGTCTTGTCAGATGCCGCAATCGCACCCAGGCCCATCAGGGTGCTGGTGCTGGGGTAGCCCAGCATGTTGACCAGCTCGCGCAGTTCCTTGGACGCCTCGCCCAGGATCACGCCGCCACCGGTGTAGATGTAAGGGCGCTTGGCGTTGAGCAGCAGCTGCACGGCCTTGCGGATCTGGCCGCCATGGCCCTTGCGCACCGGGTTGTACGAGCGCATTTCCACCGACTCGGGGTAGTGGAAGGTCGTGGCCTTGAGCGACACGTCCTTGGGCACGTCCACCACCACGGGGCCAGGGCGGCCGGTGCGCGCGATGTGGAAGGCCTTCTTCATCGTCGCGGCCAGGTCGGCCACGTCCTTGACGAGGAAGTTGTGCTTGACGATGGGGCGGGTGATGCCGACGGTGTCGCATTCCTGGAAAGCGTCCAGGCCGATGGCGGGCGTCGGCACCTGGCCGGTCACGATCACCATGGGGATCGAGTCCATGTAGGCCGTGGCGATGCCGGTGATGGCATTGGTCACGCCCGGACCGGAGGTGACGAGGGCCACGCCGACGTCGCCGGTGGCGCGCGCATAGCCGTCAGCCGCGTGCACGGCCGCCTGTTCGTGGCGCACCAGCACGTGTTCGATCGAATCTTGTTTGTACAGCGCGTCGTAGATGTACAGCACGGCACCGCCAGGGTAGCCCCACATGTACTTGACGCCCTCGGCCTGCAGGCAGCGCACGAGGATTTCCGAGCCGTTGAGCACTTCGCCTTGCGAAGCCAGGCCCTGTGTCGGCGCCGCGGCGTGTGCGTCGGCCGGGCCGGCGCGCTTGGTGTCAGCTTGAGACATGTCCATGGTGAAAGAACCTTTCCGAATTTCTCTAACGAAAAACGATCGGTGCCCCTCTACACCGTCATGCCCAGGGAAGGCATGGCA
>Ga0209107_10002254_pt1 | contig 10718 bp, 3 predicted proteins | sample LakErihyJuly2011_2_FD_187460 | JGI IMG/M metagenome (GOLD analysis project Ga0209107, IMG submission 187460) | Freshwater microbial communities from dead zone in Lake Erie, Canada - CCB hypolimnion July 2011 (SPAdes) (version 2) | ecosystem: Environmental > Aquatic > Freshwater > Lentic >... | reverse complement strand
ACTTTAATATTTTATATAAATTAATTTTAATTATTTCCGCATTTATTTTTATTTAAATTTTAATAAACTTTTTTATTTAATATAGTAACTTTTTTACTTTTACAATTGACAATTTTTAAATTTTTTATTTGTATAAATTGTATTTTATTTTATAATAAAAAAATTACTTTTTCTTTGTAACATATAAAAAAATGATAAGACGTAAATTTATTATAAAAATAATTTATTCATTTTTAGATAAATCATATCATATTTCAGCATAGTAGATACCAAACGACCTGAAATAATGTAATTATAAAAATTATTTCTAAATTTTTTAATAAAGAATCTAAAGATTAGAATAGTATTCAGAATAATAATAATAGTAAATTTGAATAACAATAAAATTCATAATCATAAATAATCTAAAATAGATATGCAAATTTCGACAATAGTAATTATTTTTAACATATATTTATTAGTATTAGAATAATAGATTTTGAATTTTAAAAATAAAAATGCGGTCTCCCCATTTCAAGAAAATAATTTAGAAAATAAATAATAAAATATATCCGATTAATAAGAAAAAAATATTCAATAAACGAAAAAAAAAATAATTAGAAATAAATCATAACATGTAGGATTGAATTTTTAATCTAAAAATAATTGTTAAAATCAATTTTAAGAGAATATAAATTAAAATTAAGAAAATTAATAGATTAAAAAAAGATCAATTGCCAGATCTAAATCTCCTAATTAACAGATGATAAAAGACACTTCCCCTGTTTTATAATCTAGGTATGATCATAAAAGTAAAACGACTAAGAAAAAAAAATTAAAAAAAAAAATATTAATAAAAAATAAATTAGACTCAAAGAACATAGGAGAAAGAGAACTTAAAAATTACTTAAAATCACCAAATAAATCCCCTAATAATAGGATGAAAAGTCCTACAATAAAATAACAATCAAAAAGTATGCTAAATTTTTTTATCAATAAAATCTCTAATGATAACTATTATAGAGAAGAAAAAACTTTTAACAATATCAAAAATTAATTTTTAAAAAATGCAGAGAAAAAAAATATCATAAGCTTTATTGAAAAAAATCCGAAGTCATCTAAACGATTTTTGGAAGAACCTAGATAATCTAAAGAAAATTTTTAATAAATAGGTGATAAAACTAAAGATTTACTAATAATTTCAAAAAAATTTAAAAAAAAAGATAAATCAATTGGTAAAAAAAATTATATAAAAATGTACAAAAGTTTAAAAATGAATAATAATGAAGAAAATCTTGAATAGTATAAAATTATGAGAAAAAGTGTACATGATAAATCTTAAACATATAAATTATAATAAAATAAATCTTAGGATATTAAATTAGAATTAAAAAAATTTTCTTTAAATTCACCTATTTAAGAAGATTCAACATTTAAATTAGGTTCCCAATACTACTCTTCTGCTAGAGGTAAAAGTCTACATAACAATTCAACTTAATAAATAATAAAAAAAATTAAATTAAAAAAAGCTAAAAGATCATAAAAATCAAGTAAAAATCATTTATTATAGTAAGAAAGCATATTAGATGAAAAATCAAAGTAAATTTTGAAAGAAAAATTTACTATTTTAACAAATAGATACAAAAATTAAATTGATGTTTCAAAAAATTCACCAAAAAATAACAATGAAAATAATTAAAACTAGTCAGAAACTAAAAAAAAAATACTTATATAACGATCCTCCTCCCATTCTTAATTATAATAAGACTCGTTTTCTAAACAGGATTTATCTTTTTCTAATATTTCACATAATTAAAATGCCTCGTAGATATAATAAAATTCAAGTTATATTTCTCCAAGATTTGTTGAGAGTGTTAATAATCCTGTCAATAAAGTCGACGAATATTTAAATTATTAATAAGTTAATAACAAATATATAAAAGAGGAATAAGAGAATGAAATTTAGGAGAGTGAACCAGTTTAAAAATAATTAAATATATAAAATAAAATATCGGACAATCATAATTATAATAAAGAGTAAAATGCATAAAATGATTTTTTAAAATAACAAATTGACTAAATGTAACCTAAATAAAACCAAAATAAGTAAAATTCTTCTCCATATATGAAATATCCATAATAAAATAAAATAAAGTTTGAAATCGATCCTGAATTATAACAAGAAATAGAAAATTAATTAGATGATATGAGGATTTAATTATTACAAAATTATTCCTTAAAAGAGGAATAAATTTAAGAAATTTTAAATGAATAAAGATAAAATCTAATTAATGAAATCCATTAACAATAAATCTAAGAAGAAGAAAGAATATAGAATGATTTAGCAATTCTAAAAGCCGAACTCCGTTAGTAATTCCCTGATGAAGAGGAATTTTAGTAATAATATAAGCAATTAGAAGAATTATATTTTTAAAAATAATATGATGAAGCAATGTAAGGCAACAATGTGGAAGAAAGACTGCGAAGTGAAGAAGAGTATATACAAGAACTGAAAGATTAAGAAAAACAAGAAAGAATACAAAAATTAATCGAAATTTTCGGAAAAGATTAAGTTAATATTAATGTACTAGGTGATCACCTTGAAATTATAGACGTAGCGGCCACTTTTATTCAAAAAAATTGGAGAGGATATTTCACGAGAAAAATAGTGGGACAGTATCTTGAATTTTTGTAGGCTAATTATGGTGACAATTTTGTATAAACTTTATAAACTCATGCTGATTAAGTTCCGAATTTACAAGAATTTTATAATAAAAGATATTAACTGAATTGTGATGGTGATAACCAGCCAATAAATCCTGAGTAATTAAATTAAAACATCAATACCTTGGAGATATAAGCGTTAAATTAAATAGATTCCTAGTTAGATGGAAGTTTACATGTGTATAAAGATAAGGAATTATTCTAGTAAATTAATTTCAAAGATTTTGAAGATTCATAAGATAGTGAATAAAATAAAAATAATGATGAAATGATAAAAAAAAAAGGAAAACAATTAATAAAAAATTAATAATCTGATGAATTTTCCTCAGATCAATCATAAACTAGGAAATAATATATTTCAGATGAAAGAAAAAATGATATTAAAAATCAAATGCAGAATTATAAAGTCGATTCATCTTTTAAAAAAAGACCAAGTGGTGACAAAAATAATAAATAATCGGATCGGAGCAATCGTTCTAACCAATCCCAAGAAAAGAGTAGTATGAATAGTTTTCCAAAAAAAAAGAATGTTGATAAAGTTTCAGTATCAAATGATAAATCTAAAATATTAAGATAATTAGAAGAAGATAATTCCGTTAATTTTGAAAGTTAAAAATTATAATCAGATAAAGAATTGTAACAAAAAAAATTAGAAATTACTTAATAATATGAAAATTAGATATAAAAAATCAAATAAGATCAAGCTAAATAATGGAATGAATTATTATAATAAGTAATAGAAATAAAAAAAGATGATGGTTAGGATATTAAGTAAAAAGCTGTTTAATTTTTAAATAAATTATAAGTTTAGAGTGAAAACAATTAAAAATTATTGCTTTAAAATAGTAGTTTATAAATTTAATAACCTCAAATTATGGATGATAATTTTTCTTCTGAATTAATTTCTTCAAATTAAAATATAGTAGCAGAAAATTACTCACCCTTGTCTACTCATGTATAATCTCCCACTTTTTAAATTAAAGTTGAGGAAAGTGATAGTATAAAAAATAGTTTAATATAAAATATTTAAGAAGCTGACATAAGTGAAAAATATATGAAAAAAACTCAATAAATAAATTTATAAATAGATGTTAAAAAAATAGAAGAATAATATTATAATTCACATAATATATATACAAAGGATCAAAAAAATATACCATCAACGAATCAAGGCCAATAAATATAAGAATCTTAAGGTAGTAAATCATCAAAAAAATCACCGAACATAAAATCAGCAATTAATTCCCCGCATTCACTGACCTCGAATGCTTCAGAAATTACACATTATTTTGATCCGTATTAAGATTTGAAAAAAATAAAATTAAAAAGTGAATTAATGTAAAAAAATAGTATAAATGATGTAATAAAACTAAGAGAACATGCTCTAAATCATAGATTCTAATAACAATTATAACTGATGTAGTCATTGTACGATAATCATAGTTTATCGCCAAACTCTTACAATTAGAACAAAAATGATCTTGAGAAATGGATCTCTAACGAAAAAATGAAATTAAAAAAATCTTAGAAAGAAATAGAAAGAGGCATGAGTCAATTTTAAAGTACCATCATACTAACTAAAAGAGACCTCGAGTTCATGGACAAAATAAAAAAAATCGATATAATTCAAGTTAGTTAAAATAGTAACGATATAGATTCAATTAAAAAGTTATTTAACACAAAAACTATAAAAACGACTGAGGATAGCGAATAAGAATTAAATGAAAAAAAACCTGTTTTAGATAAGAAAATAGCATATTAGAATAAAATAAAAGAATAAACAGAATTATAAAAAAGCATAAAAGTAATCAAAAAATATCAAATTAATGAGGAAGCTGAAGAAGAAAAAAAAGAGATTTTGGATGATCATTAAATAAATGAATAATACACATATAATTTTTTATAATCTTCATCACATGTTGGCTCATATGTGTCTGAACAATCACTAGAGTCAGATTAATCTAACTAACATAATGAATAACATTAAAAATAAAAAAATAATAATAACTAGCATAGTAATTACAACAACTATGATGACGATGTGTAACAAAATATGTAAGAAAATGAAATGCTTATAATTGATAATAATAATAAAAATTAACAAACCAAAATAAAAAAATAAAATATTGTTCGCCATCATAAGTATAAATCCGATTTCTACAACTGTACTGAGTAAATAAAGGAAATACCCAAGAACTTAATCATCCCATAAGTTAACAGATAGATATTAATCTGTTCAGTTGATCAAAACATAAATTAAGAAGTCTATTTATCACTAGACTGTGATATGTCGAATAAAAATTCAAAAATTGATACAGATTAATCACAAACGAATGATTAAAAATAATAATTTGATGATTAAATAAGCGAAAATTACTATATTTAGGACCAATTAAATATCTCGCCTCGTACTAACTATCACGACATTGATATTCCTGAGGACATGTAAACTAATATTTAGATAGTAACAAATGATATTTTAGATTATTTAATTAGAGAAGCTTAACTCGGTAATTTCCATATAATTTATATTTTTAGAAATGGGTCTAATACCGAATTATGACAACGAATTTTTGCCTGTGCGCGAGATGACTGAGGAGTCTCAACTAAGTCTTGCTTCGGATAATTATTAATAAAATCTTAAAATGTCAGGTCTTGAATGTTCCACACTAAATTTCATCAAAGACTATTTGGTAGCACTTTCTGAATATGTAAAAGGTTAGATTTATATTTAAATAAATAAAAGATAATTTTTAAGATGATTTTCTATAAAGAATAAATATAGCTTTGGGTATGAATCCTACAGAATTTTTAAAAACTTTTGCACCTAATGATTAGATAAATTTTACTGAGAACACGGAGGTTTCTAATTCGCCTCTTTATCCACTGATTAAATACATCCATGTATAAAAATAGGTCATCTCATTAGAAATGTTTAATGATTTTAATTATTATTTTGAAGTGATTTTTAATTTTTTTAATATTAAAGAATACTCTATGTAAAGATGAACTCGATTCCGGTCTAGGAGAGATAGAAAAATACCAATTGAAAATGATTTATGACTGTTTTAATGAAGCCCTAGATTCAATGCGACCTTTCGGAATAAGAGGAAAACCATTAGAATGGAAAATAAACAATCAAAAAATTTCATAAATAGAAATAAATTAGGATAATATGGAAAGAATTCTTGGACTTTCAATTGCTAAAGTTCTTAAATGGGGTTCTTTCTTATGTGGATTCAGTATCTAATTATTTAATTAATTTTAAATAGTCCCAGAAAGAATAGAAACACCAAACGGAGAAATAATAAATATAGACGACGATTACCTGGCCTAAATTAAGGAGGATAGATTAGCTCAAATGCTTGAAAATGAAGTAATTTTTTTAATTGGATAATTAATTTAAAGGTAATTGAAAACGAAGATAAATGGTTGATTTATGAAGAGGAAGAAACTGACGTTTAACTGGAATTAGGAGATTAAATTTTCTAGTTACTTATGTAAGAAGTATGTGAAGATTTGTGTAAACTGAGCGGAAAATAAATTGATCCTTCACTTTTATTAAATAAAGACTATTTAAATAAAAAAAACATCAAATAAAATGTTCCATAATAAGGTCTGATAAATTAAAAAATAAAATAAAAAATAAATCCTAAGGGTAGCAGCATTTAAATCCCAAGTATCCCTTTATTTTTTTATCAAAAACCGAAAAAATAATAAATCAAAATTGATTAAAAATAATAATAACAACCAGTATAAAACACACAAATTTAAAAGCCAAAAAAACAATAGTTACCTAAAATATTACCAAAAAAAGAACCATAAGATTGTAATTCAAGTTTTTGATATGTTTTCCTCATATATAATTATGTGTTTTATATTATTTAAGTATATATAATAATTATTATATAATCATTTATATAGTCTACTTTAGCAATTATTGCAAAAAAAATTTTCAATTTAATCTACTTCTTAAATTTATAAATTTAAACAGGTTGTATGAAACCAGTTTTTACAATTATCACATTAAATATAATTTAGGTCGGGGTTTAACGGTCTGTTGCATATGCAATCTTTAATCCATTTCTCAAAAGCAGGTTTGAAGAGTTTTTTACTTGGATCGAATTTGGCTCTATTAATGTAAATATATTAAAAAACCTTTGAAAGAAAATAGTTGAATTTATGTTTTCATTTTCAAGATTATTATAATCTTTATAAGAAATTACTTAGCATTTATGGTTTATAGCTTCCACTATTACATAATCATAACAAGCTGTCAGACATACTTCATTCTCTGAAATGGATTCTAGTTAGTAATTGTTGATTATTTAAGCTAAATCCGATTTTCTGTAATACCTAAAAGTTTAAAATGATTAAAATACCACTAAACTTACAATATTGTAAGAATATTAAAATTTTATATTTTTATTATTTTTCTAATTTTAGCAACATAATCTTATTCTATTAAAGTTAAGGCTAAATATTATTACCTTAGGGATTTTCATTTTATATTAGTACAGTGTCTTAAATACTATAAATTGTATTTCTGAATTTCAATTTTGCAAATTCTTATAATATGGATGTTCCTTGGCATAAATCGATGATATTTTTATATTCTTCTTTTTTAAGGTATTTATCGAAAAGTTCGTTAAAATTATTTTATTTTATGTCAATTTATTTTTTTTGGATTTTTATTTTAAGTGGACTTTCATGTTCATTTAATTACAAAAAAGTAACATTCATTTTGAACTCAATATTTGAGTATTGATGTATTTTTACACCAAAATAATTTATTTAAATTAATAAATATAAATAATTTGCGGAAATTTAATATAAATGGAAAATTATTTTTAATAAAAAACCTGATAACAGGAAAAATAAAATAGAAAAATAAAATAAAATAATATATAAAATTAAATAAAAAAAAAAAAAAAAATTATTATTAATTTTATTTATAAATTTATTTTAGCTATAAATTAATTTTCATTTTTCAGAATCATTTTTACTTATAAGTACACTTTTTTTTAAAGAAGATTTTAGACTTTTATTAGAAATAACTAAAGATGCTCTTTATATAAGAGCTTCCTCTAATTAAATGCTCTCATTTTTTCTGTGTGCTACTTTTTGTGATAAGTTTTAGTTTTCTTCATCCTCCTCTTTTTATAACGTCTCCCTATCATGAATTTAATTTAATTTTTTCTGTCCTTTTATTTCTTCGGCTCTTTCAGCATAATCTCTAATAAAAATATGCTTTAGAACTTCTTCTTCTAATTTCCTAAAAATTTTATGCACTCCTTATCTTTTTTCAGGGTTTTCTTTCACACCATCCATTGATTCATTTGTAGAAGGATGAATTAAATATTTTTCTGACTATGATATTTTATCGAGATTAAATTTTATAAATGCAGGCATTGCTGATCCGAGAAGCAGAGTGGTTGCTATTACGATAGCAAGTACGGAACTTACAATAATCTACATACCTTGGGTATCTGCTTTAATAGTTGAGATAAGTGCAAAAGCGATAGAACCTCGGATTACGCCAGCAAAAGATATGACGTAAATTTCGTATCTATTAAGAACCCAATTATCCTATCCTTTGATCCTATTAATTTAAATTTATTTTTTACTTTCTAAAAATCAAAGAAGGTATCCCTATGCTCAGGAACCTACTTATAACTGTTATTAAAAGTTCAAGGACTATAAAGGTCCAACTCCATTTATAGTTAAGGCCCTTACCCGCAAATTGCCAGCATGAAAAGCCCAAATATATGTAGATAAATGCTTCACAAAGAATTGATATACTCTGGAGCAGATATTTAGAAGAGAGCTGCCCTTAGTCGCTTAAATTATATTTGTTATAGTGGCCTAATATGATCCCGCAAACAAGGATCGAAATCACACCGCTAAATTATATTATTTCGCAGATTAAATAGGCTAGTAGTCCGAAGATCAAAATTATGCAACTTTCGACTGCAGGGTTATGGGTGATATAATGAGCTTTTTTCATGAATACGGTACATAATAGACCTAGATTATTAATTAAAATAATTACCTGCAAAAAGACCTATTGAGATGCTACAAATCGCGTTTAACAAAAAATTTCCTATCAATTCGTACCATATAAATTCTTTGGTTTAACCATCATGACTACTTTCAAAATATAATTTTCTAATTGATTAAAAAAGAATTATTGCGACTGCGTCATTAACCATTCCTTCACCAAATAAAACACTGAATAGTTTAGGATATTTGTCAGGTTTTATCATTGCCAGTGCCGCCACTGAGTCAGTTGCACATATGGTCGCGGAGTAAATAAATACCTCAGACCATTAAAGTTTTACTATCTTATCATAATCTGAAAATTATCGGATAAGATCTAATTTATTATTTAATAAAATTTACTTAATTCACTGATCAAATATGTAAGACTCACGGTTATAACAAATGATAGAATTGTACTCAGTAGACCGTATAAATTAATATAATAAATGTATTTAAAAAATTTTTTCTTGCTCAGATTGTATCCTCCAGAGTATATAATAGGGGGAAGGATCAATGTAAAAAATATGGTGCTCTGGAAACCTTCATCAAAAGCTTGTTTTTTTACAATATAAAATGAAAGGCCAAACAGAAAACCTATGCATATTCCTATTCCCGTCTCATGTAAGAATCTAATCTATGAATAATATATTAGGATATTACCTTTTTATGTTCTATATAATGTCCGACTGATAAATAAATGAGAATCATTGCTAATATCGCTAAGGAGGCGATTCCAAAATTATGTTCATCAGACATTTTATATCTAGATTTTTATTTATATCTTGATTTTTATTTATATCTAAATTTGTATTTATTTTTGAAATTATTGAATTTATATATTTTTATTTTATTCAAATTTTATTTATTTAATTTAATTTAAAAATATTTTAATAATTTATCTTTTATTAAAAAAAATTATATAAATAATTAATTTTGATATTATACAAATTATTATTAATACTTTTATTTATAAATTAAATAAAAAAAAGTTTAAATCATTATTAGAAAAATAATCAAAAATTAAAATAAGCATAAACTTCAATTCTATATTTTATATAATATACCAAAATATTTTAAATATTTTATTTATATTTTATAAAGTAAATTTATACAAATATAAAATGAATATAGAAATAATATAATTTATAATTATATTTATTTTATTAATTAAAAAATATTTTTTATTTTAAATTATTTAATTTTATATTATAAATGTTACAATTTATATCTATCTATATATGTGAATGATTTCATATTACATATTAAAGTCATAATTATTCCTAATGCTCTGGAACTGCAAGGCATAAATCCTTTGCAATCTTTATGTCATTTTGCAATTTGGTCTTTTGTTTTTCTATCCACGCTTGGCGTATACTAATTGAGGCTTAGACATTTTCTGCTTTCACAATTAATTATTTCTTTACAATGTTTTCTCTTTGTTTTTTAGTTATTTTGAATAACCCTTACTTTCTTTTGGGATTAACAGCTATGAACAAATCTATCTAATTTTTGATTCTAATATAAATAAAATAATTTATGAAATTACATATTAAGTAGAATCATACGTTTGATTACCTCATCTGGTTTTTTTTTTAATCATGGTTAGGATCAAATTGTCTCAATAATCTCACAAAATACTTTTTATTATATTTTTTTATAATTCTCTGAACCTAGGTTATCAGCTGCATTTTGCTTTAATCAATATAATTAACCGGTCAAGCCGTTTTTTATGAAATTTTCCGTTATAGCTTTAATTCCGTAATCTGGGAGATGAAATCCTTATAGATTCTGAAGGATGTTATATCCCTTTTGTTTATTCTGTATTAAAGCATTAGTGTATTGTTATTTGGCTTCAAACATTTTAAATTCGTTTATAGAATACATAATTAAATTTAATTTTGTATAAAAACTTAGAAATTAAAATATTCATATATTTTAATTTAATTATAAAATGAAACATAAGATTTAATTAT
>Ga0209107_10002252_pt1 | contig 10721 bp, 10 predicted proteins | sample LakErihyJuly2011_2_FD_187460 | JGI IMG/M metagenome (GOLD analysis project Ga0209107, IMG submission 187460) | Freshwater microbial communities from dead zone in Lake Erie, Canada - CCB hypolimnion July 2011 (SPAdes) (version 2) | ecosystem: Environmental > Aquatic > Freshwater > Lentic >... | reverse complement strand
CGGCGGGCTGGCTCATCGGCTTCGCGCCGCTCCTGCTCGTCGTCGCCATCCTCGTACGCCTCAAGCTCGGCTCCCCGGTACTGTTTATTCAGGAACGCCCCGGTCTGCGTGCCCGCCCGTTCTGCATGGTTAAGTTCCGCACCATGACCGATGAGCACGGTCTGGACGGCGAGCTCCTGCCTGACGAACAACGCCTCACCTCTTTTGGCCGATTTCTCCGTGCCACCTCGCTCGACGAATTCCCCGAGATGTGGAACGTCCTCATCGGCGACATGAGCGTTGTCGGTCCGCGTCCGCTGCTCATGCGCTATGTTCCGCGCTACAGCTCCTTCCAGGCTCGTCGCATGGAAGTGAAGCCTGGCGTCACCGGCTGGGCGCAGATCAACGGCCGCAGCGCCATCGGCTGGGACGAGAAGTTCGCCCTCGATGTCTGGTACGTCGACCACCGCACCTTCTGGTTGGACATGAAGATCGTCGTGATGACCTTCTTCAAAGTGTTAGCCCGTTCCGGCGCGGAGCGGGATAAGAACGCCCCTCCGTTGGAGGAGTTCAAAGGTTAAATGGAAGCTTTCATGAAAGCCATGTTCGCACGAATTCTTGGACGCATGGGCTATACTTTGGCCAGAAATAGCTCGTTAGCCGCTCTAAGCGCGGCCGCTGCTCGCGGCCGTGACCTAGATTTCTTGGCGGCCTTGCCCGACGCGCAAGTAGCCGAGCTCCTCAAGCTGTTGCCGCTCTCCCAAGCTCAGCTACGACAGGATCTCTTCGTGCTTACGGAGCTCGGCTTCAAGCGTTGTGGCTACTTCGTGGAATTCGGTGCGGCCAGCGGCAAGGAACTCAGCAACACTTGGCTGCTGGAGAAGCACTTCGGTTGGTCCGGCATCCTTGCCGAGCCCGCCAAGTGCTGGCATGAACGTTTGGCTGCCAACCGCACCTGCGTAATCGAGAATCGCTGCGTCTGGAAGTCTACCGGAGACAGTCTGGAATTCGCCGAGGCCAGCGAAGCCGAGATCTCCACGCTTACCCCGTTCAAGGGCGGCGACCAGCATGCGGCGTCTCGGCGCTCCTCGCGTCATTATCAAGTAGAGACGATTTCGCTCAACGACCTGATGGCTGAGCATAAGGCTCCGGATAGCCCTGACTACCTTTCGATCGACACCGAAGGCAGCGAGTTGGAGATCCTGCAGGCCTTCGATTTCAAGCGTCACCCCTTCAAGGTAATCACCTGCGAACATAACTTCACGCCTGCACGCGAGAAGATCCACGTCCTCCTGACCGCGGCAGGTTACGTCCGCAAACACGAGAAAATCTCGGACTTCGACGATTGGTATGTCCGTGCCTGAAGGCCGCCGCAGGTCAGCGGAATAGCATCCAGCAGGCGCTCAGCGGCTCCGTTACGAACGCTCTGGCAAACCATCCGAAGGCTTCGGCGTTCCGACCCGCTTTGCGCAGGGCTGAGACCACCGGCGCTAAGCAATGTCGTACTAGGCGACCACGGGCCATGTACCTACGCAGTTCCCAAGCTCGCGCCGCCAAGGCGGAATAGGAGTCCGCGGCGGAGTCATCTTTAGCCAGCAGGCCAATCAGCGAAGGTATAAACGCAGCTTCCTCTTTCTCAGAAAGTTCGAAATTCATGACGTCTGTCGCCGTTAGCGGGCAGTGAAGGCCATCAATCGGATCAGGCCTGCCTGAGATTCGCCGTCGATGGGCGCAGACGGCTGCGAGAGCCCCTAACGTTTGTTCATACCTGAGCCGATGGGTTAGACTATCAGGGTGGATGCGATAGAGTGTTAGTACTTCCGGCAGGTTCGCCAAGGGATGCTTCTCTGAAAGACGAAGCCACAGGTCGTAGTCCTCTGCGCCCAGCTTGAAGGCTGCACGATAACCCCCGGCCGCAATGGCCATAGACTTCCGGAGCATGACGGCAGGTTGCGCCAACGGGTTTCCGCTTTCCAAGGCAGAAGCCACTTGGTCCGAATTCGAGGGGAATTCTTGGGTGCGAAGCTCTCCGTCTTTGTCGCTAAAATAAGTGATATGGCTACCCACAACTGCGACTTCGGGGTTTGCCTGAAGATAGGCCACTTGCTTTGAAAAGCGATCGCGCTTGGCGATATCATCCGCATCAAGAAAGGCCACGAATTCTCCTTTAGCGATTTGCAGGCCGTTATTACGCGCCACGACGACCCCCGCGTTTTCCTGCGTCAGAACAATTACACGCTTATCATGAGCGAAGGTCACCGCAATGCGCCCGGAATCATCGGTAGATCCGTCATCGATGATGATCAGTTCAAAGTCGGGGAAATCCTGATTTAAGATACTCTCAATCGCCTCTTTCAGATAGCGTTCGCCGTTCCATACAGGAATGACGACTGAAACCTGAGGCTGGCCCATGCATTGATGGAACTCCGCTTGGGATGGGCGTCCATCCCTAAGTCGACTCAGATTTGCAGCCAACCACCTGGGGGGGCTTGATGGTCAGACCTCTCGAAGGCCCAAACCATTCGTGTTGCGTCACGAAGACATTCTTCAAAGTTCTCGCCTAATCCGGGGCGGAGCTCGATAAAGATACGCCGAACCTCGAAGAGTTTTGGAGCAGAAGAAGGACGCTTTCCATGAAAAACCTTATCAACCGAATCCTTGGCAAACTGGGATATTCCGTCATCAGGAACAGCAAGCTGGCCAGCCTCGCCGCCGCCGCCGCCCATGGGCGCAGCTGGGATTTCTTGGCGGAAGTGCCGTCGGCCCAGGTCGCCGAGCTGGTCAGGCTGAATCCGTTGTCCCAAGCCCAGCTGAAGCAGGACCTTTTCGTCCTTTCGGAACTAGGCCTGAAGCGAGGCGGATTCTTTGTCGAATTTGGCGCCGCCAGCGGCAAGGAGCTGAGCAACACCTGGCTGCTTGAGAAGCATTTCGGATGGACGGGGATCCTCGCCGAGCCGGCGAGATGCTGGCATGAGCGACTGGCCGCCAATCGCAGTTGCATCATCGACCATGATTGCGTCTGGAAATCCACCGGTGCTCAGCTCGGATTCCTAGAGGCGGCGCAACCGGAGCTCGCCACGCTTGACGGCTTCCAGCATGTCAACTTGCCCGAGAAGGCGAGCGCGGCGGCTACCCGCTACCAGGTGAAGGCCGTGTCCCTGGCCGACCTGCTTGTCCGTCACCATGCTCCCGCGGAGCTGGATTATCTCTCCATCGACACCGAAGGAAGCGAATTCGAGATCCTCCGGGACTTCGATTTCGCAAGATACCCTTTCAAGGTGATTACCTGTGAGCATAATTTCACTCCAGCCCGCGAGAAAATCCATGCTCTGCTCACGGCCGCAGGATACGTTCGTAAATACGCTAAGTTTTCGGATTTCGACGATTGGTATGTCCGAGCCTAAGCGGCGGCCTGCGCAGCCCTCGCGCGGAGGCCGATCAGGCCTGCAGCCAGCCGGCCGGACGCAAATCACTTGTATCTAGGCCGGCCGCGGGTTGAAACCAGCAGGCGGGCGTTACGACGACTTTGTCTGGCTTCGGGTTCAGCCAGGCCCCCCACCAAGAGAAAGAACTGTTCGCGGTGATATGGTGGGAGCAGCGCGACATGAGGATCAGGTCTTCGACGGCCGAGCGGGTATGTTCGGAGACGAAGACCGAATCCGCAGGCAACTCTAGATTGGCGCGCACCCATTCTGGATCGTCAGTGAAGACGCAGACGGCGGATGGTCCGGTCCGCTCGGCTATCAGGCGCCGGGCGCGGGCATAATAATCAGGCCCCATGAGCCCGTGGAACGCCATGGTCGCCGGGTTTGTGTAGTCCCCCCGACGGATGTGCAGCGAAAGCTTCGGTCCGGGCGGCAGCAGCCTCGCCGCGAGGGCGTCCAGCCGCCCTGACTCCTCCGCAGGCGGGGTGAAGCCGGCGCGAATCGCCTCGGCTGCGTCCTCGAAGTATCGCTCGCTTTGGAAGTAGCCTTCGAGCCGGGCGGGCGCGTTCACCGTGCGAATGCCTTCGTCGTAAACGAAGCCGGCCTCGCGGAAGGTCTGCTCCCCGCCCGTGAGCTTCCGTAACCATCGCCGGATTTTTCCCAGGCGAGCCGGCGGCCCCCCTTCGGTTATCAGCGACACCTCACCCAGGCAGAACGCGCCGAGGCCGTAGGCGCGTTGACCCTGTCGGAGCAACGGTCGCAGGTCCAACGCGAGCGGCGCGCCTACGCGAAGCGACAAAGCCTTCCCGGCTGCATATTGAAACATCTGATTTCCCAGTCCTCCCTGAAGCGCGACGACGATCTTTTTCACAAGATTTCCCTTTCGGCGACCATGCTTCAGCGTGTCGTACGGGCCCAAGTTCGGTCAACCACATACGGGTCGCCCGCATGGGAGCGCGCCTTCCTGCAGTTTGGCCCGAAGCGGCGTGTCCACGGGCTCGCGGATGGCGATAAGTGCATCTTATTTTCCGCCAAGCAGCCGCCAGCTTGCCGCCAGCGGGTGCCTGGAAAAGGCCTTCGCCAGCCAGCCGAGGCTTTCCTTCCAGCGGCGGAGGGACCACGCCCTGCGCGCATAAGGAATCAGGCAACGGCGGACATGGCGGCCTCGCGGCAAGTGGTCGCGGAGCTCCCAAGCGCGCGCGACGTTGTCCTCCAGCCAAGCCTCCTCGAGCGGTTGCCCGGCCGGATGCAGCGCCGCCGCCAGGCATTCCAGACGGAACGCGCCTTCTTCCGCTGGCCCGATGGCCAATTCCGCGAAGATGTCGTCCCCGACCGCCGTGGGCCGGCCTTCCAGAGGGTCTGGCCGTCCGGCCCGGCGCTCGGCGGCGCTATGGCGCGCGGCGAAGGCCGCCAAGGATTGTTGGCGTCGCCGACGAAACGAAAGGCTCCCCCCGTGCATGCGATAACGCACCAACGGCACGGGCAGGTTGTCAGCCGAGTGGCGATCCAGCAGGCGAAGCCACAGGTCATAGTCCTCGGCATGCAACAAGGCTTCGCGGTAGCCGCCGATTGCCAGAAACACCTCCCGTCGCATCATCACGGCCGAGTGGGCCAGTGCGGATCCGCTCCGCATAGCTTGGGCTACGTTGGCTGAACCGGTCGGATAAGGCACCGTCGCCGTCACTTCGCTGTTTTCGTTGATGGTCCTGATTGAGCTGCCGACGGCAGCCAAGTTCGGATGGGCCTCTAGATGGGCGCGTTGGAGCTGAAGTCGTTCCGGCTCCGCGATATCATCGGCGTCAAGCCAGGCAATCAAAGAGGCCCTAGCTGAGTGTGCTCCCAGGTTGCGGGCCGCGACCTGCCCTTGGTTCGTCTGAGTCAGGATGCGGCAACGCGGCTCGCTTTGGGCGAAGACGTTTAGCAGCCGAGGTGTGTCATCCGTCGAGCCGTCGTCGACGATTACAATCTCGAAATCGCACATGGTCTGCGCCTGCAAGCTAGCGAGGGTCTCCGGGAGGAAGCGGGCGCCATTGAAGACGGCCATCACCACGGAAACGGCGGGAATCATCAATGGCGATAGAACTCGCCACCGTAAGCCGCGTCCAGCCTGAAGCGGGCGCTCAGGCTGCAGGGTCGATTTTCTTGAAGGAGTAAATGCCGCAACCGTACTCCAGCTGGGGGCCTTCTCCGTCCAAGCCTGCATCCTGGTGCAGGTCGCCCTGATCGTCGACATAGTCAAACCGCGTCAGTTCGATTCGGCATTCGCCGGTCGGCCAACTCAAGATGTCGCGCGGCGCGAAGATGGCCGTCCGGCATGATTGGATCAGTGTAGCGACCGAGCCCGAAATGTTCCAACGCATGGAGGCAGGAGACCGAGTCAGCAATCTCTGCTGGCGTATGGCCTTCCTTCATCAGGTCGGCTTGCAGGAAGCGGATGTTCACATGGCCAGTCTCCTTGAGCGGGCGCACGTCCATGATTTCGATTGGCCGGAAGGCGGCGACATGGGCGATGAAGCCGTCGATACGCGAGCCGACATCGATATGGCGGGAAGGGTTTGCCTCATGGATCAGCCGTGCAACGAGCAGGTCCTGATGGAAGTAGTGGCCATGGGCGTTGCCGGCTTGGTCGTAGTAATCGTAAAGGATGGGGAAGAACTGATCGACCTGACCGCCGCGCGCCAGGAATTCGCGATGATTATCAAGGAACTCCGGCAGCCATCGGACGGGCTGCTTCCGGCGGTCGAGATCCTTCCAGATCTTCCAGAACATCGGCCTGAAGAGGCTGCGCAGAAACCTCCAACGCGTGGGCTTCTTCATTCTTAGAATAGCGGAAATCAGGAAGTTCGCTTGATGCCGAGCGGCCTTAACGAGGGGTCCTGTGTGAGCGGCAAGCTCACCGGAACTCCGCCCGCCTGTGCTGACTGATACAGGGCAAGAATGAGTTCCACGGCCTTGCGGCCTTCGGCGCCGTTGACGGCGGGCTGCTTGCCGGCACGGATAGCCGCGATAGCTTCTTCAAGATTAGAGCGATGCCAAACGTGGCCGATCGCCTTCGGGTCGTTGGCGCCGGCGCCGCCGCCTTCGGTGGCTGGCGCGATGACGGCCGCATCGGAGGGCTGGGGTTTTTCGAATTCAAAAGCGGTCAACTTATCGTCACGCAGGACGGCGGTACCGGTCGTGCCGTGAATACGGATCTCGGCGGGGAAGCCCGTCGCAGACCAACACGCGGTCGAACTGGCGAGTGTCGCGCGGCAGCCGTTGGCGAATTCGATCCAGCCCGCCGCGATGTCTTCGACTTCGATGCCTTCATGGGCGACGAGGCCGGCGGTAGCGGAGACGCGCTTGGGTGCACCAAGGAACCAGAGCAGCAAATCGATGGTGTGGATGCCTTGGTTCATCACGGCGCCGCCGCCATCGAGGGCGAACGTGCCACGCCAGGCGGCGGAATCATAATAGGCCTGCGTGCGCCACCACGGGATGAGCGCACCGGCGAGCGTGAGCTTGCCGAAGCGACCGGCTTCGAGCGCGGCCTTCAGCGCGACCGCGCCGGAACCAAAACGGCGAGGCAGGATGCCGGCGACCGTCACGCCGGCTTTCGCGCAAGCGGACGTGAGTGCGTCGCAGCGGGCGAGGGTGACCTCGAGCGGTTTCTCGACCACGACATGCTTGCCGGCCTTGGCGCAGGCGAGGGCCGGGGCGAGGTGGTCGCCGCTCGGCGTGCACAGGCAGACGATGTCTACGTCCGGATTGGCGAGGAGCGCCTCAGGCGTCTCCGCGAAGGCGATACCGTGCTTGGTCGCGAAATCGCGTCCCTTGGCGGGCGAACGGTTATAGGCTGCGACGAGCTTCACGCCGGCAATCTCGGCGAGCGCCTTCGCGTGGAACTCGGCGATCATGCCGGTTCCCCAGATGCCGAAACCAAGGGGCCGTTGGGACATGTCTGAGGTTATGTGGGAAACTCCGTTTAGGGAAAGGATGAACCGAATCGGTCAGGCTCTCGTGCCTCGCCGAGCCGCGGTCAAAAGAGCCCAGGCCGCACTCAGCGGGGCGAGGGCGAAAGCTCGCCGCGTCCATCGACGGGCGATTTCTGCGTGGCCTTGTCGTCGGCAGCGTCGGACATAGGGAATGACGCAGCGACGAACAAAACTTCCCGGCGGCAGGTTGGCCCGCAGGCCCCAGGTCAGCTCCATGTTCTCTTCTAGCCAGGCGTCGTCGTTGTCCTGGCCGGCGGGCCAGAGGGCGGCCTTGAGGGATTCGAGACGGAAAGCAGCTTCTTGCGCCGGTTCGAGTCGGAGCTCCTTCAGGATGCCCAAGTCCATCGGCCGGTTGAGCCCGTGAAGCGGGTCTGGCCGGCCCGCTCGCCTTGCCTGTGCGCAGTGACGGGCGACGAACGTGGCAAGGGCTTGTTGTTGACGATGCCGGAAGGAGACGCTTCCGCCGTGCTGGCGGTAGCGGAGAAGAGGCTCCGGCAGGTTATCCAGCTCGTGACGCTCGCTCAGACGCAACCAGAGGTCGTAATCTTCGGCGTGGCGGAATGCTTCACGGTATCCGCCCACCGCAAGTACGGCCTCGCGACGCATCATCACTGCCGGATGCGCGAGTGCGCAGCTTAGTAGCATGGCCTTGGCCACGGCCGACGGACCGCAGGGATAGGCCTGCAGGCGGCGGAAGGCGCCGTCTTCGCTGATAATCCGGATGGCGCTGCCCAGCGCCGCCACTGCAGGGTGCGCTCCCAAGAACGCGATTTGACGCGCGAAGCGTTCCGGCTCTGCAATATCATCTGCATCGATACGTGCGACCAGCGGCGCCCGGGCTTCGGCTAGGCCGCGGTTGAGCGATGCCACGAGTCCGCAATTCGCCTGCGTAATGACCCGGTAGCGTGCGTCGCGCGCGGCAGCTTTCGCGAGGAGGTCCGCCGAGCCGTCCGTCGAGCCATCGTCGATGATCACGATCTCGAAGTCGTCGAAAGTCTGGCCGGTCAGGCTCGCAAGCGTCTCCGCCAGCCAGCGTTCGCCGTTATATACCGCCATGACGACGGAAACCGACGGCGTGCTCATCGTAGGCCCAGACGATGGTCAGCTTGGTAACGATGCCGGGCGGCTAGGATATTCCGGCCGGCCCGGAGCCATTCTCTCCGTGCCTTGACATACCAGGGTACGGAAGGCTTGACGCGTGCGCCGATGAGCGAGCGCCCTTCGTCTTCATGCCAGGCGGGTTCGGGCATGGCATGCATGACCACGCCCCCGTGCTCGCCTTCGTTGTCGAGAAAGTCATCCGTCGTCTGCCAGAAAGACTCCGAACGGGCGATCAGGGCGGCGGCGGCGACCGGGCCGAGCAGATAGGCGACGGCGGAATATCCCGGCATGGACGGGCGCACGATTTTCAGTCCGCACGGCAGCACTTTCCAAGTCTTCGCAGAAGGGTGTCTTTGACTGAATAGCCTGACGATATGGTTTGTTCCGGCGATCGCATCCGCAAGTTCTTGCAGCGCCGCGGGCGATAGGGTTGGCCGCAGCCGGGCATCGTCTTCGAGGATCAGGCAGACGGCGCCCAGCGAGACGACATGCTTCCACGCGTTGCGATGCGCCATGAAGCAGCCGATCTCGCCGAGGGTCAGATCGTAGCCGAGCAGGCGTTTACGTGTCTTCTGGTCATACTCGGCCGGGAGTTCGTCGGAGCTCGCTAGGAACACGGCGGAGGAGACCAAGGTTGAAAAGCCTTTCTCTTCCAGGTGGGCGGTAATCAGGCCATGTCGTCTGCTTCCTGGTTCCGTGATGATGAGAGGCTTGCAAGAATTCATCGCTGCGGGGTTAGCATCAGGACGGTTTGTTTCCAATGAAAAATAGCCAGATAGGCTGCCTGCTTCAGCTCGAGGATGTCTCGGTTCATGGTCGCGATTCCTTTGCCGCCCGAAGGGCTTGCCAGATGACTTCGCCACATTGCCGGGACTTCATGGCTGTCATTGTAAGCAGAGCTTGGTCGTCACGTCGGCGATGCCCGCGGCGAAGCGCCACATCCATAAGGACGGACAGCGCCTCGGCGTCGCCTGCCGGGAAGAAGTCGACCTGCCCGCAGTCAATCTCGAGATTGACGGGAATGTCCGATGCGATGACGGGAACATCCAGCCCGATGGCGTCGTACGCCGCCCCGCCCCCGGGGCCGCCTTCGAACAAGGTCGGCTGTATCAGCGCGACCGCGCCTTTGAGTAGCTCGATCTGGTCGCGCTTCGGAATCAGCCCCAGGATCGCTACACGCGCCTCAAGCCCCTGTTGGCGGAGGTCGGACTCCAGTGACGGGAAGTAGTCGGGCGAACGTGAATCCGCCGTGCTGCCAGTGCAGACAAGTTTGACCGTTGGATGACTGGCCGCGATTCGAGCAAAGGCGCGAAAGGCGGTACGGTGGTCCTTGTGCTCCCAGAATTGGTTGCAGACGATGAAGTAGGGCCCGCTCACTCCGTAGTCGGAGGCTTTTCCTTCGAGTCGCGGCAGCCATTCCGGCCTCGCTGCAGGTGTGAACGGAAGAGTGAAGACTTGGGCGGAAGCCTCCGGGATGAAGGTGCGGATGTCCTTGGCCACGCAACGCGCGTTCACAATTACCGCCGGCACCTTGGTCACAAGGTCGCGGAAACGCCGGTCGCGCCGCGCGCGTTCGATCGCCGAGAACAATCCTGGCAGGTGGCGATGCTGGAAATCATAAAGATAACCCACTATGCCGCATTTAGCCCCGTAGTCGACGGGTCGCATGGACGGGAAGACGGCGTCAATCTTCAGCTCTCGGCACGCGTCGGCATGGGCCTCGGCATCACTTCGGATCTCATGGATTCTTATCCGATCGCCGAAGGCCGCCAGGCGCTCGCGAACAGCCTCCAGTTCGGGTGGCTTGGCCCCGGCGCGACGTCGGAAGAACCGCTTGATGCGACCTTCGAGTTCTTTGAAGTTGGCTTTGGACCAAAACTTGGGAGGCAGGGTCGGCAGCAGCACGATCAGTTCGGCGTTTTCGGCGGAGGGTGCCGCCAGCAACGAGTTGATCAGGCCGCAGAGGAAGTCCAGGCCTCCCGCCCAGTGAACTAGTCCGGCGGTAAGGATGCCTACGCGCATCGAAGGCATGAGCATGAGGCGACCGAGCTCTTCACCGTCGGTGTGGGGAGTGAAGGCATAGCCTAGCTTCAGGTAGAGAGCTCTTCCGGCTTGATTGCGGGTGTAGACCTTCAGGCGGATACTGGCCGCGCCTCGCTCTTTTGCCACCGTGTGCAGGTGGGTGGTCAAGGCTCGGCCGAGGCCGCGACCTAGGAAGCCAGGAGCCAAGGCCACCCCAAGG
>Ga0209107_10002250_pt1 | contig 10724 bp, 5 predicted proteins | sample LakErihyJuly2011_2_FD_187460 | JGI IMG/M metagenome (GOLD analysis project Ga0209107, IMG submission 187460) | Freshwater microbial communities from dead zone in Lake Erie, Canada - CCB hypolimnion July 2011 (SPAdes) (version 2) | ecosystem: Environmental > Aquatic > Freshwater > Lentic >... | reverse complement strand
TTAAAAATTAATTTATATTATTGAAAAAATAATTATATAAAAATTAATTAAAAAAGTTTCTTTGTTTGTTATTTTTCAAATATTTTTATATACGGTAATTTTCGTTTTAATTTATTATATTTTATTTTAAGATAAAAATCGAATACAAAATTATAAATATCGAAGAATTTATGAATTATCCATAATTTGCCAACAAAAAGATCATAGTAACAACAAAATAGTTTTTTTATGCCTTCATAAAGACTGTTTATAAGAGGATAGGTTTGGTTGTTACTAAAAATGTATGTTTTCAAAGAATTTTCTTGAACATTATTCTAGGATAATAATTATCGAGGATTTATTATAAAACCCAAATAAAGTTGATAATTGGTCGCTTATTTAAGAAATAAAAGAAATTTCCGCCCGATGTGATTTAAACGTCCAAGATAATTCACATATAAATAAAACTCATAAAATATTTTAATAAATAAAAGATGAAATAAATATAGAATTATAATAGCTAGAAAACCAAATTATCAGAGACATCCAATAAAATTAATTAAAAAGAAAATAAATATGTTCAAATATCAAAAAAAAATTAAATCCTTTCATGGATATATCAATTATAATATCTGATTTATTATGAAAAAAATATTTGATAGGATGCAGGCACTTAATTTAATTAACACGTATTCCAATAAGCTTGATGATAATTTACAAGATATTAAACAAGAATTTCAAAATATTTAAAATAAAAATATATAATTTAATAGATAATTATATGATTTGTTACAAAATTTAGAATCAAATTTAAGATATTTCCTTGGAATATGATACATTTATAATAAAATAAAATAATAATAAGAGTTGATAAATTAAAATAAGAAACTTATTATAAACATGTTCGAATGCAGAAGAAGCATATAAAAATCTTAAAGGGGAAAAAAATAAAGAATATATTATTCATAAATATATTTTCATTTTTATGCAAAAACAAGATTATAAACTCAATTCAAAATTATATATTTATTATAAGTTATATTTTTTAAAGAAACATGAAATTATATTTAATAATATTGTCAGTGATCCTGTTGACTGGGGCCTTGTACCTAAAATCCAACTAGATATAGCAGCAAATAGATGGATCTGATGATTTACAAGATTTTTCAACATCAGATGTTTCAAAACTCAATAGTCTAATTGATGAAAGATTTAAATTAGTTGAAGATAGATTAAAAACACAAAATCTCTAATTATATAGTCATTAACGAACAAACGACATGAAAATCCAAGCCTTGGAATCAGCAAATAATGTTTTGATGTAATCAAACGAAGAATTAAAGTCTACAATTTTAAATTTATAAGCATAAATTTCGACCAATTAGAAAAAATACATAAGTGAATGGAGAAATGAAAATAGTTTGGTTCGTCATAATGTTATATTTTATCATAATTTAGGAGTAATACCTACATCTTTTACGATATAATTTACCCCAAATGCCCCAAATGGAGATGTTAACGAAATTATCGATGAAACTTGGATGTAAAACTATGATCATAGACATCATGCGAACTCAGCATTACATTCCGGATCATTTAAATTTACAAAAACTACTATGACAATTCCGATTTGGGAAGGAGGCTACTTAGGACGATTTTATAATGCTGATTTGGGTGGTGAATAACCTTGGGCGGGCAATCTTTGGAGAACAGGATGGATTCGAGTTATAGTTAAGCCATGATTTCGAAAGTTTAATATATATATATATATATTTATTATAAACATATTTTACAACTGTACCAGTTAATCCATCTACAAATTTTTTTAAAGCCTGAAACTTCCGGAAAGGTTATCCATGCTATGACTTATTGTCTTAATAGAAATGATCCTCATTATTGGCAAGATGTTAATTTCCCAGCTGATAATGATTACGATTTAGTCTGGAATCTTGTTTACTTAGGATACAGTTACACACTCTAATAAGCATTCTTGTATGTTAAATTTGGATCTGGAAATATCAGAACACTATCATTCCTTGATGTATACCATACTGTGATTACTGTCCCTTTAACTAAACTATTATTCTAACTCGGTACTCCAGAGGGACAATACTTAAGGATTTAACGGTAGATATTACGTTTTGAGATTTAAATGGGATAATTTAGCCTTCAAATCAAGTGAAGAAAACGTTAATAAGTATTTATAATCAAGTGCAAAAGTTCCATTCACACTTAATCCAACAGATACTTATATATTAACTAAGAACTCAATTGTCTTGAGAATTCCAGCTGATTAAGCCTTGACTTACATATATCCTGAGACAAACGGAGCAAGAGCATACGCTATCTGGGGATGGGCTAAATGGGTTTATCCAGCCAATATAGATTACATGGCACATTTTATATAGAGTTACTGTACAAGAATCCCCTATTACCAATATAGACATGGATTCAAGAACTTTATGTGTATGGTATAATGCTGTATCATAATTTTTACATGTGAGAACTTATAACTTTGTAACACCCACTGGAGATGATGTAAATGTAGCTGGTATTGATGATGTGTACAATCCTCCTGTTTATTAATAGTTCTTTATTTATTAAGGTTATAGTCTTGATGTTAAAAAGTAAGTATTCTTTGTTAAATGGGCCGATTCTGAAAAATAAAATGTTGTAGAATTAAAATAATTTAATTCTGTAAGTGCATTATAAGATTCAGGGATCAAGCCCAAAACATACTAGCTATAGAATTCTGATCTTAGACGATAATCTGAAATTGTTAACTTCTAATCCGAGGCTTTTTAACTCCAAAAATTATCATTTATGGGCGGGAGCATAGCAAGCATTTCACCAGACAAATTTCAAAAATAATCCCTTTTTGAAGAAAGTACACCTTCAAAAAATCGAAAATAATCCCTATTTGATACACCTTCAAAAAATCAAAAATAATCTCTTTTTGAGAATTTATTTGACAATCAGACACCCGTTGAGGATAAGAATCCGTATGAATACCTTACATTACAGGATTTAAAAGTATTTATAAATTTAAAATATTTAAAGGAATTAGAAAATGCGATGGAAAGCAATAAATAGAATTTACAAGAAGAATTAAAAGATTTTCATGATAATTAGATTTAAAAAAAAGTTAATGTAAATGCAAGTTTAAAATGTAGTAAAACACAAAAATAAATATTGGGAACATTTTAAATAAAAAATATACTAAGTGATTCAAAAAAATTTGGTATGATTATTTAAAATCCTATACCCAACCTCAACCCCAAACCCAACCGCAACCCCAAACACAGCCGCAAACCTAGCCCCAACCCTAACATTGAATAAAAATAGGGACTTCATTTGTGAGTTAAAATGTAGATTTATCATCTTTATAAGAAGCCAAAAAAAAGAAAATATTATTATAGGCAAACAAAAATGTATATATAATAAATAATTATTTTAGATACATGTAAAATTATAGCTTGTGTATATATTGCAGCCAGATGGAGCTTTTTTTCGCCATTTCTGGATTATAATTTTGCTTATATTTATTTTCCATTATTCATTTATATGTCCTATAAAAGTGTTTATATAAGACATAGATAGTGATGATTATTTGTATTACTAATATTTAATTGAGGATCTTTAATTAATTGATATTTTTGTTTGCATAAATACTGGCTTTTACGATGATCATCATGTTTTAATAACAAACCGTAAAATAATAGTGACACGATAAGTTAAAGATTAGTATTTTATTATGAATAAAACCCCAAGCCCAACCCCAAAGCCAACCCTTACAACAACTAGTTTAATTATTGACCTAGTTACATTGTTTTAGTACCAATTTTTTTACATCCACATAGATGATGCGGCAGTGCACACGTATATAAAACCATCCAACTGGAATAATTTTTTTAAATTACTCAGACTTCCTTTGGTATAAACAGGTTTTAATAAACCACAATAATTGAACATTTAAAAATATCATCAACTTTCGAAAGAATGATGATTTTACTATACAATGTTTCAACTTTCGTCAATTGAGTTGGGTGTGTATGGTTATGGCTGGCTAATATCGAAAGGTATGGGGAAAAAACCTGGGTCGGAAAATTAGGATACTAAGACCAAGAAATCACGTATTTATTGATTGCTTCCTATTATTGGACAATCACAACTATTACAACAGTAGGATTCGGAGATATCACCCCTAATAATTCAAGTATTTTATATAAATTTATTTCAAAAAGAGGAGATAATTTTTTGCACGGTTTTTATTGTCATGTGTACAGGTTTTTATTCTTACGGTATAGGTTCGATTTCAAGCCAACTAGGGCATCCAGATTCTAAAGCAGAGAAATTATATGACTCTAAACAGCTTATGGACGAGTTTTTTAAAGAGACCAAACTTCCATAGTATCTAAAGTTAAAAATCATCAAGCTCTTATCCATAATAGTAACCAATCTATTATAAGTGAAGATGAAAAAAAAGAGTTTTTTGAGTCCATACCCTTTAACATGAAGATTTGTGTAGCTGATAACCTATTTTAAGGAATTATTCACAAATATACTTTTTTTGATAGATATTCTGGAGAGACAATGTTTTTAAATGAATGTATGATTATGTTGGAACCTCTCTTGTTAATAAATATTATTTGTAAGAAAAAAATATATTTTATTCATATAAATAGTTATAAAAGATAAATATATACATATATACATAATTCATATCATAATATTTTAATTTTTTTTATGTATAAATAAAATAAAATAAAAATTTAATTTAAAGTGTAAATATTTAAAAATAAATTGCTCATTATTCTTCTTCCTCTTGCCACATACCTTTTTTATTTTTACCGATATTTTTCATCAAATTATTACGGTCTTTTATCCATGGGTGTTTTAATGCCTTGTCTAAATCAATCCTTTCTTATGGCTTTTTCTCTAATAGCTATTTTATCAAATCCTTTCCTTCATCACTAATATTATCCCAGTGTTCATCTTTTAAACTATAAACACATTTAATAGTGTTTTTATAAATATCGTCTATTTTTTTATAAAATAAAAGTACCCGGGTCATAAGAATCAAAGGGCAGTGATCCACGCAGCATAAAAAACATGATGCATCCCAAGGAGAAGTTATCCACCAGATAATTATACCCGTAACTTTTTTCGTCGAGCATTTCAGGGGCCATATAATTAGGAGTCCCACACTTATCATAGAGTACTTGGCCTGCCGTTACTATTGTAGAATACCCAAAATCAATTATTTTTATTTACTTAATATAATCTTTATCCTCTGTTTGACAATTTTTATACTCTTCTGTGGATTTATCTTTGAGTAAAATCATAATATTCTCTGGCTTCAAGTCTCGGTGGACCAACCCTGTTTCATGTATGTACTTTACAGTATCAAAAAGCTGTTTCATGATAATTGAAGCTTCGTATTCCTCCAGGAACTCTTTATTTATCACATAGTCAAAAAGATCACCTAATATTTTAATAAAAAAAAACTACCATCTCTCACTAATTCAGCGATTATATGAATTGATGTTCTATTCTCATGAGTTTCAATTACTTTAATTATCCCAGGATGGTTCAAAAACTTGAAAATCTCGGTTTCATTCGCCAAAAATTAAATTTCGTCCATGGTTAATTTTCCTTTCTCAATTACCTTAATTGCGAATTCTTTGGGTGGGGTTGAGTTTCTTTCTACCCCCTTATACACTATTGAATATTTCCCGCTTCCAATTTTTTCTTGAAATTAATAAAATTCATTCACTGAGCCTTTTTAGAAATTAACTAAACAGTCCAGCCATTTTTTTCTGTCCATTAAATTATCAAAATAAAAATTTTTTTGTCTGTAAACTGTTCCTTTATGAACAATTTCAAAGCCATATAACTTTTTTTTTTCAAATTCTTCCAACTTATCCTTTATTTATACATTAATACCACTCAAACAATAAATTTTAGCCGGAAGTTTACCGGCCTTCTACGATAGATCAGTGTAATAAAATATAAAATTGCCTCTTAATTCACAGTAGCATTGAGAAAATTAATTATTCTTTTATTATTTTTTGTATAAAGTGCCACATATATCGATTTACACTTTCGTAAAATTCATTATCTTATACTCTTCTCCCCAAATCTTCTCATAAAAAGCCTCAGTAAAATTTTTAATAATTTAAGGATGTTCAGTGCAAAATGTGAAGAAATCATTGAAATTGAAACTATTATTTAATTATATATATATATACTGATCTTAATCTTTAAGTATGAAATTCACGTACTATTTTATTACATTATTAATATTCGCAGCCTTCGCTGGCACGTTAGAATGAACGAAGACTTAATCTTTCTTCGCAAAAAGTTTCAACTCATCTTCTTAGGGAGCTGGAGCTTCTTGAAGCTTAGTCTTTTGTTCCTGTTATTGTATTTCATTATCTTTATTTTTAGTGTTTTTTGAATTATCCTCTTATACATCAAATTTTTTTTCCTCTTTTTTATAAGGATTGTCACCCATTCGGGATTAATAAACCCCGTTAAAATGTAACCTCGATTCTGCAAAGGAAAGTCCAAATGATTAATTAGTAGCATAGTCGATCTTGACTTTGTTAAGCTAGTAGATCTCCAAAAATGTTTTATCAGATGTAAGATCTTTTAAATGCTCTTTAGGATAGTTATATAACATTGTCAAAAGATCTTATTTCCCTATCTTTTGCTACCCAGAAATGTCATAAATATCGAAGAGATATTTTACTTTTTACTCGACCGACAATTTAACACATTTACTTATCGCAACAAAGAATTCATATTCATAAATGTTGTTTGAATGATCTGTGTCAAATTTTTTAAACATGGACTCCCCCCATAACCCCTTTATTTATAAGAAAAAAGTAAATTACTGTAAGTGGAAAAAAAGAATTGAAGGTGTCTTTATCCATTATTTTGGTCTTTATATGATTAAATAGTTAGGGTGGCGACCGATCTTGTACAACATAATAATAATAAATTACTGCTTAAATCTTTGAAAATTAATTTGATGAGAATAATCTCTTTTTAAGTGACTAATTTAAAGTTTTATAAGTAAAAAATGTACACTTTTTAATGTTATCCATATATTCTTTAGCGATAGGTCCTTTGAGACCTTTAGGAATATCAATATTTTGCTTTGCTGAAGCACAACCCATGGTTATTTTCTTTTTATCTGTTGATAAAATTAAATTTTAGATACAATTTAATAATTATAAAATTCTTAAATAATCATATAAATAAATTTTATTTTATTTTATTTATTCATCTTTTATTAGGCTTCCTAATTATATAATTTAAATAATTTATTATATTCTTTTTTTTAATTTTTTCAATTTTTAACATTAATAAAATTATAATTTTTTATTTAAAATGATTTACAAATAATTTATTTATTTATTCATTTTTTATTGATTAAATATAAAAATAAAATTTTTTAAATAAATTTTTTTTTTCATGAAATATTTATTTATAATAATTAAAAAAGTCATTTTTTCATTATATCGCTAAAATTTATAACGTTCTTAAGTGTCATATTCTTTATTAGATTTTAAGGAATTTGTAATCCTGTCATAGGAGATGTGTTGTGATACTCAAACCATAATTTGATTGCTTATTCTTCATATGTAAAGCCTAAATAATAATATATGAATAAAAAACCGTCTAAGGCAGTAACAGGATTAATTAAAATTTTCTAAGTCAACGGACAGTAAAAATCATCTGGTGCGTTCCTAACCTACTATACCTCCAGTTCGAATCCTTCAATTTATTGCTTTTAAAAGATGAATTGTCTGGCAGTTTGAAGGGTTAATTCCTGTATTTCATTATTTGACTTTTCCTCTTCGATTTACTCAACTTGGGTTATTATTTGGGGAAGTTAGTGAACTTTAATTAAGGAATTTCTCACTTACATTATCCTCTCAGCAGACTATCCTCGTTCATTCAGATCTTCTAGATATCCTTCCAAAGTTTTTTTACCCGAACTAATAGCAACTGCACCCAGCATTGTATCAACGCAAGCTTTAGGATCTAAGATGCTTAAGACTCTGTCTGCTCCCAGTGCCTCTACCCACATAGCTTAGATTATGGGTTCTTACTATCCGTAGTACCTTTTTCTAAGCAAAAAGACATGAAACTTCTTGTTGAGTTCTTACCATATACTCAAGGAGTGTTAACAGTCATCATCGATTCCTAAAAAAGTCTGAATCGTGGCTTTCTCTAAGTCAGGCCAAAAACCTTCATCCCCTGTTATGAAGAAGTAAGGCATTTCGCAGTTAACCTATCGACAATTTTTAAGATAGAAATAGGCAGCTAATTCATATGATTCCCTGTGGTTTCCCCCACCATCATCTGCCATGTATAGTTTAGAAATTAACTCGTCAATCTGTACCCCTTATCCAAACTTAGTAACTTAAAGGGGACATTTAACTATCTTGTGGTCTCCGATTGCGCATATGCTTATGGCTGGCTCTGTTACATATTGGTTCAACAAAAGCTGTCCGTAAAACATCGGCATTTTGTCATATAAAATGTAGGTCCAATCACCCATGCTACCTGTTACATCAAGTGCGATGACAATAGGATTCTTGACAGTTGATTTAAGTTGTTCCTAAGCGTAGACATGAGGATCAAGACTCTTATGTGGTTCTGTGTTGTCTATGACTTAAGCTGCCCGGACAGAGTATGTCTAAGTGTGCCCTTCTTAGACTTATTCAATTGGTCGGTCGTAATAATCTCCACCCATATTTTAATAAAATCTGATTAATTAATAAAACCTTTTTTTTATTTAAAATTTTTATATAAATTAATTATGTATATTCATATTTTAATTCCTGAATCTTTTGCCCATTTATTCACTACCTTAAATATATACTCGACCTAAGACTTAAATGAATTTAATTACTTAAGGGTTGTTTCCCATGGACTTCAACATATTCAAAGACTCTACCAGATGCTCTGATGTTTCTTTTTGAGCAATTATCTATTAAAATACACCCACCACACTCCCTCTAAGAGCATCCTCGTATTCCTTTTCGGAGTCTAGTCTTTGGAGTATGTCGAAAGCCTTCGCGGCGTGATAGAAGTGACCCATTTTGTAACAATCATTAGCTATGACCTGTAAAAGTGAGAAAGATTCATTGTTTGTCTCCATGTTAACGTACTACTCCCAAGCAAGTCTGTATATATTTATATGATAAAAATTACTGAGGCTAACCGTTCATTATATAGACCCTGACAATCCATCTGAGGAAGCAATCCTCGTTTCTGTATTTTTCATTTGCGACTAATGAGAACGCCTCCTCGGCCTCTTTGAACTCTCCGCTCGAGGCTAGTGCTATTCCATAATTCCAGTTAAAGTTGTCGTCTTTTTCATAAAATTATTTTACTGATTTAAGATAGACAAGGACATCATCGAATTGTTTAAGTAAAAAGAAGCAACTAGCCATGCACTATCGACCAGGAATAGTGTCGCATTCACTCGCACTGGACCCGACTAGTTAAAAAAGATTCTGAGCCATTTTAATATATTCCCTTGACTCTATTTGTTGTCCGTAGATTGAGTAGACTACAGCTTTTATTATATATTCTCTAGGTACCGATGGTTCAAGATCCTTAACACAGTTGAAAGCTTCTAAAAAATTTTCATTTCGGAGGTGGAATACAATCAAATTGAGACGTGCTTCAGGGAAGCACTCTGTTAGGGGTGAGAGAACAGTAAGAGCATTTTCTCCGTTCGAGAACACCACTAGATTGTGTCTCAAAAGATCATTATCTGTGAAAACATTACCTCCTTCATACAATTATTGTAATGATTTCAAAGCTTCCTCAGCAGCTTTTCCTGAGTACAGTTAGAATTGGTTTGTTGCCTTCAAATTGACTCCAATAACAGAAGTTGGCTGTTTATTCAAAAAGCTTGATAAAATTTCTAAGGAAACGTCATAGTAATCCATTTTATAATAACAAAGAGCAACATAGACGTTGATAGCCAAGAATTCCCTGTTCTCCAACAACAATTTTTTATAAATATCGGTAGCCTCCTCGAAATGGGATCGGAGAAAGTGGATGGCAGCTAGGCAGAGTTGATCGGCGGTTGATTCAGAGAGTTTGTGGTGGTAGGTCATAAGGTTTTTTTCGTCGTTTTACTTGTGAGCGATGTGGAAGAGGAGTCTATTTTATAAGGGGCACTCAAATCCTTTCTGGGCTTCTTTTTTAGCCTCATTGTAGTTAAGTAGGGCATACAGACAACAGGACTTGTATAAATGAACCATTTTATCGTAGTCCTTTACCTTCATGACTGAGTCGTACAAGCCGATCGCCTTTTTATAGTCTCCGTTATGGAAGCAGCAGTATGCGAGCCATAGTGAATTTTCCATATTTTAGGAAGAGAAACTTTTAAATATTACTAAAATTATACCTTCTTTCGTTCTCGAGGAAAACGATCGCTCCAACCCAATCTCTTTCTTTCAAATAGTCTTCTAATTATGGCAGTTTGTTTTCAGTCCTCAATGCCAATCCAGTTATGTTATTACTTTTGTTTGATTTAGCTTTAGATAAGCTTGATCCAGGTCTGTACATTTAAATATCTCAAATTCAAATAAAAAAATATAAATTTTTAAAAAATTAGGTGTAATAATTTTAAATCTTAGATTTCAATAAAAAATATTTTTATAAATAAATAAATAATAATATAAATATAAATTTTACATTATAATTAAATT
>Ga0209107_10002249_pt1 | contig 10727 bp, 11 predicted proteins | sample LakErihyJuly2011_2_FD_187460 | JGI IMG/M metagenome (GOLD analysis project Ga0209107, IMG submission 187460) | Freshwater microbial communities from dead zone in Lake Erie, Canada - CCB hypolimnion July 2011 (SPAdes) (version 2) | ecosystem: Environmental > Aquatic > Freshwater > Lentic >... | reverse complement strand
AGTGAGCCTTCATCAATTGGTTCAATCAGCCCATGAAATTCAGCCGCAAATCCGACAAGCAATGGCGCGACTGCCTTGTTGCAAGTCAGTTTGATTGTTGTCCCCGGCACTGCAAATGAATCTATGTCAATTTCGGCTCTGACTTTGGACGCATCCCATCCGTTTTGGGATTTGTTCATTGAAGCAATAGTGCCGCTTCATCGGCTGTGATGCCCAAGCGTTCAAGTAATGCAGCCTTTGCAATTTCTTTGGCTTTGCGTTCCTTATATTCATTTTCTTTTATTAATTGATATTCTTTGAAACTTTTAAATTCATCGTCGGTCATTGGACGATCTTCAAATTCATTTGTTTCGCCATTGTAGATTCTAGTAATTGGATTAGGCATTAGTTCACTCCATATGCATAGACAGTTCCCGACATTGTGCCGGAAGAAATTACAAACACTAAGGACGTGATTGCCGTTGTTGATTTAAATACGCCGCCGTAATTGTAGGGTTGAATTGTTGTGAGATAGTCAGCAGTCATAAGACCGTCCAAGTGAATAACTTTTTCAACCGTTGCTGAGTCGTAATTGTAAATATCGCAGACAAAAGTCAAATTTGTTGCATTTTTAACACCTGATCCAGCTGAAATCGGAATTGTGTAGTTCGCTCGTTGATTTGCTGTTCCACCTACTACTCCTGCAACATAAACGCCGGTGGTCAGGTTATTTATTTTGATGTCCATATCTTGCGCGGTGGTGCTATTTTGTAAATTAACGCCGACTAATTTTAGATATTTGTATCCTGTCGTAATGCTGCTGTAGGTTGTCGATGTTCCCGAAAGTGTGATCGTAGAAAGCAAAGTCATTCCACCGCTTGTCGCCGTTGCCCATTCTGGTGCTGTTGCTCCTGAATTAACTTTTAATACTTGACCAGCAGTTCCAATTCCTAATCGAGTGACGGCGCTTGATCCTGTTGCATAAATAACGTCTCCAGCAGTTGTCACCGTCGATTTTGGAATTGCAGCTGCTGCTAAGTCATAAGCCGATTTTACCGCTGTCGGTGTTGATGCCAAGATTGATGAAGTAGTTGATGTTGAATCTGAAAGTTGAACTGCACCCTTTTGAGTAGTCAGTGCGTCCTGAATGCCAACTGTAATTGCGCCAGATGAGCCGCCGCCAGTTAGTGGAGTGGTTGCAGTAATGCCAGTGATGTCACCTTGATCATTTGCGATCCACGCAAAGTCCATGTCTGTTGCAGACGCTTTTGACAAAATGTAACCGGATGCACCGCCTAATAAATCAGCCATCGATGTTGCCACCGCTTGACCAAAGACTTCAAAATCCGCTGGTAAATCTGTGACCAAGTCAGTCGCGGTTGGCATTTGCCAGCTGAATGGTGTTGTCGGATTGCTCATGTTTTCTCCTTATGCCACGACTAGGGCGTTTTCCCAGTCAAGTATCCCAGAAATTGTGTTCCAAGCCTCAGCGACACTTACATCTTGCCACTGCATTGCCTGCAATGAATATGCCAGCGGCGAGACATTTAAGGTGACGCTAATTTCGTTATATGCGGCGCGGAATGTCCAGCCCTCAACAAAGCCCAGATATGTGCCGGATGACATATTTAGCGGCAAATCTGTAATGCTGACGGGCATTCCCATAAACACGTTGATCAAAGCATCTCGATCGCCATTGTCAATCTCTGGGTTCGTCAGCTGATACGTGATTTGGCTAAAGTTAAATTCTGGATATGCCCGGAGCGTTAAATAAAAATCTGCCTGATCTTGGGCATCGACTTGATGTTTGACCGTTGTGGTAAAGATTTGCGCCAATTCTCCGTACAAAGCAACGGATGCTGGATCATCGGCACTTACCTCAGAAGTTGAATTTGTGCCGTATTTCAGAGTTATCGTATTCCGCACGTCACCAGCTCGCGCCTGAATGCTTAGCCCTGCGCCTTGAGCTTGATTGGCAGTCAAATCAACGTATCCATATGTAGCAAGATAAATCGATCGATGATCAGCCGAAGCGTATGAGATTAGCCCTTGAGCATCCTCGTAAATATAGCCAAGACCGCTAGTTGCTAAGGCTGACACTAATGAATAGACATCTGTTCGACTTGATGATCGCGCGGCTAATTCATAACTGCCGGGCGTATCAATTTCGCCCAATCCTGTATTTTCCGCATCTTGCCATTGAACGGTCGGTTCATAGGTCTGCCACTGCAATGCCGCTGGTACTTCGCCCCAATTATTTACCAGCAGATCGGTCAGAATGGTCAAAATCTGATTTCCGTCAAAATCTTGTGTCAATACGCCATTGGTCAAAGCCTTTGGCAACCGAGCCAATGCACCGAGTGCAATGATCTTGATGCGTTGTGCAAATGCCACATTGCCAAGCTCTGCAACTGCAATGCTTATTTCTACCACCGAGCCGCCAAAAATCGGCACGAATGTCGCTGTTGAATCCTGCAATTCAATCGTCAATGCGCTGTTGATGTAAATATCTACATTTGACGCGTCAAGGTTTATTAATTCGATGTTGATGTATCCTGCTTGGGCTTGCTCATAAATGTTGTTGCGTCCAGATGTAATCGTCAGATTTGCCAACACCGATGATTGGTATTCCACGCCATTTATTGTGACCCTATAAACCGGATTGAATATGCTCATGGCTTATGCGAACAACAACGCATTCGCGCCGCCCGTTCCCCTAAAGAATGATCGATTAAGTACATCGACGACGCTGCGTGCTGCTGCCTCTGGATCACCAACGATGCCTTGATTAACTGTCAGACTTATCCGAGCGGCATTCTGTGAATCTGTAAATCCGCCGCCGCCTATGACGGCAGTCGATGCTGCCGCGCTAGCTGCTACCGCGCTGGAAGCTGCGCCAGAGACGCCACTGGTTGAAACGCTTGGAACTGTAATCGCTGGAACGCTCGGAACTTTTACCGATGAAGTAGAGGTGCTACCCAGTACGCCAGAAATGCTGCTAAATGTTCCCGGAGTCGTCGTGATGTTCTTGATCGATGCAATGTCATCACCGGGCTTAATTAGATTGATGCCACGAATGATCTGATTTACTGCATCAATGGCGAAGTTCAAAATTGGCTTAATTGCGCCTAAGACTTTGGCAAATAGATCGATCACAACGCCAGCAATGTCGCCAATGACGCTGAGTGATGTGCCAATGACTTTGCCGATAATTGGGGCAATAACCTTGACCACTTCAAAGAATGATTCAAAAGCGTCTTTGTTGTCCATAATTGCATCTTTGACTTTTGTAAATAACTTGACCAATCCTTCAAAGATTGGCGTTGCATAGGATTGAACTACCGCAACGGTTTCTTGGATGCGTGTGCCAAGACCGCCTGGTGATTTGGAACTGATTGCGTCTGAGAATTGTTGAACGATTGGCAAGATGTATTTTGTAATGACATCGAGAAACTTTTGCAGGATTGGCAGCAAAGCAAATCCAATTGTTTCAACGCTTTCATCAAATGCCACTTTGAGCCGGGCGATGCGTCCTTGAAATGTTTCCGCGTTCGCTGACGCTGATCCACCAAATAGGGTTGAAAGTTTTGTCTGGACTTCTGTAAAACTCATGGCTTTAAGTTCTGCCGCTGATAATCCAATGCCTAATTTTCCAAGTGCAGTTGAATTTCCGTCATAGGCTTTGCCTAAACTATTTGCCACCGCATCTAAACTTTTTCCCGTTGATTGGGAGATGTCGAGCGATAGATTGAGAAGGTCTTGCGCCTTAGTAACATCTCCAGTCGAAAGAGACAACCGCTGCAAAGCTGGTCTTAATTTTTCGTCCGCGACCCCAGTTGCCAAAGATGTCGCCAGAATTTGCTTTTCAACGGATGCAATCATGGCATCCGTTGCGCCAGTGGCATTCTTTAACGCTGTGGCAAGACGTAGCTGAGCAGCTTCATCCTCAATCGCTGCCTTGACCCCATCGACGCCAATCTTGACGGCGTATGCGGCGGCTGCAACGGCGGCAACCGCAAAAGCGGCAGCAGCTTTCTTGCCAAAGTCTCCAACTTTATCGGCAAATGATTCGACTTCGGCTTGGCCGCCCTTAATTCCTTTTTTTAGATCATCAAAGTCAGCGTCAAAGGTAATCTTGACTTTCGGAATGCTGGCCATCAGTTCAACTTCTTTTCTTTAATTATTGCCTGAACAATTTCAATATATTCTTTGGCAACTACTGGCGTGTAATAATCGACGGCGTCATTGATCCAATATCCAGAACGATTTTGCGGTGCTTTGAATCGATTGCTGTATTTTCGACCAGCTCTATCAACGCCAGATTTTGATCCGTATTCTGATCCCCAAAGCAATGCACCAGCTGGTGCAGCTTCACGATTGACTTTCTTTCCTTTGCCGCTCTTGCTGGCAGTGCCACCGTATGGCCGACCAACTTTCTTTGAACCGCCTAGATCAACGCGAATCAATCGATCGCGTGGAGTGAGCATTGATAACAGCACCAATTTGGTTTGTGGGGTGGGTGAACTGCCACCAAATTGCATCAACTGTCCAGCAAGTCGCTTAGACAAAGGTTGCGCGGCATCTCTAACGCGGCCTTGAGTTTCTTTGTCTAATGCATTCAAAGTCGAAATCAAATTCTTCAGCGCATAGGGTTCTACTTCAATGCGAAAAGTGCCTTGACCCTTTGTCGCCTTGAACGCCATTTCGCTTCTCCAGTATCTCGATTGCTGTAACTATATCCTCAGCCAACACAAATTCTGATCGACTAAGCCCGGTTGTAATAGCCAAATCCCAAAGGATTCGATTTATACTTCCGGCGGCGTAACTTTTGGGGCTTGCTCATCACCGACTGTTATTTCGGCAACGGTCTCACTCCAAATCTCAAATGACTTGACTGGCTTGCCAGCGGATTCACGTTTCATGGCGTGATACGCCAAAAACATCAAATCGCCGATGCCGATCTTGTCTTGCGCTTGCGAGATTATGAAACCTGTTTTGGTTTCCCACTTTGCCCACTCTGGCGGTTGCGCAGTGTAGGTCTCGCTGATCCCTGTTGTGTATTCGATTGTGATTGGTAGTTTCATGCTCCCGGTCTCCTTTTAGCTGATTGTTAATACTGGCGTGGTCACGCAAGTAAAGGCAAGTGATACGGTCTGCGCATCTGGTGCAGTGCCGCCGGCTGATGGCAAAATTGGCTGCACATCAAAGGCAAATGATGCGCCTGTGTCTGCAACTAATACGACTGCAAGTCCAGTCTGTGGCGCGTTTGTTGCAGCTGTCCAAAGAGCTTCGCACAATGATGATGCTGCTCCCCAGTCGGCTAACATTTCAACGGCAAATGAGCCTTGAGTGTCAGTTGTAAAATAGGCTTTCCCATCAAGTGTTTGATAAGTGTTGATTGTTGAATCGACTGTCAAAGTCGCTGAAGTAGCCTGAGCATCGAAATCATCGCCGTCAATGGTGAACGTGATGTCTCTGCCGGTGATGATTGTTGTTGGCATTTTGTTTTCTCCTTAGTCGGTGTAATAGGTTGAGACTTGCAAATCAGCTGTCAAGAATTTTCCTGTGCCGACTTCCAAAGGTGTTGGTGTGCTCACATCGCCAACGGTATAACCGCCGGGCATGGTTGAAATGATTGAGATCATCAAATCTTCAAGATTGGTCAAAGCTGCGGCATTGCTTGAATAACCAACCACGCCAGTAACCAAAAAATTGATTTTGACTTTTGTGGTTGATCCATTGATCAAAGTACTTTCCAAATATGGTGAATCTGGAACTAGGACGATTGATGGGCTGGTCATTGCCTCTGGGATGCCGTTGTACACATTTGCGGCAATCGATGTCAGCGCAGTCTGCAAAGGTGTTCGGATGTCGGCTTCGATGGTCATAAACACATCGTTTCAACTTCAAGGAATGGTCCAAGTAGCCCGATAATGCGATTGCTCAAGCTGCGTCCGAGAATGAATGGCGATGGCTGGAATTGATCGCTCATAATCTGATTGCCCGGAGCGGTCACGCTTTGGAACACTTCAACCGATACGACAAGAATTGCAGACTTAATGGGAGCAACGCCAGCGTATAAGTCGCCAGCGGTTGCCCCATCTATACACGCCAGCCCTGCCGGAATCTGGGGGATCGTGTATGTCGAATCTGCCTCAGCTGTGGCAGACGTGAAAACTAGCGGTGCGATGCGATCATCGGTGACTGTCACTGTTCCGTCATAAATTCCGCATCCAGTAATTACAACACTTTGACCCGGCACAAAATAATTGACGCGCTGTGTTCCGTAATACGCTATTGAATTTTCAACGTAAATTTCGGTGACTGCTGATTGATAACCTGTAAGCAATGGCAAAATTGTAAGTTCTGCCGATTCAATCATCTGTTCAAGATAAGCGTTTGAGTAAAGGGCAACGGAGACGCCAAGAATGTCGCGCAACTGTTGTGCGGTAACTATCTGTGGCATTTCCGTTCCCTTCGTCTGCTCGACCGCATCCGGGAGCGGCTACGGTCGATGATTAGTTATTGGTTAAACGTTGTTCATCTGTCCGCCATTAGCAATTTTTGTGGCACATGCGCCATAAGAATTGAGTGAGACTTCCACTGTTCCGTCAGATGGCTTATTTACATCAAGACGGAAGTTTCCGCTTTCATACCAAGTGAATGCGTCTGGCTCAAGTACAACCATCGAATCATCGGCTGATCCAGTAAATTCACCAGAATTATCAACGTAGAAATTCAAGCCCATTACTAAGCCGCGTTGTGATTGTCCATTGACTTGACCAACTTGATTTTGCGGAAAATAGGCTTGAAACAACGGTGTACCGTTGTCGTTATAGCCCATGATATTTTGCCATTGTGCAGGCGATACCAAGATGTTACGTGCAAATCGTTGAGTGCCTGCATAAACGGCAACATTTGCATCACTGACGTAACCAATCAATCCTGCGGCAGTATTGGCGTAACTTCCAGAAACTCTATTTGAATCTGTCTTAATTTGATTTGCAACATATTTGTTTTGAGCAAATGCCATTGCAGATCCCATAATACGAACGAGTTCGTTAAAGAAATCAGGTGAGCTGCGATCGATGATTTCTGTTGTCAGAATGTTGCGACCTGCAAATCGGGTAATTGGAACTGAAATGAAGCTTGACTCAATTCCGGTATTTGTTACCGCGCCACCTTCTGCAACTGGATCAACTTCTGCAATTTGAGAAATCTTTGGGATTTCGAACTGAAGCCCCGCATCAGGGAGAGTTCCGCGACTAATTGCATCAATTGCGCCACGTGTCCCGTTGCTAAGTGCGTTAATCACTTCGTTTAATTGGCGGGTGGGGTTGAATGCCGGGTTGGTCGTTCCAAGATCATCATTTGCAGCTGCAACGTAAATTGCAGAATCCGACATTGGATTTAACTTTGCCTTGATTGAGTGTTCCATCCATGTACCCATATTTACAATTGGGCTGCGTGGCTTTGTGAACATTGGTGCTGGTCGATTTGCTTGAATCATGTGCTGTGAAGCCTCTACCGTTTCAACGGCTGGCGCTTCTGTTTTTTCGGTAGTGGTGTCCACTGGTTCTCCTTCGGTTGGGTTTTCTTCTGGTTCTGCTGGTGTTTCATCGGTTGTCGCTGCGACATGACTGACGCGAGCTTGATCGAATGCTGGTTTGGTTGTCAGTGCAACGCCTACGAGTTCGGCTTGATTGACGACCATCGTTCCATCCTCATTGAAGCCATGATCTGAGACATTTGCTTCCACACTAAATCCGTCTCTGAGTCCATCGATTGCCTCTTGAATGGCATCTGAACCTGCGTTTGTCTTTGAGATCTTAAAAGTTGCATTGATTGATTTGCCATCCGGTGAAAGTTCCATCCCAATGCTTTTGCCAATTGGTCTGCCAGAATCGTGTTCAAGATTAAGTTTTACAGATGCCGGAACAAGTGATCCAGACTTAAACAAAACTTTGCCAGTGGATGCATTTGCTGGCGTATCAAATTCAACAATCTTGCCAGTGATTGTTCGCGTTTCGGAATCTGCTGCTGTGATTGTGAACGGTGTCAGTATTTTCATCGGATCATTTCCTCTGCTACTCGTATTTCCTCGGCACTCATTGCACCGATGCGATTTAGTATTTCGTAAATTTGTACGCGTTCAAGATTTGATCCGCGCAAGTAATCATCAAGTGCGTAATCAGCGCGCTGCGATGATGGCAAGAAATCTGGCATTGATAGCCTTTTGGTCACACTGTTCATAAGCGGAATCAAAGAGAAATCTAAAAGGGTTTGACGTGTTGTGCTGGAGTTGCTGTAAGTCATGCTTGATCCAGTTTCAGCATCAATGAAATAAGCCGGAATTCCTAATGCTCGCGCTAATTCAGTTGCAATGTAGGAACGGGCAGCCGATAATTGTAATTTCTCGGGATCAAATCCTAAAGTTTCTAATGAAATGTCCGCGTTAAGAAATGCAGTTGATCGATTGCGGCGGCTCGCGCCCCAAGACTCAAGAAGTTTTGCAATTCGATCTGCTGGCAACGCTGTTCCATTTGATTTCAATACCATTTGCGGCACTGGCTCACGCGCATACATTGCCGCCGCACGTTCCAATTCCGCGCCGGTTCTTATTGTGAAACCAGCTCTGTTGAGCAACCCTTCATCATTTCCGTAGAAAACGACCAAACTTCCAACGCCTGAAAGCGGCAAAGGTGTATGACCATCAATCGAATAAGATTCGATTTCTGTTGAATCGCTATTTGTGTTTATTGTTACGCGATCTGGCGAAATGCGTTGAACACTGCGAACGCGTTGCGTATCTGCAAAGACTTCGGTTATTTGCCAGTACGCGTATCCGCTGAAAAGTAAATCCTCAAGAGTCCAGACATAAGTTGCAACGCCGGGGATGCGTGGATCTGGAGTGTGAATGACGCGCGGTGAATCAACAATCATTCCAGTAACGCGATCACGTACTTCAATGCCAATGCTTGCAATGGATGAGCAAATTATATTTCGGCCGCGAGCGATTGCCGGAACGCTCATTGCTTCTTGACGTGTAGCTGTTCGATTGCCGCGAAAGAATGGCGAAAGTGAATCAAGTGAAGTTACTGGTGCAAGAGAAGCCGAGACATCGTACGTGGGTGCTGTGACGGATGCTGTTCGCACAAATAAGTCTCGGAATCCCATGCGCAAATTCTCTCAACTGTCAAGCATCAACCCACTAATATGTCGATCTCGGTCTCTGGGCGTGTCGCATAAAAAGTCGCAAGAGCTGTGGCCACACTGGCGCAAACTGTCGTTTGTGACGCACGCCGTCCAATAACCCAGCCGCCATCGCCATGAGGCAATCGGACTGCTGAGAGCATTTGTTTAGTTAATTCCTCATTGCCATTGTGCCGCAGTCGATTTGAGGTTATGGCAGATAACATCTGATCGCAAGCTGTGGCGTAATTGTGGCCATCAAAGTCCATGATTGGAATACCAGCCGGAATCAGTCGCCCGGCAACGGCTGTGGCCGTCCTCTTAGAATAGGCGATTGTTTCAACTGGGTATTTCCTAAAATGATCGGCAATCTGATTAGCCATTTCCAAATCGTTAAGGGAAACCGCATTTTCCCAAGTTCGCAGCAATTTGACAACAAATCGATCATTGTCTAATTTCTGAGCCGCGACCAGCGCACCAGCTCTCCGATCGGGCGATAGATCAAGTCCAAACCAAGTTGTTTTCTCTGGATCAAGTTCAACGCTGGCATCCATGCACTCTTGCCATGAAATTGCTGGAATGACTGCATCCTTCTGATGAATCCAGCGGCATAAGACTTCCTGCTGTACGACGTGCGGTGGATCGTTAAGAATTGCCCGGATATTATCCTCATGCACTGTGTGACCCAATGCTGGATTGCTGGCAACCCAATTTTTTTCATCGTGGATGTCATCGGTGTAACCAGACCATTCCAAATAGCAGATTGAATCTGAGCCGCCAATAGCGGCAGTCATGCCGCGTTCGCGTAGTTGATTTAGAACAACCGATGTCTGGTCACCAGCTGTCGAAAAAGTCCAAACTTGCGGATTCCTTGATGCCATCATTGTGTAGCGCAAAGATGCAAAGCCGTCTAAATCCTTCATCTCTGAGAGTTCATCCATGTACACAACCTCTGGCCGAGAAATTCCACGCGCCGCGTTGTTCGATGCTTTAATCATGTAGCGATTGCCGCTAGTTGTCACTATTTCCTCAGACCCATGCGCCCATCGAATGACTTGCACTTGCTTCTTAAGAAATTCATTGGTTTCAATAATCTTTACAATCTGCCGAAATAGTTCAAGAGCTGTTGAAAGTCGATGAGCTGATGAAATCTGCAACGGCTCATTCCATAGGAAAAGCCCGGCCAATGCCCGAATCACCAGCAGCGTGGATTTGCCCTGCTGACGAGCTGCCACAATGCAGATTTCCGAATGCTGCCAGCGCTGATCAGCCTTGACTTTATGGGCGTGATGAATTACAAATTTTTGCCACGGCATGAGTTCAAGGCCAACTGATTCGGCAAAGGCAATGACCTCATCACCTTTTGATGGCAAATCATTGAGTTTTGAGTGAACGCGTGGCGTAGGTGAGCCGATTAGAGACTTGATTGCAGCCTGTGGCGTATCTAAATCCAAATCCGTCCTATTCGAGCCTGATACGACTCGCAGTGACCGTTTAGCAACCTGATCATCCTTAGTCATAACTTTTCGTCTCGTTTGTTGGTGAAAGAGAAACCC
>Ga0209107_10002248_pt1 | contig 10729 bp, 8 predicted proteins | sample LakErihyJuly2011_2_FD_187460 | JGI IMG/M metagenome (GOLD analysis project Ga0209107, IMG submission 187460) | Freshwater microbial communities from dead zone in Lake Erie, Canada - CCB hypolimnion July 2011 (SPAdes) (version 2) | ecosystem: Environmental > Aquatic > Freshwater > Lentic >... | reverse complement strand
GCGATGTGCTCGGGCGACACGACCACGTCCAGCGTGTGGGGCTGGGGGCGGTCCCAGGGGAGGTCGGCAGACATGGTGCAGGGGAATGGCGGGCAGGCGAGGCAGGGCGCCATCATGCCATGGCGGTGTCGCAGGCCTGGCCGAAGGTCTCCGATGCCTTGAGCACAACTCAGGTCAAACCCTGAGGCACAGGCCGTGACAAGGCAAGGCCTCAGCTGGCATGATGGAACCCATACCTGAGTGACACTCAATTTTCAGATGCCATCGCCCAGCACCGCCCTCCAGCGCACCACGCCACGCCGTGCCAGCACCGCCCACCGCGTCCAGGACCTGCTGGCCGCGGCACGCCGGGTGTTCTCCGAGCACGGCTACCAGGGCGCCACCACGGCCTTGATCGCGCAGGCCGCCGGGGTGTCGGAAGCCACGGTGTTCACCTACTTCGCGGGCAAGCGCGAGCTGTGCATCCAGGTCATCACCGACTGGTATGGCGAGATCTCGGCCGAGCTGGAACGCGACGTGCCGCCCCTGCCCGGCGTGCACGCCAAACTGGCCCACGTGGTGCGCGCCCACCTCGTCACCCTGCTGGCCGATGGCTCGGGCCTGTGCGCCCTGGTGCTCAGCGAGGGCCGCGCGGCCGAGCCCGAACTCGCCGCCGTGATCGCCGACTGCAAGCGCCGCTACACCGCGCCGCTGATGCACGCGCTGGCCGAGGGCCAGGCCCAGGGCCTGGTGCGCCAGGACATGCCGCTGCGCCTGCTGCGCGACCTGGTCTATGGCGCGATGGAGCACGTGCTGTGGGACGCCATCACCACGCTGAAGCGCCCGCGCATCGACACCACGGCCGAGCAACTCACCGAACTGATCTGGAGCGCCATCGCCCCGCGCGACGCCTCGCTGAGCGCGCTCATGCGCCTGCGCGACGAGGTGACGCAGGCGCTGCGCCACGCCCCCGCCAACTCAGGCGCCACCACCCCTTCGCCACGCTGAGCCCCCATGCCCATCCTGAGCACCCAACTCCACCCGCGCAGCGAGGCGTTCAAGGCCCATGCCGCGGCCATGCAGGCCCTGGTCGATGACCTCGACGCGCAGCTCGCCCGCGTGGCCCTGGGCGGCGGCGAGGCCCCGCGCGCCAAGCACCTGGCCCGCGGCAAGCTGCTGCCGCGCGACCGCGTGGCCCAGCTGCTCGACCCCGGCTCGCCCTTCCTCGAAGTGGCACCGCTGGCCGCTTTGAACGTGTACGACAACGCCGCGCCCTGCGCAGGGGTGATCGCCGGCATCGGCCGCGTGGCCGGCGTGGAGTGCATGGTGGTGTGCAACGACGCCACCGTGAAGGGCGGCACCTACTACCCGCTCACCGTCAAGAAGCACCTGCGCGCGCAAGAGATCGCGCAGCAAAACCGCCTGCCCTGCATCTACCTGGTGGATTCGGGCGGCGCCAACCTGCCCAACCAGGACGAGGTCTTCCCCGACCGCGACCACTTCGGCCGCATCTTCTACAACCAGGCGAACATGAGCGCCGCCGGCATCCCGCAGATCGCCGTGGTGATGGGCTCGTGCACCGCCGGGGGCGCCTACGTGCCGGCCATGAGCGATGAAACCATCATCGTGGCCCAGCAGGGCACCATCTTCCTGGGCGGGCCGCCGCTGGTGAAGGCGGCCACGGGCGAGGAGGTCACGGCCGAGGACCTGGGCGGTGGCGATGTGCACACGCGCCTGTCCGGCGTGGCCGACCACCTGGCCCGCGACGACGTGCACGCGCTGGCGATCGCGCGGCAGTGCGTGGCGCGGCTGAACTGGCGCAAGAACGCCCAGTTCTCGCCCGAGCTGGCGCTCGTCACGCCCCGCCCTCCCCTGCTCGACGAGGCCGAGCTGATGGGCGTCATCCCCACCGACACCCGCAAGCCCTTCGATGTACGCGAGGTCATCGCCCGCACCGTCGATGGCTCCGAGTTCGACGAGTTCAAGGCCCGCTACGGCCCCACCCTGGTCTGCGGCTTCGCCCACATCGAGGGCATGCCGGTGGGCATCGTGGCCAACAACGGCATCCTGTTTTCGGAATCGGCCAACAAGGGTGCGCACTTCATCGAGCTGTGCTGCCAGCGTAAGGTCCCGCTGGTCTTCCTGCAGAACATCACCGGCTTCATGGTCGGGCGCAAAGTGGAAAACGAAGGCATCGCGCGGGCCGGCGCCAAGATGGTGACGGCCGTGTCGTGCGCCCAGGTGCCCAAGTTCACCGTCATCATCGGCGGCAGCTTCGGCGCGGGCAACTACGGCATGTGCGGCCGCGCCTTCAACCCGCGCTTCCTGTGGATGTGGCCGAATGCGCGCATCAGCGTGATGGGCGGCGAACAGGCGGCATCGGTGCTGGCCACGGTCAAGCGCGATGGCATCGAAGCCAAGGGCGGGCAGTGGGGTGCCGATGAAGAAGCCGCCTTCAAGGCACCGATCCGCGCGCAGTACGAGGCGCAAGGCCATCCTTACTACGCCACCGCGCGCCTGTGGGACGACGGCCTCATCCGCCCCACCGACACCCGCCGCGTGCTCAGCCTGGCCTTGAGCGCCAGCCTCAACGCGTCCATCCCCGAGACGCGCTTTGGCGTCTTCCGCATGTGAGGAGCCCGGCATGAGCCCGACGATGAAGCAGCTGCAACTGACACGCGAGGGCGCGGTCGCCACCGTGCGCCTGAACCGGCCCGAGGTGCGCAACGCCTTCCACGCCGACACCATCACCGAGCTGACCGAGGTGTTCGCTGCGCTGTCGCAAGACGACGGCCTGCGCGCCGTGGTGCTGGCCTCGACCGGCACGGCGTTTTGCGCCGGTGCCGACCTGAACTGGATGCGCCAGACCGCCGACTACAGCTGGGTGGACAACCACCGCGACGCCTCGCGCCTGGCCAACATGCTGTGGACGCTGCAGCGCTGCCCGGTGCCGGTGATCGCCGAGGTGCAGGGCGACTGCTACGGCGGCGGCGTGGGCCTGGTGTCGTGTTGCGACGTGGTCGTGGCGGCGGACACGGCGCAGTTCTGCCTGTCCGAAGCCCGGCTGGGCCTGATCCCGGCGACCATCAGCCCCTACGTCATCCATGCGATTGGCGAGCGCGCCGCGCGGCGCTACTTCGTGACGGCCGAGCGCTTCTCGGCCGAACGCGCGCAGCAGCTGGGCCTGGTGCACGAAGTGGTGGCGGCCGACGCCTTGGCCACGACCGTGCAAAGCGTGGTCGATCAGGTGCTGCGCAACGGCCCGCTGGCGGTGCGCGCCTGCAAGCAACTGGTGCGCGACATCGGCCAGACGCCCATCACCCACGAACTGCGCGACGTGACGGCGCGGCGCATCGCCGACATCCGCGCCAGCGACGAGGGCAAGGCCGGCATCGGCGCCTTCCTGTCGCGCAACACGCCCCCGTGGGTGATGCCCACCCCCCAGGCGGATTGAGCCGAGCCACCATGTTCCAAAAAATCCTCATCGCCAACCGAGGCGAAATCGCCTGCCGCGTGGCCGCCACCGCGCGCCGCATGGGCATCCGCACCGTGGCCGTCTATTCCGACGCCGACGTCCATGCCCAGCACGTGCACGCCTGTGACGAGGCCGTGCACATCGGCGCTGCCAGCCCGCGCGACAGCTACCTGCGCGCCGACCGCATCCTCGCCGCCGCCCTGGCCACCGGCGCCCAGGCCGTCCACCCCGGCTACGGCTTCCTGTCCGAGAACGACGACTTCGCCCAGGCCTGCGTGGACGCGGGCATCGCCTTCATCGGCCCGCCGCCATCTGCCATCGCCGCCATGGGCAGCAAGTCCGCGGCCAAAGCGCTGATGGAACGCGCCGGCGTGCCCCTGGTGCCCGGTTACCACGGCGAGCGCCAGGAGGCCGATTTCCTGCTGGCCCAGGCCGAGGCCATCGGCTTCCCCGTGTTGATCAAGGCCAGCGCGGGCGGGGGCGGCAAGGGCATGCGCATCGTGCAGCGCGCCGACGAATTCACCGCAGCCCTCGCCTCCTGCCAGCGCGAGGCCGAGGCCAGCTTCGGCAGCGCCCAGGTGCTGGTCGAGCGCTACCTGCAGCGCCCCCGCCACATCGAGGTGCAGGTCTTCGCAGACACGCTGGGCCACGTCATCCACCTGTTCGAGCGCGATTGCTCGGTGCAGCGCCGCCACCAAAAAGTGCTGGAAGAGGCCCCCGCACCCGGCATGACGCCCGAGCTCCGCGCGCAGATGGGCACCGCCGCCGTGGCCGCTGCACGCAGCGTGGGCTATGTGGGCGCCGGCACGGTGGAGTTCATCTGCGAACAGGATGCGCCCCAAGGTGGCCGCTTCTATTTCATGGAGATGAACACCCGCCTGCAGGTCGAGCACCCCGTCACCGAGGCCATCACCGGCCTGGACCTGGTCGAGTGGCAACTGCGCGTGGCCGCCGGCGAGCCCCTGCCCTTGACGCAGGACCAGGTCCCATTGCGCGGCCATGCCATCGAGGCCCGCATCTGCGCCGAGAACCCCGCGCAAGGCTTCCTGCCCGCCACCGGCACCTTGCGCACGCTGCGCACGCCCGAGGCCACGCGCTTCACACCGGGGGCCGTGCGCCTGGACAGCGGCGTGGCCGCGGGCGATGCCATCTCGCCGCACTACGACGCCATGATCGCCAAGCTCATCGTGCACGGCGACACGCGCGAAGCCGCCCTGGCCCGCCTGGACGAGGCCCTGAGCGCGCTGCACATCACCGGCTTGCAACACAACATCGGCTTCCTGCGCCGGCTGGTGCGCACCGAGGCCTTCGCCCAAGCGCAGCTGGACACCGCCCTCATCGAGCGCGAACACGAGGCCCTGTTCGGCGCACCGCAGGCGCATGCGCAGCACCAGCACCTGCGCGATGCCTTGCTGGGCGCGACGCTGCGCTGGTGGCTGGACGCCTCGCCCAGCGCAGCCCAAGACCCCTGGTCACGCGGCGACGGCTGGGCTCTCCACGGCCACAGCCAACGTGTGCTGCAGTGGCGCTGGCCCCAACCCGGCGGCGACCAGACCGTGATCGTGCGGGTGCAACAAGCCCGCGACGGCAGCCTGCGCCTGGCCTGGGGCGGGCTTGCGGGCGATGTGCCTGTGACCGTCTGCGATGTGCGCTGCCAACGCACCGCCACCGACAGCGTCCACCTCTCCGCCCTGGTGGACGGCCAACCGTGGTCGGCCCATGTGGACCGCCACGACGCTTTTGACGCCTTCGACGTCTTCACCCCCGCGGGCCACACCACCCTGCACTGGCTGGACCCGCTGGCCGCACCCGCCACCCAGCAGGCCAGCAGTGGCCAGGTCACCGCGCCCATGCCGGGCAAGGTGATCGCCATGCTCGTGGCGGCGGGCGATGCCGTGAAGGCCGGCCAGGCGCTGGTCATCACCGAAGCCATGAAGATGGAACACAGCCTCACCGCCCCGCGCGATGGCACCGTGGCCGAGCTGCTGTGCAGCGTGGGCGACCAGGTGGCCGAAGGCGTCGAACTGCTGCGATTGGAATGAAGCACCCATGCCCTTGAACACCGCACTCCCCGCCCACGTCACCCTGGTCGATGTCGGCCCCCGCGACGGCCTGCAAAACGAAGCCCAGCCGGTGCCTGCGGCCGACAAAATCGCGCTCGTGCACCGCCTGCAGGCGGCTGGCCTGAAGCACATCGAAGTCACCAGTTTCGTCAGCCCCAAGTGGGTGCCGCAGATGGCCGACAACGCCGAGGTCATGGCCGGCATCCGGCGCCCCGCCGGCGTGCGCCACAGCGTGCTCACGCCCAACATGAAGGGCTTCGAGGGCGCGCTGGCCGCGGGCGCCGACGAGGTCGTCATCTTCGCGGCGGCCTCCGAAGCCTTCAGCCAGCGCAACATCAACTGCTCGATCGCCGAATCCATCGAGCGCTTCCGCCCGGTGGCCGAAGCCGCGCGCGCCCACGGCCTGCGCGTGCGCGCGGCGGTGTCGTGTGCGCTGGGCTGCCCCTACCAGGGCGAGGTGGGCACCGACGCCGTGGTCGATGTGGCCCGGCGCCTGCTCGACATCGGCGCCCACCACATCGGCATCGCCGACACCATCGGCGTGGGCACGGCCGGGCGCGTCAGCGCGGTGATGGAGGCCACGCTCCAGCACGTGCCCCTGGCCGAGCTCAGCGGCCACTTCCACGACACCTACGGCCAGGCGCTCACCAACATCCACGCCTGCCTGCAGCTCGGCATCCACACCTTCGACGCCAGCGTGGCCGGCCTGGGCGGCTGCCCCTACGCCAAGGGCGCCACCGGCAACGTGGCCACGGAAGACGTCGTCTACCTGCTGCACGGCCTGGGCATCCACACCGGCATCGACCTGGACGCGCTGGTGGACGCCGGCGCCTTCATCTCGGGCGCACTCGGCCGCAAGCCCGTCTCGCGCGTGGCCAATGCCCTGCTGGCCAAACGCGTAACCCACTGAAGGAGACGAACGATGACCCTGCCCGGACTCAACCACCAGCTCGGTGACGACATCGACGCCCTGCGCGACGCCGTGCGCGCCTTTGTGCAGCGCGAGCTGGCCCCGCGCGCCGCCCAGATCGACCAGGACAACCTCTTTCCCGCAGACATGTGGCGCAAGCTCGGCGAGCTGGGCGTGCACGGCCTGACGGTGTCGGAAGAGCACGGCGGCACCAACCTGGGCTACCTGGCGCACATGGTGGCCATGGAAGAAATCAGCCGCGGCAGTGCGTCGGTGGGCTTGAGCTACGGCGCGCACTCCAACCTGTGCGTCAACCAGATCCACCGCAACGGCAGCGGGGCGCAAAAGCGCCGCTACCTGCCCAAGCTGATCAGTGGCGAGCACGTCGGTGCGCTGGCCATGAGCGAACCCAACGCCGGTTCCGACGTGGTGAGCATGCAGCTGCGCGCCGAGCTGAAGCCGGGCCTTGCCGGCGTCCACGGCGACCGCTACGTGCTCAATGGCAGCAAGATGTGGATCACCAATGGCGGTGACGCCGATGTGCTGGTCGTCTATGCCAAGACCGACCCGCAGGCCGGCGCCAAAGGCATGACCGCCTTCCTCATCGAAAAAGGCATGAAGGGCTTCAGCAAAGGCCCGCACCTCGACAAGCTGGGCATGCGCGGCTCCAACACCTACCCGCTGTTTTTCGAGGACTGCGAGGTGCCCGCGGAGAACGTGCTGGGCGGCGTGGGCCAGGGCACCCGGGTGCTGATGAGCGGGCTGGACTACGAACGCGCCGTGCTCTCAGGCGGGCCGCTGGGCATCATGCAGGCGGTGATGGACAACGTCATCCCCTACGTGCACGAACGCAAGCAGTTCGGCCAGGCCATCGGCGAATTCCAGCTGCTGCAAGGCAAGCTGGCCGACATGTACACCGTGCAGCAAGCGGCGCGCGCCCTGGCCTACACCGTGGCCAAGAACCTCGACGCGCTGGGCACGCAGCACGCCCGCCATGTGCGCAAGGACTGCGCCGCCCTCATCCTGTGGACGGCCGAAAAAGCCACCTGGATGGCCGGTGAAGGCATCCAGATCTTCGGCGGCAATGGCTACATCAACGACTACCCGCTGGGCCGGCTGTGGCGCGACGCCAAGCTCTACGAGATCGGCGCGGGCACCAGCGAAATCCGCCGCATGCTGATCGGGCGGGAGCTCTTCGCCGAGACGGCCTGAGGACCGTGGCCCAAGTCGCCCGAGGGTGGCCTGGGCGCCACCCCGCGCGACGCGTTGCTCAGTCTTCCGAGCGACTGCGGCGGGACCTGACAAACAGCGCCAGGGCCAGGGCCACGGCCGCCAGGACCAGCGAGGGCGGCTCGGGCACGGCCGTGACGCCCAGGGTCACATTGCCCACCAGGTTGGCGCGGCTGCCGGGCTGGTAGTTGAAGCTGGCGTCCGAGGAAAACACCTCGACCCGGGTCAAGGCCACCGCAGAACTCACGCCGTAAAACAGGGGCGTGAACGCCTCGCTCACCGTGCCCAGCACGTGCGTGAAGCTGCTGCCATCGGAGAAGGACACCGACACCACGGGCGACTCGTCCAGCGTCAGGTCGAAATCGTCGAAGGCGAAGCCATAGACCGGCTGCAGGAAGTCAAAGCGCAGCGGCTTGAAGTTGTCTACGGCACCGCCGCTGGAGCCCCCGACGTTGCTGCCCTGGGCCTGGCCGTAGGCGTCACCGCCCACCGTGCTGACATCGGCCAGATCACCCTGCGCAGACGACAGGATGGACACGATGTTCGGCGCGGCAAAGGTGTAGAGGTACTGCGAGGGCTGCGCGGCCGTGAAGCTGGCGCGATCGGTGTGCTCGGTGTAGGCCTGGGCCTGCGTGACAAGGGTCACCAGCGCAAGGGCAGCACCCAAAGAGCGCCACGAAAATGGGGTCAGCATGTGACACCTCCTGAGGTTTGAATGGCCCCAGCGTAGGCCGACCGCACCATCTCGCCCATCCCTAGGATGGCAGTCGCGTCTTTTCGGACCACACCGCCCGGGACCGCTCTGGGCCAGCCCTGATGCACGTCAATGCCGCGACATGACGCACAGACAGCCCTCGTGTCGCACACGGTGCCTCGCACGGGGCGGCCACGCCCCTAGGATCCAACTCAGATCAAATCTGACGGGCCCCATAGGCCTGCGACACGGAGACACCATGAGCCAACAAGCCCTGCACAACGCCAAGGCACTCGTTGCCCGCGAGAAACTCGACTTCGGCCTGGACGGCGAACTGCCGCGCTGGTGGTACGAGAACAGCCCCTACAAGTCGCGCCTGATCGACGCCCTGCAGGCCGCCTTCCCGGACGGCGAGCGCTATTTCATCTCCTGCGTGCGCGCTTTCCGCGAGCAGACCACCGACCCGGCGCTGCTGGCCGAGATCAAGACCTTCATCCGCCAGGAAGGCCAGCACGGCATCGTGCACTCCCAGTACAACCAGCGCCTGCGCGAACAGGGCCTGGACATCGACGCCATCGTTGATTTCATCAACAGCAACAACAATTTCCACACGAAACATTTCTCGAAGGAATACAACCTGGCGCTGACAGCCGCCTTCGAGCACTTCACCGCCATGCTGGCCGAGATCTTCTTCGTCAAGAAGGAAACCATGGCCAACGCCGACCCCAAGCTGCGCGCCATGATGGCCTGGCACGCCGTGGAAGAGATGGAGCACAAGGCCGTGGCCTACGACGTGATGCAGCAGATCGCCAAGGTCGGCTACTTCAAGCGCTGCCTGGCCATGGCCCACGTGACCCTGTTCCTGAGCTACCTGACCATCCGCTTCACCAACCGCCTGCTCAAGAACGATGGCTTCTCGTTCGGCAAGCGCATGTGGATGATGGCGAAGTGCCGCTGGTGGTTGTTCGGCTACAAGGGCATCATCTCCAGCCACCTGGGCACCTTGCTGGCGTACTTCAAGCCCGGGTTTCACCCTTGGCAGCAAGAAGCCATCCACAACTACGACGCCTGGGTGGACGCCTACGAGCGCACCGGCGACCCGATGGCCGCAGGCGCTGCGCTCTACCAGGCCGCGCACTGAGGCTGCTCAGGCACGGCCCCAGCGGGTCACAAGCGTGTTCGTTCAAAGCGCCCTGCGGGGCGCTTTTCTCATGGGCGCAGGTCGGTGTCGGCGATCCAGTTGCCGTGGAAGCCCGCCGGGATGCGCATGGGGATGTGCACCACGGCCTGGGGCGGTCCGGTGAAGTCGTCGGCGTTGAGGATGTGGCACTCCGCGCAGCCGCTCTGGCGGTTGTGCACGAAGCCGATCAACCAGCCGTCGTCCTCCGCGCCTTGGGGCCGACGGGGCACGAACACGAACTCGCCCGGCACGGCGTGCGGGCCAAAGTCGTGCTGGACCGTGCTGCGGGTCTGCAGGTCGTGGCGGAACAGGGGCAGACCGCCGCGCCGGCCATCGTCCCCCAGACCTGCGCCGATGCCCACGGCGTAGGCGTAGCGGTAAGGCTCGCCGCTCAGGCGCTCGTCCAGTCGCGGGAACTCCTGCGGGGCGTCGTGCAGCACCTCGCGCACCACGCGACCGCCATCGGCCGGCAGCGTCCAGCGCTCGAAACGCGCGCCGGAATCCATCTCCGGTCCGCTGCGCGAACGGTCGAACATGCGGCGGTGCGCCACCACGTCCATCACCACGCCGCCATCGGGCAGATCGAAGGCGTTGCAGGGGTGGAAGACGTAGCAGGGATCGACCTCGTGCCAGCGGATGTCCGCCGCCCCGCCGTCTTTGGGCAGCAGACCCACGCGCGCTGCGTGGTGGTCGTTCCAGGCATAGGGGAAGGGCGCGAGCGTCAACAGGCGCTTGAAGGAGAAGGTCACTGGCAGGTCCAGCACCACCACGAAGCGGCGGGTGATGGCGCAGTCGTGGACCATCGGCCCGTGCTGCACGGGGATGTCCACCACGCGGCTGACTTCGCCCTGCGGCGACACCCGCACGTACTGCAAGCGATTGCGCTTCATCGCGTCGTAGCAGATGGCGTGCAGCTCGCCGGTGTGGGGGTCGCGGTGCGGGTGGGCGGTGAAGGGCTGCTTGCGCGGGCTGTCGAAGGTGCCATGGCGCACGCTGTCGAGCCGGGCATCGAGCTGCACTGGCAGCATGCCCGCCTCGACCGAGGCCCAGACCCGCCCAGCATGGGCATAGACGTTGGTGTTGACGACGTCGCCGGGGCCATGGCGCGGCCCGGGCAGCAGCGGGCGCCCCAGGGCCTTGTGCGCGCTGTTGCTGCCCACGTAACGGCTGCGGTACCACTCGGCCCGCCCGCCGTGCA
>Ga0209107_10002247_pt1 | contig 10735 bp, 3 predicted proteins | sample LakErihyJuly2011_2_FD_187460 | JGI IMG/M metagenome (GOLD analysis project Ga0209107, IMG submission 187460) | Freshwater microbial communities from dead zone in Lake Erie, Canada - CCB hypolimnion July 2011 (SPAdes) (version 2) | ecosystem: Environmental > Aquatic > Freshwater > Lentic >... | reverse complement strand
ACATCACCAATAAATGCAGAAGGATCTCCAAACAGGATTAAAATACCAAATTTTGATTCAAGTGGAAAGTTATTAAATTATACAATAGTCAAAAGAGAAGTTGTCGTTAATGGTATTACAAAAGTTTTTAAAAGAGTTATTACACCAAATGATGTTAAACCATATTTAGAATTATTCTTACCTGAAAAAAATATTTTAGGAATATCAAGCGTTTTATTAAAGTCGGGAACACAATACTCAACAATACCAAATCCACAAGATTTTTTAACATTAGGACCTGAAAGATGGTATGAGGTAGACGCTTTAGTTCAAGACAGAGTTTTTATTGAAGACCCAACAAAAGTGTCTGATCAACCAGGTATTAAAGTTGGAACGTATGTTACAACATCAAATAAATTTATATCTGAATTTACGTCAGAAAGTTTTTGTAAGTTAACATTTGGAGGAGGAAATATTTCGGCAGAAGAACAACTTAAAGAGTTTGCTCGTGACGGTAAAGGATTTGACTTAAGTAGATACACAAATAACTATGCCATGGGTGCGGCATTAACACCTAATACTACATTGTTTGTTCAGTATAGAATAGGTGGTGGTTTAGGTAGTAATCTTGGTATTAACACTATTAATCAAATTGGAACAGTTTCGTTTTCTGTTAATGGGCCATCTGAAGTTTTTAATAGAAGTGTTATTAATAGTTTACAGTGTAATAATGTTACAGCGGCAATTGGAGGAGCTAATCCACCAACAATAGAGGATGTTAGAAATATGGTTTCATTTAATTTTGCGGCACAAAACAGAGCTGTAACTGTTAATGATTATAATTCAATTTTAAGAAAAATGCCAGCTCAATTTGGGGCTCCGGCAAAAGTTGCTATAACAGAAGAAAACAACAAAATAAGAATTAAAATGTTGTCTTATGATTTAAATGGTAGTTTAACTAATGTTATATCAAACAGTTTAAAACAAAATGTGGCTAACTATCTATCAAATTATAGAATGATAAATGATTATATATCAATCGAGGCGGCAGAAACAATAGACTTAGCGGTTACTGTTGATGTTGTTTTAGATAATAGTCAAAATCAAGGTGCTATAATTGCAAAAACAATTCAAATTGTTGGAAATTTCTTTAACCCATTAGTTAGGGAGTTAGGTCAAAATGTTAATACTTCAGAACTAAAAAGACTAATTCAAACAGAAAATGGAATTGTTAGCATTTCAGACATTTTATTTTTTAATCAAGTCGGTGGTCAATATTCGTCAAGTCAAACATCTATGCCGTATTCAGACCCTGTAACACGACAGATAAGACCAACCGCAGATACTCTATTTGCAACACCAACTCAAATTTATCAAATTAGATACCCTAATAAAGATATAAATATTAGAGTATTGAATCTTACATCAGTTAATTTCTCGTAGAGATTTATTTTTTTTTAATAAGGTGTATGTTTCTATGAAAATGGGAAATAAACTATTTATCAAAAAAACAATTTTTTAATGCCAAAATCATATAGAATAAGAACCGAAGTTGGTATTGATAAGTATATCAATGTAAACTTAGAACAAGATTGGGAATCTTTAGAAATACTTTCTTTGAAAATTTTATCAAACGATATCTATACAAGATTTTGTGCGGATTACGGTATTGTTACTGGTAGAGTTTTTGTAAATAACGGTTTTGGTTTACCAAATGCAAAAGTTTCTGTTTTTATTCCTTTAGAACCTACAGACGAATTAGATCCTGTTATTAACGAACTTTATCCTTTTAAAACCATTTCAGACACCACTGAAGAAGGTTATAGATACAACTTACTCCCAAAATTGCCATCATATAACGGACACACATCTACCGGATCTTTTCCAAACAAAGGGGATGTATTAATGGACGGTTCTTACATTGAGGTTTTTAACAAATACTATAGATTTACCGTAACAACAAATGATAGTGGTGATTTTATGATTTTTGGGGTTCCAGTTGGAACACAAACAATAGTAATGGATATTGATTTATCTGATATTGGTTGTTTTTCTCTTTCACCACAAGACTTAATACAACAAGGATTAGCCACAGAAACACAAGTAAATGGTGCCAGATTTAAATCCTCAACTAATTTAAGAGAATTACCACAAATTAAAAATTTAGTATTTGATGTTGATGTTAGACCATTTTGGGGTGACGCAGATCTTTGTCAAATTGGTATTACAAGAGTGGATTTTGATTTAACAAAACAGGCAAATATTAATATACAACCTACCTCAATATTCATGGGGTCTATTATTTCTACAACAGATGATGATGCGTTAAAGGTTGGTTGTAAACCAAAAAATAATACGGGTAATCTTTGTGAGTTAGTTTCTGGTCCTGGCGAAATAAGTGCAATACGACAAACCATATTTTCCGATAATAATGGATTGCCGATATTAGAAAAATATGAAATAGAAGAGGGAGGAAAAGTAATTGATGGTGACGGAACATATTTGTTAAATGTGCCAATGAATATGGATTACGTTTTTACAAACGAATTTGGACAACAAATAATATCTAATGACCCTAAAAAAGGAATCCCAACAACAGGTAAATATAGGTTTAAGTTTAGATGGCAAAATGAACAAGGACTACAAAGTAGTTTTTTAAAGGCAGACTTTTTGGTTCCAAACGTAAAAGAATATGGATGGACATCTTCCGGTACTGATCCATTTACAAATAATCAATCATCGGTTTACAACTATCCCACAATTCCAATTGGGCAAACATCAGGAACAACGGTGCCATTTTTTATTAATTTTGGTTTAGCCGTTTTAAATACGATAAACGTAGAATCATATCAAATTTTAATTAATGGTCAACCATATATTGGAACTTTAAACTCAATACCAATATTGGTCGGAGACACACTTCAAATTATTGCAACCCCAGTGGACTCAACTCAAGTTCAAAACATATCGTTTACGCAGTATCCACAACCATTATTTGAATTGTATAAATCATATGCGTTTACAACAGATTGGGATGATTATGTAAATGTTACAGAGGCAATTAATTGTGAAGATACTTTTTATGCTTTTGGTTATAATAAAGTTTACACTACCGCCATGTTTTTGGATCGATATAAAAATGGGATAGGAAGAGCGAGACACTTAGGTATAAAAGAAATTGACAATAGAACTTGTAAATCAAATACCAACACGTTTCCAGTAAACGACATAATTAGAAATTTTGATTTTATATTCTTCGTATTCAACATATTAATTAATATACTAACTTTTCCAATATTAACTCTTTTATTTGTTGCTCACTTAATCGCTCTATTATGGCCAATAATAAAGGTATTGTTATTATTTTTAGGGCCTTATCTAATTTACCAAGGAGTTTCGGCTGGTATTGATTTAGGTTATTATGTTGCGAGTTTATTTAATTTAACGGCATTAGGTATACCAGTAATATCAATTTCAACAATTTTCCAAATAATTGCTCAAGCTTTTAGAGTATTGTTCTTAGTTGCTGCAGGGACATGGTTTACCATTTGGTATACTAAATTTTTTGTAGATAGTTTAAATGATGGTAAAGTAGATAATTTTCCAAGAATTGGACTACCTATGATTGCATATCCTGACTGTACAAGTTGTGATTGTGATTGTGGTGTTGCAGTTTTAGATGACGACATAACAACGTCTGACATACAATCTGAAATAGATGAGTTAGAAGAAGGTGGGGCTTCCGCCGATCTTGTTGTTTCACAACCAAAAGGAATTATTGCCCCATTTAACTCGGCTGGATCATACTCAAATTTAAATCACCCTAATTTGTCTTTAGATGGGAATGGTGACGATCCATTTAAATGTCCTTTCCCTATACCTTATTTTGAAACATTATCAACTTTACTTGGTAATGATGATATAAGTCAAGACGTAGTAGTTAGGGCGGTTTTAGATTTTAAGAGAATGGCGTCAGGATATGATGTAATTAGCTCACTAGATCCTTATAAGTATATTTCAGACGAAAGTTATTTATTGAAAGCCCCTCAACCATTTTTATTTTCTGCGGATAAAATAGGTGGTTCAGGGGGTAATTCGGCAGACAATAGATTTTTTGGTTATCCTATATCTGTTCCCTTAGCTCAAAAACTTAATGAATTTAACACTAGAGATAAGTATTTTAATGTTAATGGTAGTCCTAATCAAATTACAACATGGGTAAACCCAAGTTTAAACCCTGTTTTACCAACTGCTCTCCAAGGAACTTTTACAGATCAGGTGTTGGTTGTTATTATGAACTTAGGAACTGCAAGTTCAATAGGTGCCGGTGGGGTAGTTACTTTCCAAGATCCAAATACAAATAATGGACAAATTATTAGTAGAACAATTAACTTAACCGGAGCAACAACAAATCAGTTTAACAATAATTCAATTACAGGAACCACATTAACGGGTAACTCAATTTCAGTATCAACAAGTTATGCCAGCCCAACCGCACCAAACGTATCGTTACCTGTATCGTTTTTAATAAATTCACCACAGGTTAGTGAAAAAAGTGTAATCGGTAACCCATTAGTGGAACAATCTTTTTTACAATATCCAACGGACGTAGAGTATTTTCAGTTAATTACAGGAATGACTATTACTCAGTTCACATCTATTGCAAGCACTTCTTCAAACTTATTATTCCCATATACGTATCTAAACCATGATTTGAAATACATTATCCCTGATTGTTCTTTTTCGCCAAGCGTCCAAACTGTTCCAAACGTTATTACAACAATGGCAGGTTATGGCGGGTTTGAAGTATGTGTTTTTGTTAGAGGGGTTGATCCTTTTACTGCACCTCAAACAATTAGATATGATTTATCAAGAATATTTGGTCATTCGTCATCTAACGCAAATGCAATAGTTGAAGGAACGTATTATTTGAATATACCAATACAAGCACAAACAACTTCGTTAAAACCGGCTGAACACGACACAATAACAAACTCTGTCAATAATTTATATTTCCCATCTTATACTTTTACAATTGACCCATCGCCAACAAATTATACTGGATTTACATCAAATTTACCGTATTATTACTTAAGTACCGACGATTCTATTTCATCATCATATACGCCTTTATCAAGTTTGTTCCAAACTAACGCAGCAAGTACTATTGCGGGTAATTTAGAACAAACCATTTTAAACTTAAATAGTTTACCTTTATTTCCGGCTCAATCGACGTTTGTTGTTGGTGGGTCTTATATGAGATGGAATTCACCTCTTGTCTCAACTTTCACATTACAAACCGGTAACATTAATAGTAACCCCCCACCCGGATGTGGCCAAAATTGTCAAAAGAAACAATATTATAACTCACCTCCATTTGGACCATTTTTCCCATACCAACCTGGTAGTCCTTCCGTTTCCGCGCTTTATTCGCCAGCATATTATAGACAATTAACAACACAAGTTAATTTCTCTGATCCGTCTAGAATTATAATGAGAAGTGATAGATTGCCAACCTCAACATCTGTACAAAACGGTACCGACTCTGATACGGGTTATGGTCTTCATCAAAACGATAATTTCTTGTATTACGGTTTAGATGGCGTACAAAGTCCTCCGAGTATAACGGCAGGTGGTGATTTACCAAATGGAGATTCATATGATGAAGACCCAATAACATTTGCATTAACAGAAACACTCGCTTGTGAAGGTATGGTTCCATTAGAGTGTTACTCAGGTTCAGGATCAAATGTCGGAGTAAAACCTTATGGTCAATGTAATACTTGTTGTTCAATACCCGAAAATAGAATGATTAATGGTTGTTATTGTCTATTGAATAAAAAATATGTGAAAGAATATGGTTTAGATGTTAGATTGTTCTTAGAATGGAAAGTTAGGTTTACTATGAACTTTGCCGCTTGTAGAGGAGTATTTGCTCAAACATTCCAAAACAATTGGATTAACGGAGTATTATATATGTTTAGCTTTAACAAAAGAACAACACTTGGTTTATTACAAGAACCCACATATAACTACTGTAAAGATGTGATCGTTTTTAATGAGTTAAGAAATATATTTTTTTATAGATCTTCACCTTGGAATGATGTGACACAAAAATTTATAGGAAAAAACTCCCCAACAATTTCACCATTAATACCCGCTAGTCTTGCTAATGATTTTCCAGGAACAGGATATAACAAAAAACAAATACAGTTTCCAACGACAGTTGTTGATTTAGGACCTAGAGATAGTTTTATTAATGAAATTTGTTGTTCAGCTGGCGAAAATGGTTTTGGTTCGTATTATTCTGACCAAATTAAATCGACCTCATATCAAGATAATTCTGATATTGTGCAGCTTGGTTTTTTATCTAGAATTCTAAACGAAGGTGTTAGACAAAGAATATTACCAATTTCTAATGGAGGAAATAATAGTGAGGGTAAGGGAATTGTGCAATTCTTTAATAGTACTAGAGGTGGATACAGAATTGATGGTGATTGGTCTCAAATGTTATCAATAAATTCAGAATGGAAAGTTTTACCTTTTATTACCGAAAATATCCCTAGTAGTCAATATATTTATTTTGGAGATAATCAAAACGGAATACCAAACTCAATCTCATCTGATAATATTAAACCAATAATGGGATTATTCTTTACAGCTAGCACGCCTGAAATAAGATACAGAAAAATAATGTCACCTGGAATTGAAACATATAACTTTAGTCCTTTATTAGAACAAAAATTTGGTTATCCAAAATCACAAAATGTGCCACATTATAAGTGGTCAATTACACTTCCCACAACATACACCGTTCCTGCAAACATTTTTGGATCTGAGGATAATAATTGGTATACAGATGCAATACCAGGACAAGGATTTTTTATGAAAAAATATCAAGATTTGGATTTCACAACCCCTAATGAAAAATATAGAACTAATTTAACCCAAGTTGGATATCTTGCAAGTTTTGATATTAATGGAGACCCACTCCCAATCACCATTCCTGCTCCTGCCACAGGAGCGCCTGGATCACCACCTATTGTTGTAGGAGCTCCTTACCACTTCTACTTTGGATTAAATAATGGAAAAACAGCCATTAATAGGTTTTATAAACTTTATGTCCCCACAGTAGAATAATATGGAAATAAATCCTACAACAAGAATAATTGAATCTACACAGAGATATAAGGGGGCCCCAAAACAGGACCAACAACTTAATATTCCTTTAGTCCAAACACAGAAAGAACTTATTGAGTTTGATAGAAGTGTTGATTTAAGTCTTTCTACCGTTTTTGATGAGGAAAGACAGTTATCTTTTACTTTTAGACCTGTGTGTAAATTTATGATGGTTTTTGAAAACGCATATACAGGGTCAACAATATACCCACCATTTAGAGATAATTTATATTATACAAATGCAATTAAAAACGCATCATCATATTACCCATCAGGAAACGTTCCATCAGTCCCACCACAACCAATTAATCCAAACATACCTTGGGATGGATTTCCACAATATCCTGAGTTTGATTTAATAAGAACAGACAATGATGTTTCAGGGTATACGATTGGAAATGGAAGACATTTGGATTTTAAATCGGTAAGTGCTACAACATATAATTGGTCACATTATTTAAGTTATGCATTTGCAAATGAATACAATAAGAAATTATACGCAATAGAACCTAATACAAATATTTCTTGGAATTGGACAGCATCGGACGGAATACCATATGTAATATTGTTTGGTTCGGATCAAACAACAAGATTTATTAGTTTTAAATGTCCGGTAACACATGGTTTGTCCGCTGGAGAATTTGTATTACTATCCACAAACTATAATGGAAATTCATTTTTCCAAGTGTCGAGTTTGGGGGACGGAGGAGCAGGATCTGAAAATTATATTTTTAATGTTCGTAATGTTGGATATACAGGATCAACATTTTTAACTCTAAGTCAGGGAACATTTAAAAGGGTTTTAATACCAGCAAACTCCGCAGATACTATTAGTGAGTATTATGTTAGAAAACATAAAATATTAACAAATTCAGAATGTGCGGTATTAGTAAATGCTGGATATGAACAAAATGTTTATAATAATAAACAAAAATGTGAAATAAAAGCATTAACTCCTAATCAAATAAAAAGAACATCAGTTAAAGAAGGATCAAGATCTTATAGTCTGTCTTTTAATTGTGATGTTAACACCCAAACACTTTTAGATAATCAAAAAAGACCAATTAGTCAATTATATTTTACAACACTTTGGAGGGGCTATTTTGGATGGACACAAAAATTAAAACAAGGTTGGCATTTTAACACCTATTTAGATAAAAATAAACCTCAGATTTGGTGGGATCAAAATAATGCAAACTCAAACACAATAATAAATCAAAGTCAATATAATTCTTTATTGGGTAACGGTCCATTTTTTTATAACGATTTTTTAGTTAGTGGTGACACAATAGACGGTGATTTTTGTGAATGGAATAATTTTGAACAATTAGAAAGAGTTATATCAGAATATCAACATAAAATAACTTACAATAATATTTGGTTCACTTTATCGGCCACAACACAAGATTATTATAATACTTATGGTTATTTTTACCAACCACATAAAGTAATACAAATCAGATCTTTTTCTGATTACATTGAAGAAGGTGATAGTCTAAATGTTGTTGGCATTCCTGACTATTCTTATTACTCAACAACTAACGCACTTTTTAGGTGGAAAGACTTATACCCATATGGTTTTATAGACACCGATGGAATTGGGGTTGATTATCCCTATTTAAATGATGCTCATTACCCATTTTTAGATTCAATTTTTAGAATTACGCCAGAAACTTACAACATACCAAGTGACTATGGTTTGTCAGGGGCAGTACCAATAAACATAAACACAATACCAGAACCTATCGTTGATGATTGCGAATAGAATTAAAATAGTAAAAAATGATATTAACAAGTTTGTAAATATTCCTGTTAACATGCAGTGGGATTTTATGGGTCGTGATGATAGTATTTCCGAATATGAGACAAAGGCGATTAAAGAGGTTACCGGAATTGCTGCAGATTTTGAAGTTGCTAGATTTTCTAATAATATTTTTCAAAACTTCAATACCGACATAAATTATGAATTTAATTTTTATGATGATACAGCTCCAATAACCGCAAATACAATTGGTAATTGGTCTAGCACTTATTTAAATGAAGGATTTTCCGTACAAGACATTTATTATTTTTCAAAACCTTTTACTAAATCATTCTTCAAGTTAGATTTTTATGACACACCAGACGAACTAACACAACAACTATATCTTTCAATAATTTTGCCCATACAACAAGGTCTCACACAAAGTGTTTTATTATCTCCTATTCTACCACAAGTCCAAATTAAAAAACCAACAATGGTTTTAGATAGTATTGGGGCAGATAAAGAAGGTTTTTATATTTATTGGTTAAGAAGCAAAAACTTTATTGATGTGTCTAAATTTTATATGACAGCTAAGTTTTTTAATGCAAGACTTGGAATTTTTAAACAAATGACTAACACAAGACAAGATTTAATTACTCCAAACAAATTTCAATTCAATAATGCCGATTACCTTTATTATAGGGTGGATTTAAATTATCCTAATAAAACTTACGAAGTGATTTCTACCTCAACTCAACTTAGAGTTGGAGATAGTATATCACCGATAATCTGGTACGAATATGTAAACCCATAATGGAATCTCCTGACTATAAGTTTATTATATCACCTGAAAATGTAAAAAGTGATCTTACTTTTGTAGGTTTTACTGGTGAAACTGATATTACAAATTTTATAGACCCTTGTTGTCTTACAAATTCAACACAAACTTTATCTGACATTGGACAAACAGGTGTTTATCTTCCTATGTCTTATATTTTAAGTGGAAACACAGGTGGAACATCATTTTTAACGGGACTTTCTGTTAATATAATGATAACGGAATCTGCGGTAGATATCGGATATTATTCTCCTTTTGATGGGATGATAATACAAGCTGACGTTTTAAATAATTTTATCGCCACTGCCGACACAATTAATCCATATACTTATGTTTTTTATAATACATCTGATTTAGAACTTATTAAGTTTTTGAGTTTGGTTACATTCACATTAGATTGGGGTGATGGATCACCAACTCAGGTAGTTTTAGGTATTACACCAATAACTCACACTTACCCGACAGCACAAAATAATTATACAATAACATTAACCGCCAATTCGCCTTGGGGTATATCAAAGGTTCAAAAACCAATTTTAACTCCATTCACAAATGCGACAATACCAAACCCACAGGGAACTATAACATTCTTTTCGGCGTCAGGTAGTTGGACTGGAACACCTGTTAGTTATGATTATATTTTTACGGGAGATTCAAACACTGATATTAATGATTATTATTCATACAACTACACAACAGTTCCATTTCCAATTACAGGTTTTACAGAATCTAATTTAAATGACTTGGCACAATTTGGGCCTAAAATTAATTTAGTTGGTGGTAAATTTAAATTGGGTGTTCAGGTAACAGGAACAACAGGTGGCGTTGGAACTTTTTATGGTGTTGATCCATCAGGAACTTATACCGCATATACAATTAACGACATGATTTATCACGACTATGAAGATTATACAATTTATGTTGTAGATTCTTATGGTTTTTTACCGGGAGAAATTGTGATGACAGGAATAACAAAAGATGAGGGATTATTAAAC
>Ga0209107_10002246_pt1 | contig 10738 bp, 10 predicted proteins | sample LakErihyJuly2011_2_FD_187460 | JGI IMG/M metagenome (GOLD analysis project Ga0209107, IMG submission 187460) | Freshwater microbial communities from dead zone in Lake Erie, Canada - CCB hypolimnion July 2011 (SPAdes) (version 2) | ecosystem: Environmental > Aquatic > Freshwater > Lentic >... | reverse complement strand
GTCTCTATTGTAAGAGCGCATACAATAAAATAACGCAGAAGGCATTCATTTCTTCAAGTAGACTTTATTTTATAGACAACAAAAGTATGTATTAAAGACCACTTCACAAAGATTTAAACATTAATTCTCCATTAAATATAATATTTTGCCATAAATTATTGATATTAAAATATAAGCAAAAGCCTTAAAAGAGGCTCCTTTATTCGATGAAAAATGAAGATAAAATCTCAGAGTGAAATTTAAAAAAATACGCTGCACAATTTTGTACTAGATATGCAAAGCCCTTTTGGATGTGGCATCTAGACATGCTTCTTTAAATGCCTCTGTATAGGTTGGATGGGGATGACTCATTCGGCTGATATCTTCGGCACTTGCTCTAAACTCCATTGCTACCACTGCTTCAATGATCAAATCAGCAATTCGAGGTCCAATCATATGTACACCTAGTATTTCATCCGTTTCTGCATCAGCTAATACTTTGATAAAACCATCGGTATCCATGCTTGCGCGGGCTCTACCACTTGCTTTAAATGGAAATTTGCCTACTTTAAAAACTTTAGCTTGAGATTTCAATTCTTGTTCGGTGGCACCAACACCAGCTGCCTCTGGCCATGTATAGGCCACTCCAGGAATGAGACTATAGTTGATATGTGGTTTTTGACCCGCTAATATTTCTGCTACAAAAACCCCTTCTTCTTCTGCTTTGTGCGCTAGCATTGGACCAACTACCACATCGCCAATAGCATATACGCCCGGAACAATGGTTTCCAATTGGCCATTTACTGGAATTCGTTTTCTTTCGTCAAGCGTAATGCCTATTTTCTCCAATCCTAAATTTTCTGTATATGGGCTACGACCTACAGCTACCAGGCAGTAATCGCCTTTCAATTCAATTATTGCTCCGTTTTTATCCTCCGCACTTACCGTGACTTCATTTTTTTTAGCTACTGCACCTTTTACCTTATGACCTAAGTAAAAATTGATTCCTTGTTTTTTTAAGACTCTGAGCATTTCTTTGGAGATATCAGTATCCATGCTTGGAACAATGGCATCCAAATATTCAACAATAGAAACCTCGGCACCAAGTCTTTTATATACGGAACCGAGTTCTACGCCAATAATACCCCCACCAATTACAATAAGATGTTTCGGTATTTCTTTGAGTGATAAAGCTTCTGTTGAAGTAATAATTCGTTGCTTATCATTTTTTATAAAAGGAAGTACGGTAGGTTTTGAACCCGTTGCGATAATGACCTTATCGCATTCAATTTCTTGAGTAGAAAGATCTTCTTTGGTCAGTAATAATTTATTTTTTGTAATAAATGACGCAGTACCATGAAGCACATCTATTTTGTTTTTTTTCATAAGAAAATCTATGCCATCACAGGTCGTTTTTACAACACCTGCTTTGCGTTCAATCATTTTTGTAAAATCCACTTTAGGAGGATTGATAATGATTCCATGGTCAGCAAACTCATGTGTTGCCTTAGAGAAATGTTCAGAAGAATCGAGCAGTGCTTTAGAAGGAATACAACCTACGTTTAGGCAGGTGCCACCTAAGGTATTGTACTTTTCTATTAGAGCCGTTTTCATTCCTAATTGAGCACAACGAATTGCCGCTACATATCCACCTGGTCCTGCTCCAATAATGGTTACATCATATTTTGCCATACAATAATTATTATATTTTATTGCAAAGTTAGTGAATTTGTATTTACAAGTTGTCAAATCTACCATCAGGTAAATTCATGATTGTTAAAGATAACAAGTGCATGAGCGGGTGAAGAAAGTGCCGTGCACTTCGAAACACGCGGCCCCTAGCATGATTATCCTTCTATGATGAGGCTATTGGGGCATGCTCATAAAGTCGAGCTATTTAGTCTTTTTCGCTTCCTGTTCCTTTGAATTGATGGTCTTTTTCTTTGAAGAGCACATTGAATGTAGTGAGTGAGCCATAGATTCGTGTGATATATTGTTGTAGATGCAATCGATCCTCGTCATTAAGTTTTGGATGCGTATTTATATTTTGTTCGAGCACGCGCAGTCGATCGCGAAGCATCACAATTTTATGAAAAAACTGTTCCGTTGGAATTTCTTTTGGCTGCAAGGAAGTATCACCAGATGTAATGATTATTTTCCCATCAATCCATTTGCCTGCTAATGGAATATTGATGGGAGGATCAAAATATTTGAAGACCGTGGTGAGGAATAATTCCTCAATATCTTTGAGCTCGATGGGTGCTAAAGTCTGCTGAGGGGGTGTTTTTGTAATGATATCTAGCTTGTCATAAGTTCTATCTATCTCCTTTGCTTTGTCGATATCATAGAAAAATATTTTGTAACTTTTGTCGCTTTCTTCCACAAGTATCCCTCTTCCAAAAGAAGGGTGTATCACCATTGATCCCACACCAAGTTGTAATAGATTTTCTTCAGTCATTTACGTTTTTATTAAGTCAACAAATGTATGTTTTTTGACTTAATTTTTAATCAGTTTTTTGTAGAAGACAAAGTTTTCTATTTCCATTTTCACCCAATAAACTCCAGGATGGAGCATTGACACATCCACCCCGTCCTTTATACTTAAAACGACTGACATACATGGATTACCTGTGACATCTAGAATAGATATGTCGCTTACCTCATTGGTGACAGATTGAATAAAAAATCTATCATTGGTGGGGTTTGGGAATAGTACAACATTTGGATATTGCTGATGAATGCCATTGATACCTGTATAGCATGTCCCAACTCGCCAACTAGTGACTCCATGATAATATTGAGCATAGCATGCATTGGTGTATGAAACACTATCGCAACCACAAACAGGATTGACATTGGGACAATAGCGTGAAGAATCGATCAGTAAAAGATTAATACAACTAGGTAGAGCAATCAGCACTTCTTTACAGATGGATTGAATACAAGTATCAGTGCCATGCACCACAATAATAGTAAGACATGGAAAATACAATCCTGCTGTGATATATGTATGACTTGGGTTTACAACTTGTGAGGTGGTTCCATCATCAAAATTCCATCTATAAAAAACAGTACTAGAACTATGATAGATAGAAGAATCGAAGAACTGCACCACATTCAAACTATCTTGTATTGAAAAATTGACTTCACAAGAATCTGGCAAAGATTTTTGCACTTGAATATATCTACAAAACTGATTGGTACAGCCACTTATAGAGTTGATGGTAAGACAAACTACAAAGGTAGAATCAGATAAAGAGTGATAAATATAAAAAGGATTTTCTTGATTAGATGTGTCTCCATTTCCAAATTCGAAATGGTACCAAGTGATGGAATCGATGGTTGTAGAAAGATTTGAGATAATGAGTGTATCAGATTGAATGAGTATATCAAAACTCGCACTACACAAACTATCTGAACCACAAGTACCAATATGATATGAATAAACACCTCCATAATACAAGGCTTCGCAAGGGTTACCATAGGTGAAACTATCGCACCCACATGTTGGAATGAACGCTAAGGGACAAGGAGTGGATAAATCTATTCTGCTTGAATCTATACAAGATTGCGCTTTGCTCTGAAGCATCATTAAAAGAATAAAAAGTTGTAGGTAATATTTTTTCATGATGAGAAGGATTAATGATTCAAAGTTAAAGTAAAAAATCTAAAGCAGACTTGAGCAAAGCATTGCTTTCTGCTTCATAACGTTGGATTTTTAAAAATAGTCGAGAGTATTCAATTTATTTTAACTTTGCCCTTTAACAAAAGAGATAATATTCGATGGGGAAAGCGAAGATGAAAAAACTTAGAGAAGTCAGTGGCTTTTCGTTTGTATATGAGAATAAAAATTTTCTTGCACCAGCCTTAAATGATTTTGAAGGCAATGTGATTGATTGGAAGGGAGCATGGGCAGAAAAAGCGTTTAAAAACAAGCAAGCAATCACAATGGAATTAGCTTGTGGTAAAGGTGATTATACGATTGCTTTGGCAGAGCGATTTCCAGAAAGGAATTTTATTGGTGTTGATATCAAAGGAGATCGATTGTGGCGTGGTGCCTTGACAGTGCAAAGTAAAGGGTTGAGCAATGTCATTTTTGTAAGAACTAAAATTGAACAATTAGATTTATTTTTTGCGCCGCATGAGATAGATGAGATTTGGATTACTTTTCCAGATCCATTTCCCAAGAAGCCAGATACTAAAAGAAGATTGTCCGCCCCTTCTTTTTTGTCGTTGTATAAAAAGTTAATCAAAGAAAACGGCCTTATTCATTTTAAGACAGATGCGCTTGATTTATTCGACTACACAGAAGGAAGTATGAAAGAAGCTGGCTTTGAGCTATTGACAGTGCAAAGGGATATTTATGGCAATCATTTGGAAGATGAAATCACTTCCATTAAAACCTATTATGAATTGATGCATTTAGCTGATGAGAGAACAATCAATTATTTAAAAGCTATTGTGAAGTAATTACAAAGTCGCAGATGAAATCTTCACTTGATTATAATTTTTTTGAAAATGTTTTTGATGTCGTTCGTCAGATTCCAAAAGGAAAAGTTACATCATATGGATTAATTGCTGCTTATCTTGGCAGCAAACAATCTTCGCGTATGGTAGGCTGGGCAATGAACAAAGCCCATGGAGTGCAACCCATGGTGCCGGCCCATCGGGTAGTCAACAGAAATGGATTACTGACAGGGAAACATCATTTTTCGCCACCTGAAGCAATGCAAGAAGCATTAGAAAAAGAAGGTATCAAAGTGATAGATGATAAGATTATAGACTTTGAAACGCATCTTTGGAATCCGAGTGAAACCTTGTTATAATGGTGAAGATGAATTCTATTCATTGTTAATTTTTCTTAGAAATGGGAAACACTAGTTTAAACCCTACAAAAAATCGTAAATTAGCATCTTCTTAGTTATGAGCATTAAAGTAGAACAACTTACCAAGATATATGGCACACAGAAGGCAGTAGATGGCATTTCATTTGAAATTCCATCTGGTCAGATTGTTGGATTTCTAGGACCCAATGGTGCTGGAAAATCTACCACTATGAAAATTCTCACTGGTTATTTAAATGCTACCTCAGGAAAAGCCTTTGTGAATGGCCTTGGGGTTGAAGAGCATGGAATCGCTGTGAGAAAACAAATTGGATATTTGCCAGAGAACAATCCACAATACTTGGATATGTACGTGATGGAATATTTAAATTTTGTTGCCAATGTTTATCATTTACCAAATATTGCGAAAAGAGTAGATGAAATGATTGACATAACAGGCTTAGCTCCAGAGCGCAACAAAAAAATTGGGCAGCTATCCAAGGGATATCGTCAGCGAATTGGGCTAGCACAAGCGATGATTCACAATCCAAATGTATTGATATTAGATGAGCCAACGAGTGGATTAGATCCTAATCAATTGGTGGATATTAGAAGATTAATTGTAGAAATAGGGAAAGAGAAAACCGTGATTTTGTCGACGCATATTATGCAAGAAGTACAAGCCATGTGTGATCGTGCAATCATTATCAACCAAGGAAAAATTGTGGCAGACGACACCATTGGCATTCTTACCAGCAAGGATAAAAAAAGATTGGTGATTGAGGTAGAATTTGTTGAATCTGTGACGAAAGAAAAATTGCTAAGTGTGCAAGGTGTAAACGAAGCTTCACAAACAAAGGGCAATCATTGGAAGTTGATTACCGATAAAAACGAAGACATGAGAGTTCGATTGTTTGAATTTGCAAAGAACAATAATTACACATTGATTAAGATGCAGCAGCAAGAACAAAGCATGGAAGATGTGTTTAAACAATTAACAGGTAAATAAAATGTATTCAATCTTAAAAAAAGAAGTTGCACATTTTTTTAGTTCACTTACAGGATATTTATCTATAGGTGTTTTCTTGTTGCTTACTGGGCTTATCTTATGGATTTTTCCAGGCGACAATAATATATTGGACTATGGTTATTCTTCGTTGGAATCATTTTTCTTTATGGCCCCTATTTTATTTTTGATATTGATTCCGGCGGTGACGATGCGATCCTTTTCTGAGGAGAAAAATCTTGGCACCATAGAACTACTTATGACGAAGCCTTTGCGTGATATCGATATTATTTTAGGGAAATTCTTTGCTGCATTATTGTTAGTGATGTTTTCGATTTTACCAACCTTCATTTACTTCTGGTCTGTTTCTCAATTAGGTGCACAAGAAGGAAATATAGATAGTGGTGGGGTTTGGGGTTCCTACCTTGGACTATTTTTTCTAGCCGCCTCTTTTACCGCCATTGGCATTTTCGCCTCATCGCTTTCTACCAATCAAATTGTTTCGTTTATTCTTTCCATATTAATGAGTGTCTTCTTTTTTTGGGCCTTTGATATGCTAGGAGCCTTCCCATTATTTCAGGGAGGGATTGATTATTTTGTTCAGCAAATTGGGATGAATGTCCATTATATCTCCATCAGCAAGGGCGTTGTAGATAGCAGAGATGTCCTCTATTTTATGAGTATCATTATCGTTTTTGTGGTGGCCACAAAAACAGTATTAGAAAGCAGAAAGTGGTAATATGAAAGAAAAGCGCAACTTAAAAAATACCAGAAGACAGTCCTTGTTCTACATAGGGATGATTATTCTAATACTATTCCTTCTGAATTTTGTTGGATCAAGATTGTATACAAGATTTGATTTGACAAAGGAAAAAAGGTATTCTGTATCTGAACCGTCGAAAAAACTTTTAAAAAATTTAGATGACATCGTCTCTGTTCAAATATATCTCGATAAAGATGTAAATGCCGGTATGCTTCGCCTTAGGAAAAGTGTAGAAGATTTGATGAATGAGTACAAGGCCTATGGAGGAAGTAATTTCGAATTTGAATTTATTAGTTTATTAGATGGCAAAACGGAAGATGAAAAAGTTAAAATCATCCAAGAATACAGTAAAAAAGGCATCTTCACTACCAATTTAAGTTATAAAGATGGCGATGTAACACAGCAAAAATACATTATGCCAGCGGCTATGATTACCTATAAAAGCCGACAGATGCCTGTAAATTTTTTAGAAGATCAGATAGGATATGCGCCTGAAGAGCGCTTAAACAATTCTATCATTTCGCTCGAATATAAATTTTCTTCTGCCATCAGTAAATTGCAATTAACCACCAAACCACGACTTGCATTTCTTGTTGGACAGAGCGAATTAGAAAATATTGAGGTAGCAGACATCACTATGGCTTTAAAGGAACAGATGTATGATGTTACTCAGCTTGATTTGTCAAAGTTTTACAAAGTGCCTAGTGATATCTCTGCGCTAATTATTGCTAAACCACAGGGTAGATTTGATGAGAAAGACAAATACAAGATTGATCAGTATATCATGAATGGCGGAAAGGTTTTGTGGCTGCGAGAGAATGTAATGGCAGACATGGACAGTCTTAGAAATGCACAACAAATGTTTTGGGCTTATCCTACTGAAGATAATTTGGATGACATGATGTTTACCTATGGTGTAAGAATCAATCAGAATCTTGTTCAAGACTTACAAATGTGCAATCCCATTCCTTTGGTAACGGGTATGGATGGGGGCAAACCTCAAACACAACTTTTCCCTTGGTATTATTTCCCAATACTTTTACCGGCCGCCAACAATCATCCAATCATCAGAAACATTGATCCTGTAGCCGGTTATTTTACATCTACGATTGATACCATAAAGTCTTCAAAGGTTAGAAAAACAATTCTGCTTACTACCTCACAATATAGCAAAGCCTTATTGTCGCCGGTAAGAATTCATCTAGATATGTTGAAGGAAGAACCAGATAAAAGCTCTTTCAAACAACCTAATCTTGCATGTGCCGTTTTATTAGAAGGAAGTTTCACTTCGAATTATAAGAACCGAATGGCTAGTACTTATGTGGATGTTGCTGACACTGTAAAAGAATTAAAATTTCTCGACCATAGCAAAGAAACTAAAATGATTGTGATTTCTGATGGCGATATTATAAAGAATGATTTACAGGTAGGAGGTGGTTTTTGGCCGTTAGGCTACTATAATGTGACAGGTCAAACCCTTGCTAACAAGACCTTTATTCTTAACTGTGTAGAGTATCTAACTGACGAGAGTGGTTTAATCACCACACGAAGTAAAGAGATTAAAGTTCGTTTATTAGATAAAGTAAAGATCAAAGAGGAGAAGTTAAAGTGGCAACTCATTAATACAATCATACCGATCGTTAGCGTCATTTTATTTGGATTGGTGTATACTTATCTGAGAAGAAAACGTTATACGGGCAAGGGACAACAAAACCAATCTAGCAAATGAAAAAAAACCAATGGATGTACCTTTTAGCTGGTTTATTGATTGCCATTGCACTCGTTCTGATTTGCATTCCATACATCAAAAACTTACAGGAGAGTGACAAAGCATTTGCCATCAAAAATATTGAAAAAGTAAATAGAATCTTATTAATCAATAACTCTGGAGATACCGCGGATCTTACCTTAGATAAGAATGTTTGGCATGTCAACCACAAATTTAAAGTGAAGGCTTTTGCCATTAAAAACCTGCTAGAGACTATACAATATGTGAAAGTAGATTATCCTGTTTCTAAGGCTGGACACAACAACGTGCTTAAAGATTTGATGCAAAACAATACTAGGGTAGCTATTTTTACTGGTGACAGTGAGCCTGAAAAAGTGTATTATGTTGGTGGACCAAACGTAACAAACACCGGTACATTTATGATTATGGAACTTGCTGGTGAAATGGCAAAAAGACCATATGTAACATCTATTATAGGAGGCGCTGGATATCTAACAGGCAACTATACTGCAAAAGCGGACGATTGGAGAAGCAACCAAATATTTTCGTACCCATCCAAGGATATAAAAAGCATAAAAATAGAATATCCATTAAAACCAGATGGTTCTTTTGAAATCGACAACACTAACCCTACCAAACCAACGATAACACCATTGCTAAGCACTAGTGCAACAACCATTCCTGCAGACAATAAAAGGCTAATAGAATATATCAATTATTTTAATGAAGGCTATGCAGAAAACTATATTAGCTACTATCAAAACATCGACACAATTTTGATGACAACAGCATATTGCAATATAACGATAGTAGGTAATAAAGGTGATAAAAACTTACTTCGTATTTACCATAAGCCTATCAGTGAAAGATCTAAGCAACAGTTTGATGAACAAGGCAACCCGATGGAATATGATATGGATAAATTTATTGGGGCCATCAATAATGATAAGGAGTTCGTACTTATACAATTTTATTCTTTCGGAAAATTTTTCAAGCAGTATATGCAGTTTTTTGGCCAAGCAACATCTGTTGCTAAGAAATCAAAATAAGCGCAGCCTTATTTATATTGACCAAGAGTTTGGCTAAGATTTTTTTGAATTTGCTTTACCAAAACTGCGGGTTGCAGCACCTTTACATTTGCGCCCATACCAAGGATGTCTTGAATTAATTCAGGTGTAATTCCAAGCTCTAACGAAATCCTAATCTCATTCTCATCATCAATAAGTGTTTTTTGTGTTTCGTGCAAAGGTTGATTCAAAACATATTGACCATAGCTAGTGTTTAAAGATAGATGTATGACTTCTGGCTTTCCTTCAAAGGTTGTGATACCATAAGCGTGTTTAAAATAAATCTGATGATCAAAATCATGGCTGTATCTAAATTTATCTTTTGTGATTTTAAGCTTGCTAATTCGATCTAGACCATATGTAGAAATCAAGTTTTTTCTGTCAGTTAAACCAATAAGATACCAGCGATTTCTATATTCTTTTAACAAATAGGGGTGCACCAGCAACTCCTTCTCTTGGGTACTATTGTATTTTTGATATACAAAAGAAACCACCTCGTGTTCTTTAATTGCTGATAGCAAAAGAGACAACCATTCGCTGCCTTTAAAGAATGGAACTTTTTCGAGTTGAATAATATTCTGAATTTCTGCCTCCTTAAAAATATCTTTGATTGAAATTGTATTTAAAATTTTATCTACTGCGTCATCGAATTGAGAAAAAATACCCACTCCTTTGTATTGATGCAATACTGATGTTGCAAATTCTATCGCCTGGATATCTTTGTCGCTAAGTGACACCGAAGCGATGGTAAAATTAGGATCCGTATAATGGTATCCGCCTTCTTTTCTCGAAAACTTTATTGGTGCATTATACCCTAATGCTTCGTCTTCCTTCATTGCCTTGACATCTCCAATGATAGTCCTTAACGAAAAAGTTTTTCCAAGCTTTTCCTCAAAAACATCCATCAAATCTTGGGAATTTGGAAAGGGATTACGTTTGTTGCGCAAGCACAAATCAATCAATCGATATCTTATAAAGGCTTCTTTGTTAACAGGCATTTTTCTCTGATTCGTTAATTATTCCAAAAATAAGGCAATCTGCTATTAAAATAGCTTTCTCAGTCAGCGAAGATGCGAACAAATAGCTTAAAATGCTATAATATTGCAAGAAGGACAAAATAAATATCCTTACCAATAAAAATATACCTCAGAATAAATAAAAAATGAAGCAAATACAATCTTTAATAATCATCCTTCTGTTGAGTTCTATATCTTATGCACAGAGCACAGATTCCTCTGGAGTCTTAACGCCTAGCATTCAAAAGGCAAAAACATACCTGAATAAGAAACAGGATAGAATTGTGGTGAATTTTAACTTTGACAACTGGTTTCATCAGGAAACAGGTGGATTGGTTACTAAATGGTATTCTAG
>Ga0209107_10002243_pt1 | contig 10742 bp, 13 predicted proteins | sample LakErihyJuly2011_2_FD_187460 | JGI IMG/M metagenome (GOLD analysis project Ga0209107, IMG submission 187460) | Freshwater microbial communities from dead zone in Lake Erie, Canada - CCB hypolimnion July 2011 (SPAdes) (version 2) | ecosystem: Environmental > Aquatic > Freshwater > Lentic >... | reverse complement strand
GATACGGAAATGCAAAAATAGGTTTTGAATATGACGGCGGAGACTACAAAGTTGAAAGCCCATTCGAAAACTTACTACAAAATAATTTTGGGAACGGCTTACAGGTTGGATATTGTTTAAATAAAGATTTCACACCCTATGTCCCGAAACCTTGTTTATTATACATGAACGAAGTAACGCAATTAACCGCAGGCAATAAATATTGGTACGATTTAAATGGAAGTTCAGTAAGTGAAAGCGACTATATTCCATTTGGACAAGACACAAACACCAATAGTTCAATAGGTGGATATTTACCCGTAACATTAAATTTCGGAGCGGAAATTTCAACTTTTTACAATGTTGTAAATATCAACACACTATACAAACTTTACTATTCAAATTACATTGAAAATTTATACAATGTTAAAAATAGATTAGTAAAAGTAAAAACAATTTTACCAATTTCTTTATTGACAACTTTACAATTAAATGACAGACTTGTAATAAGAGATAAACGCTATATGATAAACGAAATGCAAAGCGACTTAACAACAGGTGACGTTAATTTTACTTTGATAAGCGACTTTGAGGAAGTTAAACCAATTAAAACTTTTGGAAGCGAAGTAGCAAAAGAAGAAAAACACAAAGCGGCAATTTATTTTAGCAATGGAGTTACAGAAGTAAGGGTTTCAAAAAGCGCAAACGCAAGTAATGTTACTTTGTCAAGTGTATTATTTACAAGTGAGGGAATTTTAGAGATTACCGTACCAGCAAATGCCGCCAGAATAATTACACTTACTTTGTCAAGTGATTACAATAATGGAGATAAAGAAGACGCATACATAATAATACAACAACAATGATAAACCAAATAATACAAATGCTTTTATTAAGCAACTTTTATGGAGAGAGCGAAACCATCGACATCGCAAAGGGAAAGTATAAATTTACCACAAGCATAAGACAACAATTTAAACAGGCTTTGAGACAAAAATTAATGGAAAATAAACTAAAAAATAATGGCTGAAAAAAGAGTAATAGAACTTGAAGTAAAGACAAACGCAGGAACCGCCGCAGCCGAAATTAGTGCAGTAGGAGTTTCATCCACAGCGGCAGCCGCAGGCGTTACAACACTAGGAAATGCCAGCGCAGCCACAGGTGCAAAAATGGGCACGTTTGGAGCGATTAAAACAGCGATCACAGGATTAGTGCCTAGCCTTAAAGCGGCAGAAGGCGGAGTAATGGGCTTAGGCGCACAATTTACAAAGTTACTCGCTAACCCAATTGTTTTACTTATTGCAGGAATTGTAGCAACGCTAAAACTTGTATATGAAGCCTTCCAATCAAACGTACAGGGGGGAAAAGAGATAGCCGCAGTTTGGGAAGGATTAAGCGCAGTGGGAACACAAGTAAAAGACGCAGTGATGGGATTAGTGCGTGCTTTCGGATACGCAGTACAGGCCGCATACAAATTTATTACTTTAGATTTTAAAGGAGCAGCACAGGCGATCAAAAACGCGAATGGAGAAGCGGCTGCTTCTTATAAACAATTAGGAGACGCGGCAAGCGGTAAAACTTTTCAAATTGTTAGGGCGTTAGAAAAAGAACAACAAGCAAATAATAAAGCAAAAAAAGAACAGGCAGTAGCCCAGTCAGCAGTTAATAAATTACTCGTTCAATCAAGGGAAATCTTAACAGATGAAACGGCTTCAATGGCGGAAAAAAGAAAGGCACTAGCACAGGTAACAAAAGAGGAAACAAAAGCCGCCGCCGAACGCGTAAGAATAGCACAGGTAGACCTTAACATTTTAAAAGCAAAAGCAAAGGCACTAGGTGGTCAAGCAGAAATTAAGATGAAGCAAGAAATTAGAGAAGCAACGATTGCTCTAAACGAAGCCGAAACCGAAAGCGCAATGACAGGCATTAAATTAAACAGGCAAAAGAAAATGTTAGCGCGTCAAGAAGTTAACGAAAATAAAGAAGCAAACGAAGCGGGAAAGGAAAGAGCAAAAGCAAATACGGATAGAGAAAAGGAAAGAGTAAAAGAGAGGGAAGACACACTTAAAAAAATAAAAGACCTTGAACAAAGTTACTCCGATAGTTTACTAAGCGAGGAAGCAAAAGAAATCGTAGGGGTTCAAAGAAAATACAAAGAACTATACGATCAAGCCGCTAAGCATAAATTAGACATATCAGAATTAAAGAAACAAGAGGCCGCTGAAAAATTAAAAATTGAGGATAAGTACGACCAACAAATTAATGATAAAATTGCGGCACTTACCGACACCGAGCAACAAAAACTATATGACGCTTATCAAAAAGAAGTAACGGCTGCTAAAGGAAATAAACTTTTATTAGAAGCACTCGAAGTTGATTACTTTAAAAAAAGAGACGCACTAACAAAAGCGGAAAACGATAAGAAAGCCGCCGCCGATTTAAAGTTAAAAGAAATTTTATTAAGCGAGGGAGACTTTAAACTGCATAAGTTAAGTCTGGAATATGAAGCACAACAACTTTTATATGCAGGAAACGAGGAAGCGTTAAAAGCATTAAAGATAAAGTATGGCGAGGACACAGTTAAAATTAATGATGAAGTCGCTGCCAAACAGATAGCAGCAGATAAAGCCGTTGCAGATAAAAAGAAAGAAACATTAGATAAGCAACTACAATTAGTTAAAGGAAGTTTTCAGGCATTCGCGGACGTGGCTACCTTGTTCGCAGGTAAAAATAAGAAGGCACAAAAAACAGCGTTTAACATACAAAAGGCGGCAAATATTGCGTCCACAACAATAGATACTTATACTTCGGCAATGGCGGCATATAAGTCAGCGGTTGGAGTTCCTGTTATCGGGCCAGTATTAGCACCAATAGCCGCCGCAGGAGCAGTGGCCGTAGGTTTAATGAACATTAAGAAAATAGCCGCTTCAAAGTTTGACGGTGGCGGAACACCAAGCGCAGATACAGGTGGCGGTGGCGGTGGCGGGGCAACAGCACCAACAATGAGCGCACCACAATTTAACGTAGTAGGTCAAAGCGGAGTTAATCAGTTAGCAAGTTTAGGCCAACAACCAGTACAGGCTTATGTTGTTTCGGGGCAAGTTACATCACAGCAATCACTAGACAGGAATAGACTAGCCAACGCAACGCTAGGTGGATAAAATACAACAAACAAACAAAAACTTAATTAAATAGATATGCGAATTGTAGAATTAATTATAGACGAAAAAGACGGGGAAAGCGGAATATCGGCAGTATCAGTAGTTGAAAGCCCAGCGATTGAAAGCGACTTTTTAGCACTAAAAAAACACGAAGTAGAACTAAAAGAAGTTGATCCCGAAAAAAGAATTTTAATGGGGGCCGCGTTAATTCCAAACAAACAGATCTACCGCAAGAACGAAAAAGACGAAGAATATTATATTTATTTTAGTGAAGCCACAATAAGAAAAGCGAGTGAATTATTTTTTATGAACTCAAACCAGAACAACGCGACTCTAGAACATAAGCAAAAGTTAGATGGAATGTCAGTCGTTGAAAGTTGGATCACCGAAGGCGAACATGACAAGTCTATGAATTACGGCTTTAACTTTCCAAAGGGAACATGGATGATTTCAATGAAAGTAAACAACGATCAAATATGGAACAAAGTTAAATTAGGCGAAGTGAAAGGTTTTTCTATTGAGGGTTATTTTGCAGATAAATACGAAATGAGTCTACAAGATGATGAGCAAATTTTAATGGAAAAAATCAAAGAAATTATTTTAAATGGCGAAGCAAACTAACACCAAAATACATCTTAAAAAACCAAAAGTTAAACGCGCAGGAGTACACGCAAAAACCAAAAATAGCAAACTAAAATCAAGTAAAAATTACGCGAAAACTTATACTCAACAAGGCCGTTAAGTATAAAAAACACAAAAACCACGAATGCGATTTAAAGCGATTTTAAAGCGATGTAACGAACTTAAACTTTGTGTGAAGGCGTAATACCTTTTTTAAGAGATCTGCGTTCTAGAGCGTGGGCGTGGCTTACAGAAGCACTAAAAAAACAAAACAAAATGAGCAATAAAACTAAAAAACCAGTACAACAATCGCAAACAAGCCCCAAAGGTGGCACAAGAGCATGCCTATGTAAAGACGGAAAAAAGTACAGTATTAAGTGTTGCGATGGCAGTCTCCAAGCACAAGGAATAGGACAAATTTAATTTGAAAATACAACAAATAAATAAAACCTAAATTATATTAATATAACCAAAAACAGAAAAATGAAAACAAGCGTAATCAACCAGATTAAAAGTTTACTAGGTATGGAAGTAAAACTAGAAACCATAAAATTAATTGACGGAATCACAATCTTTGAAGCCGACACATTCGAAACTGATAAAGAAGTTTTTATCATAACTGAAGACGAACAAAAAATACCTGTTCCGATTGGAGAGTACGAATTGGAAGATGGCCGCATTTTAGTAGTAGAAGTTGAAGGCATTATTTTAGAAGTAAAAGATGCACCAACGGAAGAAGAAGTTGCACCAGAAGCAGAAGTTGCACCAGAAACAGAAGTAGAAGAAGAAGTAGAAGCAAGCGCAAAAAAGACGGTTGAAAGCATTGTAAAAGAAACATTCTTTGCAGACATAGAAAAATTAAAAGCAGAAAACATAGAGTTAAAATCGAAATTAGAAAACTTGTCAAAAGTTAACGCAGTTGCAAATGAGGCAACCGAACTATCAGAAGTTAAACCTATTTCTTTTAACCCAGAAAACACGAATGAAATTGAAAGCGTACATTATGGATCAAAAAGACCACGATCAACAATGGACTTAATCATGGATAAAATAAGTAAGTTAAAATAAGTATAAACAATTTAAAAAAAAATAAAAAATGCCAAATCCAGTAACAGCAGGAAAAACGTACGCAGGCGAATTCGCAGGCAAGTACATCGCAGCAGCACTTCTAAGTGCACCAACATTAGAGCAGGGTGGAGTTACAATACTTCCGAATGTAGCATTTAAGCAAGTAATACAAAAAGTAGCAACAGGAACCATAGTAACCGATGCTTCGTGCGCATTCACACCTACAGGAACAGTAACACTTACTGAAAGCGTATTAGAAACAAAAGAATTACAAGTAAATATTGAACTTTGTAAAAATGATCTTTTTGCAAATTGGCAATCGGCAGAACTTGGATACAGCGGGTTTAAAACTTTGCCTAAAACTTTTGCTGATTTCTTAATTGCACACGTTGCAGAAAAAGTAGCAGCGGCTACAGAAACAGCAATCTGGAGCGGAACAGCAACAACAGGTTCATATTTAGGTTTAAAAGCAAAGTTAATCGGAGCAGGTGCACCAGCAGTAACAACACCATTAGTAGGCGCGGCTTTAAACGCAGGAACAGTAATCGGAGAACTTGGAAGAATTGTAGATTTAATCCCTGCGTCACTTTACGGAAACGAAGGATTAAGAATTTATGTATCTCAAAAAATTGCTAAATTGTACGTTCGTGCACTTGGCGGTTTTGGAGCAAGTGGATTAGGAGCAGCAGGAACAAACGCACAGGGAACGCAATGGTTCACAAACGGAAGTTTATCTTTCGATGGTATTCCAATCTTCATGGCTAACGGACTAGGAGCAGACAATGCAATTGCAACAACAGTAGATAACTTGTATTTCGGCTGCGGACTTTTAAATTCGCAAAATGAAGTGAAAGTTTTAGACATGGCCGATCTTGACGGCAGCGCAAATGTAAGAGTTATTTTAAGATACAACGCAGGAGTTGAAATCGGATTTGCATCTGACGCGGTAACTTACGGAGCATAACATTAAATAAAAAGCGGAGCGTAAAAGTTCCGCTTTATTTTATTCATAATATAAAAAAACACACACAATGGCTTGTGAATTAATAACACACGGATACGCAGATGACTGCCAGAACAACGTAGGGGGAATCAAAGCGATTTATTTCTTTAATTACGGGGTTGTTGGAACTCAACCAACTGCAAACTATGGAACGGCAGGAACTGACACATCAGACCAATTAAATCTTGTAACATTAACACCTGCAACTACTCCATTTTACAAATATGAATTAAAGGGAGCGAATACTTTTGAACAAACAATAACAAGTTCAAGAGAAAACGGTACTACATTTGTAGAGCAAAATTTAACTTTTACAACAAAGGGTTTAACTGCTTCACAAACAAAGCAAATGAAACTATTAGCGTGGGGACGACCAACAGTACTTATACAAACTTTTAGCAACAAATTTTTGCTTGCAGGTTTAGAAAATGGACTAGACGTAGTTACAACGTTAATATCAAATGGCACAGCGATGGGCGACCTAGTGGGTTATACAATTTCGATGAAGGGCGAAGAAATTATACCAGCCAATCACGTAGATATTGCTGCTCCATACGGAAATACACAAATTCTAGCGAAAGTTGGAGTTGGAGCAAGCATCATTTCTGTTTAAGATTTAAAAAATTATTTTTAAAGCCGTTCGAAAGTTCGGCTTTTTTTTTGTTTTGAAAATTGAACAAAAAGACAAAAATTTAATTATATAAATATGATAGTATTAACACCTTCAACAACACCGCAAACGTTCAGTTGCATACCACGCGACAACACGTTTAATGTTATGCAAATAACAGACGAACAAACAAATGTTACTACTACAATAACGATCACATCCATAACCACAGGAAACTACATTTATACAATAACAGCAAGTTACGCATTGATAGAAGGACACACCTATACTTTAGTTTTAAAGTTTGGAAATAATATAATTTTTAAAGACCGCATATTTTGCACCGCGCAACCATTAGTGACGTTTTCAGTTAACAACAATCAATACGTTTCTAATTCCACAACAAATGAATTTATAGTTTATGAATAACCTACACGTTTTAAATTTATCGGCATATACATCCCCCGTTATTTCGGAAACTAACCGCGAAAATTGGGTGGACTTTTTAACCGAAGACGGCGACCAATACTTCCAATTTTTAATTGAGAGATACAGCAACTCAACAACGAACAACGCTATTATAAACAACGTAGCGCGATTAATATACGGCAAAGGTCTTAGTGCCCTAGACGCGAATAAAAAGCCAAACGAGTACGCACAAATGATGTCTTTGTTCCACAAGGAAGACGTACGAAAAATGGTGCTGGATAGAAAAATGTTCGGGCAATTTGCGGTTCAAGTTCACTACAACGACAAGCACGACAAAATACTAAAAGCCTACCACATACCTGTTAATTTATTACGAGCAGAAAAATGCGACAAAGACGGACAAATAACAGGTTATTACTATTCGGATAATTGGGACGATCCCAAAAAATTCGCACCGATTAGATTTAACGCTTTCGGATACAGCAAAGAAAAAATAGAGATTTTATTTAGCAAGCCTTACTCAGTTGGAATGAAATATTATGCCTATCCAGACTATCAAGGAGCAGTGCCATATACGTTGCTTGAGGAAGAAATAGCCGACTATTTAATTAACGAAGTACAGAACGGATTTAGTGGTACAAAAGTTGTAAATTTCAACAACGGAATACCGACAGACGAACAGCAAAATATTATTTCAAATAAAGTTTTAAGCAAACTAACAGGGAGCAGGGGGCAAAAAGTAATAGTGGCTTTTAACAACAACGCAGAATCAAAAACAACGGTCGAAGACATACCTTTAAATGACGCGCCAAGCCATTATGAATACCTAAGCGATGAATGCTTAAAAAAAATAATGTTAGGCCACAACATAACAAGCCCGCTTTTATTTGGGGTTGCTTCAACAAACGGGTTCAGTTCAAACGCAGACGAATTAAAAAATTCATCCGTGCTTTTTGACAATATGGTTATTCGACCATTCCAAGAAGAACTACTAGACGCATTCGATAGCATCCTAGCATTTAACGGCGTTGCTTTAAAATTATTCTTTAGAACGCTACAACCGCTAGAATTTACAGACCTAGAAAACACCCAGAACGAAGAACAGGTAGCCGAAGAAACAGGAACAGAACTGAGCGCACAAACAAACGCATTAATTGATCTAGGCGAGGAACCAGATAAAGAATGGATTTTAATAGACGAAAAAGAAGTCGACTACGAAAATGACGATAAAGAAAATGAATTATTAAGCAGCGATCCCAAACAAAGTCTACTAAGCAAAGTCGTTAATTTAATTAGCACAGGGCAAGCGCGACCAAACGTAACAAGTGCACAAGATAAAATAATTAAACAAATGAAATTTATTGTTCGATACAAATTTGTAGGAGCAATAAACGAAAAAACGCGGCCTTTCTGTTACCAGATGATAAGCGCAAATAAAATATACAGGAAGGAAGATATTGTAGCAATGAAGGACGTAGCAGTAAACGAAGGATGGGGCCCGAAAGGCGCGCCAACTTACGATATATTTTTATACAAAGGCGGGGGAAATTGCTACCACCGCTGGAATAAACAAGTTTATGTTGTTCCTTTAGGAAAGGGAATTAATATAAACGAAGCAAAGCAAATAGGACAATTAAAAGCCGCGATAAGCGGATACATAGTAAGCAACCCAGAACTTGTAGCAAAGCGACCAGTTGACATGGATAATTACGGCTTTTTACCGAGCAACCCACAAAAACCAAGAGTAATAACACGATAATGGCAGAAGCACTATTAATAACACGGCAGGATATAGTTAAGTTCACATCACTAAACGGAAATGTGGACGTGGATAATTTTATACAATATATCAAAATCGCCCAAGATACAGACCTGCAAAATTTCACAGGTACGCAGTTACTAAACAAGATAAAAGCGGACATAGTAGCAAATACTTTGTCGGGCAATTATTTGACGCTTACAACCGTTTATTTAAAGCCGATGTTGATCCATTTAGCGATGAAATATTATTTGCCATTTGCGGCTTACACGATAAGCAACAAAGGAGTATATAAACACAATTCGGAAAACAGCACAACCGCAGACAAAAACGAAATAGACTTTTTAATTGAGAAAGAAACGCAAATAGCGCAACACTACACGCAGCGATTTATTGATTACATAACTTTAAATACTAGTTTGTTCCCAGAATACAGCACAAACAGCAATAGCGATATGTTCCCAGACACAAACAACAACTACACAGGATGGTACATTTAAAAACTTACAAACCAAAAGAAGTCAACATAGTTAAGTTAAAGACTTATTTAAAAAAAATAGAAAATGGCAAATAGCAACGGATGGGGAGACGGAGCCGCGAACAACACAATCGGATGGGGGCAAGCCGCAAACAATTTAATTAATTGGGGGAAATCGCACTTTTTATCTTGGGCGGGTTTAACCGATATTGTAGGCGTAACCGCAGGAGGAACAGCGCCCGTTAATACCGTAGCGCCTTTTGTAGATAGTTCAAATGTTAATGTTGGAGATGTACTTACAACTACAAACGGAACTTGGAGCGGTTCACCAACAAGTTTTACTTATCAATGGTACAATGTTTCATTAGGAGATAATATAGTAGGGGCAACAAATAACACTTATACTTTACTTATTGCAGACGCAGATATGGAAATAAATTGTAAAGTCTTTGGAACTAATGCAGTAGGCACGGGACAAGGTAATAGTAATGTTATTACAACAAACTTTTTATCACCACCTTTTAATTATTCTGAGCCCGAGTTATCAACCGAAAATATAAATGTTGGAGGCACGATTAGTATTCTTTCAAATCTTTGGAACGGAAACCCTTCACCAACTTTAACATATAAATGGTATGGGAACGGAGTTCACCAAACACCACATACAGCAAATACTTACTTAACAGCAAATCACGACTCGGGAAAATATATTACCGTAGAAGTAATAGGAACAAACTCGGAAGGTTCAAGTTCAGCATTTGGAATAAATAGTTGTTACGTTAATTAAATATAAAATGAAAAGTAATTATTTAGCAGGTTTATATTTTATCGCAGGGTTTTTAACTTCGTTTTCTTTGATTTGTCAAGGCACAGAATTATACATTAATTTGGCAGGGGTTACTTTATTTTTTTATTTAACTTTCAGTTTGACGGAAGCACTAGAAGATTTAAACTTATGAGAACACAATTTTATTTATTAATTTACACAGCAAACAATTCACTCTTGAAACTAATAACGATTTGCTTTTCTTTTTTTTTACCAATTAGCGGAATACTTGGGCTTTTATTAGTTTTAATTTTAGCAGACACCGCGACAGGAATATGGAAAGCAAAACACCAGAAGCAACAAATCACATCCCGCAAACTTTCTGCAATAATTTCTAAATTATTACTTTACGAACTGACCGTTATACTTTTTTATTTAATAGACTATTTTATTTTAAACGACATAATTTTAACGTTTTTTTCAGTTCCATTAATGCTAACAAAAGTGCTAGCCTTGATTTTGGCAAGCATCGAAATAATGAGCATAAACGAAAATTACAAAGCAGTTAAATCAATAGACCTATGGCAGTCGGCAAAATTATTATTTGCGCGAGCGAAAGAAGTTAAAGACAACCTAAACAAATTAAAATGAATTTAAGCGCACACGTTACACTTGCAGAATTTCAAAGTTCACCGACAGCAACAACGCACGGAATAAACAACCAGATGAACGAGTCGCAAATTGCGTCCGCAAAACTTTTGTGTGAAAACGTATTCGAACCTTTGAGAATTCACTTAAACACTCCGATAAAAATTAGTTCGGGTTTTCGCAGCGCACAATTAAATAAAATGATCAAGGGAGTTTATCA
>Ga0209107_10002242_pt1 | contig 10742 bp, 9 predicted proteins | sample LakErihyJuly2011_2_FD_187460 | JGI IMG/M metagenome (GOLD analysis project Ga0209107, IMG submission 187460) | Freshwater microbial communities from dead zone in Lake Erie, Canada - CCB hypolimnion July 2011 (SPAdes) (version 2) | ecosystem: Environmental > Aquatic > Freshwater > Lentic >... | reverse complement strand
TTATCAGATTATGCCGTACGAGTAGTACGAGTAGTACGCTTAGTTTGTTTGTGATGCTTACAGCACTTGGGACAGTCTCCTACATCGGGCGAACATGGGCAAATAGATTTCAATACGCATCTTTTTTTATGTTTTCGTGTAAGGCGTGGCATCTTCTTACATGTGGCTATGAAAATTGATGGGATGTCTTGAAGTGTGGTGAGGTAAGAGAGTTGCGATAAAATATGGAGAATATATTAGTTCCTATTCAGAAATCTGAAGAAGATAACATAATTACGTTGCCAAACGGAAAACGATTTCCTCGCAAAGTGTATTCTAAATACACTGTAGAAGAATTGAAGGAGATTATTGCGTGTTGTAATAATTATACACATATTATTCAAACATTACGTATAAATAATTATTATCATAAATATTTATCTAAATTTATTAAAGATAATAATGTTGATATTAGTCATTTTAAACGAGATGAAAAGACAAAGGTACCCTTTAAAGATAGATTAACAAAAGATAGTAGAAAATTACACTCAAGTGACATTAAAGCATATTTAGTTGAAAATAATATTGTTAAATATGAATGTGTTAAATGTAAAGTCAGTGATATGTGGCAAGGTGAATCATTATCATTACATTTAGACCATATTAATGGGGACCATTATGATAATAGGATTGAAAATCTAAGACTATTATGTCCAAATTGCCATAGTCAAACTGACACCTATACTGGGCGCAATCTTAGACGGTTTGAAGTAAAAAAGTGTAGTTCATGTGATAAACAAGTAAAAATAGATAATAGTACATTAAAATGTGCGGAATGTATTGCCAAAGATAAGATAAAATGTACAATTTGCTTGGATAAGCCGAGACATAGCAATTGGTCTAAATGTAAAGAATGTAAATATATAGAATTACCAAAACGTATGTGTAAAGGGTGTGGGAAGGAATTAAAACGACTCACAAATAAATTGGAATATCATAAAAAATGCTATAAACACTCTGCCATGAAAAAAGTGGAATAATTGTTTGGAATATATACGTATATTCTAAACAAAAAAAGGTTTGAATGAAATTTGCAAGGTGCGAGATTCGAACTCGCGAGGATTTCTCCAGTCGTTCTCTTAAAATTCTATAAAGAATTATATGAAATTTAATTCCTTAAGACGACCACCTTCAGCCACTCGGTCAACCTTGCTACAAGTATTTAATAATACTTTTAGCAAGAATTTTCTATAAATCCCACTGATACGATAGGTCTAGTTACAAGTAGCCTTCGTATGATTTATAATTACACTACCACTTTAGGCCTTGGCGGCGGGCTTGGGGTAGTGGGGCTTCAGCAGCTTCTGGAGCTTGAAGATGTCAGTGCTCTCGCCTTCAGCCAGCTTCAGCAGCTTGCGCAGGGGCGCATCAGGGGTGATGGCGTGCTTGGTACGCAGATTGTGAGCGTTAATGTACTTGTTCAGAGAAGTAGTCACATCCTTGCGCGCCATCTTGTTGTTCTTGGGGCCTCCCAGAAAGGTAGACAGCTCGTCGCTGATGGCCACGGGGATCTCAAAGTTGCTGGGCTTGCGCTCACCATTCTCATCCACACGAGGCTTGCGCTTGCTCTTCTTGGCCTCCTTCACATCCGCAGAGGCACGCTTCTCCACGCGCTTCAGAGCAGCCAGAGCCGCAGAAGCGGCATCGCGCACGCTAGTCAGTTGGTCACGCAGGGTCTTCACCTCGTCAGCCAGGCTCACATCGGCAGAAGTGGCGCTGGCGGCATCAGCGGCAGGGGCGACCACGGGCGCCGCCACGACCACAGGGGCAGCAGGAGCAGGAGTGGCAGCCACCTTGGTAGAGGTCTTGGTGGTCTTGGTAGTAGGGGTGGCGGCGGCAATAGGGGCAGCAGGAGTAGCAACGGCAACTTCAGGAGCGGCGGCCTTCTTCACCTTCTTAGTGGTGGTGTTCATCGTACTAGGAGCAGAGGTATTAGAACTAGACATTTTCCGCGAGTTTCTGTACCTCCTGATGACCATCCTGGCGGGGTCCAATTTTTCGGCCGTGCGTTCAATTTGAGGCCGTGACACGCGCCCCCCTAACTTTTTTTTTTGAAGCCGTATTGTTCTGTGTCATGAAATAAGTTACTTATAGAGATTCCACGTTTATTTTCTAAAGATGTATAGGATGGTACGAAAGAAGCAAGCCAAGCCCGAGGATACGGGCGTACGTCGTTGCGCAAATGTAAAATCACAAAAACATCCAGATGTACGGTGTTCTTGTCCCGCAATTCAAGGAGACTTTTGTGCGAGACATGCTAAAAATCCAAAGAGATTTGTAGAATCTTTACAACCTGTTGAATCTCCAATATTACAGTCAACTGTAAAAAATACAGCATCTGAAAAAATCCAGCGGTGGTGGCGGCCGAGAGTTGGCCGCCACCGTTTCCAGCGCCAAGGCCCCGCGGCGAATTTTCCAGTCGAGGCTGAAAATCAGACTGATATTTATACTCTGGATGCTACTTCTAGTATTCCTATGATGTACAGATGGAGTTACGCAGATTCCAGAAAGCACATCTGGATTTTTGACGTCCGCAGCCTTTCTATGACACGGGCGCAAGATACGCGTGAGAAACTTTTGAATCCTTATACACGTGAAGAAGTTCCTTCTCCAGCAGAAGTCAAGTATCAGGACCGCTGTAAATGGCTGCGTGATCGCAAGTATTGTCTCGTACATTTACTTACAACTGAGATGACGCCAGAGCAACTGTGGCACCAGCGCATTCTTGATGTTACAATGAAGTATGATGCGCTCGGCTATCATACGTGTCTGAACTGGTTTGAGGAACTTGCCGCACCCCACTTGTGGCTCTTCTATAATGAACTCTGGGAACTCTGGTTTTACAGATTACAGTTGAGCCCGCAAGTGAAACAGCAAGTGGTACCAAACTGGAATAAAGCTGATACACTCTTATTCAAATGGCTCCCTAATGAACTGCGCTTCCGCCATGACAAAAAGTGGTGGCAGAAGATGATGCTGGATTTGCTCGAGAAACTGGTTTCTTCTGCCGAAGTGAAAGAGCATAAGATTCTGGGTGCGCTATATGGAATGACAGCATTCGCAATAGTGAGTCCAAGAGTGCGCCAACACTATCCGTGGCTTGTTGAAATGGAAGAATAGACCTAACCACTCGGGTATGGGTATTGTTGTTTGGGCAAGTGACCGTAGCGTTCACCTTCTAGGATTGGCACTTGATTCGCGGAACCCGTATATGCGGGTTGGACGATAGAGCAGTCTGTGGGGAAGGGCTGCTTGTAAATTCCAGGGGACGCGCAATAGCAACTGGATCCCTTGACTGGATTTGCGGGATTCTGTAAAATCGTCGCAACCTCTGCGCAATTCAAAAGTTGAACGCCCCCAGGTTGGCCAAAGTTGGGGTCGTTACACTGCGCACAACCCGCCTTCTTTTCAAATACAGGTTGTTCAGAATATGTTGTTGAATACCCTCTTGAAGGACTAGAAGCGCGTGAGACGGGAGCACAGCATTCGTCTACGGGCCCTTTGTGAGTGCTCGCATTGTTCTTCTGAGCCATTTGCCCACGGCGACTTGTGACTTCACTGGCGTCACGCGGCTGCCAGTTGCTGCGGTAGGTGTTGGAGGCCTGAGCGCGCATCTGTGTGAGTTTAGAAGCATCCATTGTCACAGTTCTGTCTTGGCTTCAAAAAAAAAAGTGGGCCGCTCGCCGCTTTTTTTGGGGGGTGTGCGTTCATCCCGGAAAATTGGTCGGCCCCACCCTGGTAGCTGAAAGGCACAGACGAACGAACAAATCAAAATGGCCTCTAACGTAGTACTCGCTTCCAACTTTAACACCCAGAAGATCTCCTTTAGCCAGCTGCGCGTCCTGGATTCCGGCGGCAAGCAGGCGTATATCAACTATGATGGTGGAATGTTTGTATTCCAGACCCCTAACTGCGGACTGCCGTATGGTATGAGTGCCTTTGACAAGGCAGGTCCCGTCAAGTATAGCGTGGAGCTGTCTCTGCGCGGCTATGATGATCCGACTAACAAGATGAAGGGCTTTCATGATGCTCTGAGCCGACTGGATGAGTTTATGATTGACCAGGGCGTCAAGAACTCTAAGCAGTGGTTTAAGAGTGACCTGAGCCGTGATGTCATCAAGGCGTTCTACACTCCCATGGTGCGTCTGGCGAAGGATAAGGAGGGAAATCCTAAACCCTACCCTCCTACCATCAAGATGTCTCTACGTCAGAAGCGTGACTCTCAGGAGTTTGACGTCCAGTGCTATGATGACAAGCGCAACCAGTACAAGGGCATTCCTCTGGAGGAACTGCTGGTAAAGGGCGCGCAGACGACTTGCCTAATCCAGTGTACGGGAATGTGGTTTGCGGGAAGCAAGTTTGGACTGAGTTGGAAGCTGGTTCAGGCTCTGGTGACCAGTCTGCCCCAATCTTCTCGCAGCTTTACCTTTGTGGATGAAGGTGACCTGGGCAAGGCCACTGCGTCTGCTGCGATTGAAGATGCCGAGGAGAGCAGTGACGAGGAAGAGGAGGAAGATGAGACCCTGCGTGCTCCCCCGCCGAAGAGCAAGCCCTCTGTGCTGGCGGCTGTAGCTCCCAAGGCGGCTCCTGCGCCTCCTCCCGCTGATGACGACGATGAAGAGGCGGATGACGCTGAACCCGTCCCCGTACCCAAGAAGTCTGCGACTGTAGTGAAGAAGAAGATTGTCGCCAAGAAGTAAATACATTTAAAGAGGTAAAACATGAATAGGTAGGATGGAGTAGCATCCGGTAGCGGTGTAAGCCCGCTCAGTGGTCCTTTAATTCAGATGGTAGAATGCCCGTCTTATGAGCGGGTTGTCGCGAGTTCGATCCTCGCAAGGACCAAATTTTCTTTTTTCAGTTAGAATCTCTATTTGAAACGAGAAGTTCATGAAATATATTTCCACACAAACCCACCAGCAGTTTTATAGTGCCCTTTTTTCAAGCATACCTTTGAAATTGTGCTATGACATATCCCTGTAGTTCTAGATGCTTCAGAAATACTCTGATATGATTCTAATAAATTATTATTTTCATCATATTTACCAATAGGTTTATTATTTTTTATTATTTCTCTACCCTTTTGAAGGGCCTCTATAACTTTAAGTGATGGAGTTTTGCCGTGTATACGGCTTTTTCTTTCTTCACAAACTTTATCATACTCTTCTTTATTCATACTTTCCCAATATTTTTTATGAGCCTGTCTTAATTTTTCCTTCTGTTCTTCAGATATTTTTTTCCCATAATTTGGAGCGTTTTCTCCACTAAACCTCTCACTAAACTGTTTTTTTCTTTCCTCCGTCCAACTGTTCTTAACGCTTTCACTCATTTTAATTTTAGTGTCAGGATGATGTTTACTGAAATGCCCTCCGCTTTTTAGATTATACCCATTTGGCGAAAGTGTATTGAACTTTTTAATGTATTCTTCTTCATATTTATCACAGTCTTCATTAAAACATATACATATGATTTGAAATTTAAATTTATCAACACCATATTTTTTATAGGCTGCTAGCAAGTATCTGCCTATTGTCGCATCACTACATTTTTTATGATAGCGCCAGCGTTCTTCTATATCTGCCCTTTTAGTCTGCCCTATATATTGTTTCTTATTTATCGTATTTGTAATAAGATAAATATAGCCCATTTTTACACAACCTCTCTACCAAACTGACCAGTATATATCTAATCAATTTTTTATCACCGACCCATCCACATGCCGCCGCGCATAGCACGCCGTCGCAAAATGCCCTCGCCGACCACACCGATAGCACTCCTGTCGCAACTGCTTACAGCCTTTTTCATGTGTTTCACAGACTACAGGATTATTGAATTGCTGATTACATAACTCGCACACCCACACGCCTATTTCGTTTCCATATATATCAGTTTTCGCATAACAGTCTTTTTCATAATGCCCCGTGTGACCGCATGTCGTACAGCGGTCTTTTGCGCCCCAAATTTCTCGCTGTAGTGTAAATCGCTGAACGTCGTCTAGGATTTCATTGGAATATATTCCGCCGCGCACATTATCAATGCCGTATTTGGACATGTATTCCTTGACCCACTTGTCTTCGTCAAATGCGCTCACGCCTTCAAGGACTTGTACAAACTCAATGGGCTTGTATTTTGCTGTCCACACAGATCCGCCCCCGTCGGCGTGCTCGCGATAGCGCTTCAGCACGTTGTTAGATTTCCCCACATAGTATTTGCCGTGTTCAAGACGTAAGATGTAAATGTTTGTCGGTTTGCTCATGAAATTGGGATGAAGGATTAAAATTGACCTACTTATAGTCTCTATTCTTCGTAGCCTTAAACCGTCAAGAATGGAGCAGGAATATGTCCACGATGTATATGACAAGATTGCGCCCCATTTTGACAAGACGCGCTACCATGCGTGGCCAGGTGTGCGCGAGTTTCTCAGCACGATTCCCACAGCATCAAAACTTCTGGAAATCGGCTGCGGAAATGGAAAAAATCTCGGCGAGCGACCGGATTGTATTGTCTTTGGCTGCGACACGTGCGCATCACTTCTTGAATACGCGCAGACCAAACATCCAGATGCGTCTCTTGCTCTCGCCAATGGTCTCGCGCTCCCTTATGCCGACAAGTCCATGGATGTAGTCATATCTATCGCGGTACTCCATCACCTTTCAACTATAGACGCCCGCCGCAAGTTCCTAGAAGAGTTCAAGCGCGTATACAATGGCAAAGGCGGCGCAATGATTACTGTATGGGCACATGAAGCCGTAGAACCGTCGTGGGAGCCTTTGGCCCAAAAAGGCGATTATCTTGTTCCATGGAATTATAAACTCGATGGAACAGTCTATAAGCGCTACTATCACGTCTTTGACAAGGAGGAGATTCTAGATCTTGTAGGGTCACTTCTTCCTGTAAGGGCCATTCGTCTAGAAAGAGGAAACTGGTATGTGTATATTGAATAGCGCCTCTAGCCTAAACGCCACGCACCATTTAAGAGTAAGACGTATAACAATGGACGCCATTCCTGACGAGTATAAATGCCCCATTGGCATGGATATTTTTTTAGATCCAGTCATTGCCTCTGATGGTCATACGTATGAGCGCGAGAATATTACTAAATGGCTTGAGACCCATCAGATTAGTCCCATGACCCGTCAGCACATGACGCTCGGCAATCTTGTAACAAACTATGCGCTGCGCGACGCGATTGACCGCTGGAAACTTCAGAATCAAGTCCTTGGCCCCACCCAAGCCCCTGCGCATCCTCCCAAGCAATTCACTGTAACTGTAAAGGCGCCATCTGTTGATTCCGCATCCGTTCTTCTGGATATTCAGACGAGTCACACGGAGCCCATGGAAACTGTTCTTCTTGCGGTTCTGGATACGTCTGGCAGCATGAGTAGCGCCGCGCGCATGTCAACGGGCAACAGCGAAGGACCTGAATTTAGCCGCATGGACCTCATTAAACATTCTATGAATACGCTTGCGACGCTCATGAATTCTCAATATGAGACTACCAAATCCTCTCTTGGTATTATTCAGTTTTCTTCTTCTGCGTCTGTTGTCATGCCTATTAAAAAGATGGACGCAGTTGGTCTCTCTGCCGCCAAAGGCGCTGTAGAAACGCTCCAGCCATCTGGCTCCACAAATATCTGGGATGGCCTTCGTCATGCGCTAGACCTCGCAGAGACAATTCAGACACCGTCAAATATTCAGATTCTGCTGCTGACGGATGGCGAACCGACGGACTCTATGCTGCCGCCGATGGGGCTTGTTCCAACTCTGAAGCGTAAACTGAAATCTATGAAGAGCAAGCCTACAATTAGCACGTTTGGATTTGGCTATGCGCTCCAGAGCGAATTGATGCGAGATATTTGCGTCACTGGGGTTGGGTCCTATGGATTTATTCCTGATTGTAGCATGGTGGGAACTGTATTTATCAACTGGTGCTCTAAGGCTCTTCTCACTCTAGCGCACCATGTTGAAATTACAACGGATAAGGGGCGATATCAAGTGGGTGAACTCATTAAGGGCGCAAAGAGGTCTATTCTTGTTCCTAGACAACCTCTGGAGAATATTGTGGTGGCATATGATACTGGATGTATTAGTATAGTTCACCCTACGTGCGAAGTTGCTGAAATTCAGGAGGCTGAAATTCGGGAACGGCTCCGCGCCGCCGCAGAGGCTCCCACGGAGGCTGGATTTCAGTCGCTGCGGTCTGAAATTACAGCTATGGGAATTCAGTCGGACCTGGTAAAGGATATTCTTACAGATATTTTCAGTGATGACCCTAATGAAGGTCAGCTTACAAAGTCTGTATCTCGCGATGACTGGTTCAGCACATGGGGCAAGAATCACTGTATTGCTTATGCGCGCGCTATAGCCCTACAGCAATGTATCAACTTTAAGGACAAGGCGCTTCAGCATTTTGCGAGCGACGAGTTCAAGGAACTTCAAGAAAAGGGCATTGATATTTTCAGTTCTATTCCTGCGCCCCAAGTGCGCCAGTATTCCAGTTACTATGGTTACTATGGCGGCCCAACCCCAACAGCCTCTATGATAAATTCATTTGATATGAGCCAATACATAAATGCTGCGGGTCCTTGCTTTACGGGCGACTGCGTTGTGCTCATGGACGAACTGCGCACGAAACGCGTGCGAGATCTGAAAAAGGGTGACACCGTGTGGGGCGGCCACAAGGTGCTTGCTCTCACCTATACACCTGTTATGGCAGAAGTGGATATGATTGTGTATGGAATGGGTCTGAAAATCACGCCTTGGCATCCTGTCAAGATTTCCACGCTGTCGCAATGGGAGTTTCCTGCTGAAACGGATTCTGGAAAACTGAAACACATGTATGTGGACGCGTATTACAATCTCGTGCTGGAGTCTGGGCATACAGTGGAGATGAATGGGATTACTGTGTGTACGCTGGGGCACGGATTTACAGATAACGCTGTAATTCAGCACCCGTATTTTGGTACAGAGGCTGTGGTGGAGGATTTGAAACGCTGTGAAGGCTGGGAGCAAGGATATATTGTTCTTAATAGTAAGAATATTCAGAGGAATTCAGAAACGGGTCTTGTTGAGAGGATTTAATTTCCGACACTAGATAGAATGAATGATATAGTATATTACGAAAAGGAACAAATAATTGTATCAGATGGTGCCGCCTTTAAATTAAATATTGTTCAGACCAGTGACAGAAATAGTGGTTTGGCAATCTCGTATAGCATACATTTAGGTGCGAATGATAGAAAATGTTTTAATATGCGATTTTCAAGTCCAACAAGCAATGGAACAGAAGGATATTTGAGTTGGGTAGAAGCACATGATGAATGTACATTTGAACGTTATATTGAAAAAGGAATCGCCCAACATATGATTTCCTTAGGATTAACAATTGCGCGCACTATGAATCCCAAATTAAAAATTATAAAGTTTGAAGATATTAGTAATATTACCTGTGATTTACCAAATGGAACAGAACATAAAATTCCTTTAAAACCTTTTCATATTGCGTTTCATCAATGTACATGGTATGAATATTATTTTGATGCTAAATTAGAAAAGGATTACGATAAATACGTTAAATTAAAAGATAATTTTAATAGCCCTTCACATAAACCAGACTGGTTTGATTTTAGAAATGAGGAGTTACAAGAAGAATTAGAACCGTTGTATACCAAAACAAGAACGTGGGGAGAGTTTTTTCATGAAATTTCTAAACAGTATGGGCGAAAGAAATGCGCAATGGTATATCCGTGGTTAAACTCGGCACTATATATTATATTTGAAAATAATCCTTACTTTGAAAGCATAAAGTGGTATATTAATCTTAATAAAACATCCCCTGTATATTTTGAAGCATATGAAGTTAAAAAGACACAAGGAGGTGGTCGTAAAACACGGCGACAGCGTAAACAACTGAGTTATAGAACATATTTACACCCAAACGTTCCAGATGTATTGGCGTGGAAATATAAAAAATTTCTCAAGTAGCGCGTTTATTTTGCTTAAAGAGTAACTACGATGCTATGTAGAAGGCGCTGGACCTTCTAGGTGTCTCGTCGTAGCTCAATTGGTAGAATTCATAGCCTTATATGAATGCCACAAGCGGAGGATTGTAGAGGAATTTCTTCTAAATATGTAATTCTCCTCAAGTCGCTGGTTCGATTCCGGCCGACGAGAAATAGGTTTGGTTCTTGAGCCTTGAAAAGAACCTGGAGTCCCGCCTTTGCGGAAATGGTCCTTTGGCGCAGTTTTTGGTTAGCGCGTCGTGCTGATAGAAGAGAAATCTTTCTTGTAACGCGAAGGTCCTGGGATCGAAACCCAGAAGGACCAAACTATGGGCCCTTGGTATAAAAGTAGCACACTCGGTTTGCATCCGAGAGACGCGGGCGCGATACCCGCAGGGTCCAAACTACTTAAGATATCATACAACTGTACATATAGAAATGCTAGATACCGCAATTGTACTTGGAGGTGCGTTTCTTACCGCAGGTCTTATTTGGTATTGTTATGCCAAGTATAGAGAACGCAAAGAAAAAGAATATGAGGCGATTGGGAAGCGGTTTGAGACCGTGTAGAAAAGATTGAAAAGAAATGGTATAAAGACGTTACGATATGAAAGGATAGGCGAGGAGGACCGTCTTTGCCAACGGGTTGCCTCTTCTCCGTTATGAAGTGGCTGGTGCGTTGTGACAGGTTTGTTTCTCCTG
>Ga0209107_10002241_pt1 | contig 10743 bp, 8 predicted proteins | sample LakErihyJuly2011_2_FD_187460 | JGI IMG/M metagenome (GOLD analysis project Ga0209107, IMG submission 187460) | Freshwater microbial communities from dead zone in Lake Erie, Canada - CCB hypolimnion July 2011 (SPAdes) (version 2) | ecosystem: Environmental > Aquatic > Freshwater > Lentic >... | reverse complement strand
TACTCATGCAAATTAAACTTCGGTTGTACCTAATATTATTTGCATTCTTTTTATTTTTGATAGATTGGATTTTCGTTTTAACCAATAGCACCCAAATTTCATTCTTAATACTTGTTTTAATTCTCTTTGGAGTTCCGCATGGGGCTTTAGATTTATACATTGATCAACACTTACATAAGTCAGATAGCAATCAAAAAGCCTTTCTTTTAAAATATATTGGTAACATTATTGCGTATGCTTTAGTTTGGTATTTCTTACCTACCGCAGCCTTGGTCATATTTATCTTAATTACTGCTTATCATTTTGGAGAAATTGATTGGCTGGGTAAAACAGATAATATTATTCATAAAATAGCCTATTCAGTTATCGGGCTATTATGGATTTTATTACTACTTTCTAAAAATATTAATTTTGCTTTACAGATTTTTATCAGAATGGAACGCTCTGCGTTTAATGAAAGTCAATGGATTCAATTAGCAAATAAAATTTATCCAATCACGCTTATTGGATTATTTGCAGTTTATGCTGTTTTATTCTTTCTTAAGGGGTTATTTTTTTCAAATAATAAGTATTATTACTATTCTCTTTTACAACAGATTACGCTAATCATTTTTGCCTTTTTTATGCCGCTATGGCTTTGTTTTGCCTTTTATTTTGGTTTCTGGCACTCTTTATTATCATTTGATAAAATAAGAATCACCTTTAGTATGCCCAATGATTTTCAAGGGTGGAAAAACTTACTTGTCAAAGCGGCTCCCTTTTCAATTATGGCATGGTTTGGATTTGTCTATATTACATTCTTAACACTCAATAGTAAAGATGCTTCTGGTATTTTTACACTGCTATTTATTAGCTTATCTGTGCTAGCACTCCCTCATTTACAAGTCTTTACAAAAATTAAGTTGAAACCAGATTGACATTTGGTTCATTTAAACAAAAGCCATTAATAGTTAAAAAAGCATATTGTATTAAAAATCCAATAATTTTTTTCTAAATTTAATATACGCCGTTTTTGTGTCTTTTATAAATGCTGCTTCTGATTTAGCATTCGTATAGATATAGGATAATTTTGTTTTATCGATAGGCTTAGTGACCATTTGAGGACGATAATGGGTTACCGAGAAATTGATAATTTTTGCCATTATTTCAATGGTACTAATTCCTTTATCCGTTAAGGTATATAAAAATACTTTTTTATTAGTCGGATGATTTCTTTTTTCAATTAAACCATCACCAACTAAAGTTCTTAAACGATCAGCCAATACCTTAGAAGCAATTTTTTCTTTTATTTCAAGTAATTGTCCATAGGTATATTGTTGACGGAATAACATATGTCGAATGATTAACAAAGTCCATTTGTCACCAATAACGTCTATTCCAGTGGTAATTGGGCAATGAGATCTTAAGGGTGTACTATACATATGCTTTTAGCTGAATTTACTAATAATTTTGTTACTTTATTGTATTTGATAGGTACAAATTTCGGCTTTGTATAATTAGTGTATGTTTGTTTCACTTATTCAACTAAAAGTTGTACAATAAATGACGAACATCATACTTTTGTTTTAAATAAGGTAAGTTAGAAATGAAATATTTTCAAGTTTTCATATGAAAATTGCACTTAATATTAAGTAAAAAAAATAGCTAATTTTACACAAAAGATTTTCTATGAGGATCATTTATATTTTTTTATCATTTTATTTATTTTTACATTTTGATGCAAAAGCGCAAAGTAAAAAATTAGATAAATTATATTATGCTCATATTGATAAAGAACTTTACTTGCCAGACGAAAATATATGGTTTAAAATATACATTCATAATCCTTACTTTCTTGACAATAAATCAAGTAATATTTATGTCGATTTGGTAGATGAAAATAAGAAAGTGCTTGAACATCAGGTATATCTTACCTATTTATCTTCTATTAATGGCCAAATTAAAATTCCAAATAATTATCCGTTTAGCCAAGTCAATTTAATAATTTATCAAATCAATGACCAAAAGGAAAAAATTAATTACTATCAAAAAGAAATATCGGTTTTAAATAATGCTTTAATTAAAAGAAAGGATGTATTGGTCAATACAACAAATAATGATATTAGCCCTTTAGAAATCTCAAATAATAAAATTAATATTCAAAAAGATGCTAATGAAATTATTGTACAAGTTGATAATGAAAATAATAATTTAAATGAATTATATTTCACCATTAAAGTTCAAGAAGACACTTTGTATGCTAAATCCTATACTATTGGTGAAAAGAAAAAATTAAAAATTCACTTACCAAAAGAGCAATTTACAACTGGATACTATTTATTTTCATTTAGTAATAATACAAATGAAGTTATTTATCAAGAATGGGTTTATCATCTTTCTTCAAATCATTTATTAAAACCAAAAATTTCACTAGATTCTTTAAGTTTCGTAAAAGAAGGGTTGAATGTATGGAAAATCAACAATCTAGCTAATGCAAACTTGAGTATTTCTATTGTGGATGCTGATATTCCTACAAGTAATCAGAATATTGTTTCTGAACTACTATTTAATAGAATGAATAATCGTTCTTTAACTAATTTGGGTAATTATTTCACTAATAATACACGTATGAATGAGATTGCTATTGATAGTATTATTAACATTAATCAAATTTCTCCATTACCTATTAACACACTTATTGATACTAACCAAGATAGTTATTTAACATTAAGAGGTAAAATTATTAAAACATCCAAAAAGGATGTGCCACTTCCAAAACAACTAAGTGTCGTAATTGGTAGTACTAATAAAAAATCTTCAATCATTCAAGCACCTGTTGATACAGATGGAAGTTTTATTTTAAATAAACTTATATTCTACGATACTGTATTTGCCAAAGGGGTATTAAATAAAAAAGAAATGAATGACTTTAAAGTTGAACTAAATCAAGATACAAACATTAAAACGCCATCATTCGATTTTATTAATGAGTTATCTCCTGCTACTTATAAATTCATTGAAAATGACAAATCAAATAAATTAATAAAAAATTCCAATTTACTTGATTCACTTATAAAAAAATTTACATTACAACAAGTAACTGTTACGGCCAGGCCAGATAATCAGCTTAATAATTTAGATAATATTTACACTTTTGGTTTATTTTCAAGCAGCAATGCTTACAGATTAAATGTTGCAGATGATCAATTTTTTCAAAATAGTTATGATCTTGGAAATTATATTGTTTCGCGAATCCCAGGGATATCCTATAGCAATGATTTTGATATGATGATGGCATTTGATGCAACACCATTTTCCTGGAGAGGCTCACCAACGTCTATTTATTTAGATGAAATTAAAGTAAGTTGGGATTTAGTCAGAAATATACCAAGAAATAATATCGGGTATATTAAAATTTTTAGACCCATATTCTTTGGCGATATTCAAAAATCTGCTGGAGGTGCAATCGTTATTTATACAAAAAAACATTTTGACAGCCCAATTCAATTTGAAACAAAAGAATCTGAATTATTAAGGGGTTATTACAGTACAAATTATTTTGCAGATGAAGCGATTAAAATTGCAGAAAAATCAAGACAAGTAAATACAACACTCTATTGGGATCCTTATTTTGTGTTTTACGATGACCCCATAAAAGACAAAATTATCCGTTTTCCAAATAACGACTTTACTAAAAGGTTTTTAATTAAAATTGAGGGTATTGATGCAAAAGGGCAAGTATTATATTTTGAAAAAATAATTGAATGAAAAACTGTATACTCATCATTGCTTTCTTATTTTCTGCATTTAGTATTTTATATGCCCAAAAAACTAATACAAAATTAGTGCTATTAGGCACCGGGACTCCTTTTGCAGATCCAAATAAATCAGGCCCTTCTCTGGCAATTATAGTTAATAATACGTCCTATATAGTGGACTGTGGACCAGGTGTGGTTCGGAGGGCAGCGCAAGCAAAAGAATTAGGGTTCCCTTCATTGGAAGCGGCGCAATTAAAAACGCTATTCATTACTCATTTACATTCAGATCATACCACAGGCTTGGCTGATATCATTTTAACACCCGCTGTTTTAGATCGTAATGCACCCATCACTATTTATGGGCCCGTAGGCACCAAAAAGATGACCCATTATATCATGGAAGCTTATAAAGAAGATATTAATATAAGAATAAAGGGATTGGAAAAAGGAGACGCTGTCGCCTACAAGGTAAACACCACTGAAATTAAAGAAGGAGAAATTTATAAAGACAGTAATATATCCGTTACTGCATTTAAAGTGAAACATGGTCAATGGGAGAATGCATTTGGTTTTGTGTTTCAAACCAAGGATAAGAAAATTGTAGTTTCAGGAGATTGTACTTATAGTGAAAACTTAATTAAATATGCAAAGGATTGCGACATTTTAGTACATGAGGTATACGCTGATGCAGGTTTAAAAAAACGAACTAAAAGATGGCAGGATTATCATTCCACTTTTCACACCTCTACCTATCAATTAGCAGACATTGCAAATAAAGTGAAACCTAAACTGCTAATTCTCAATCATCAATTAACATTTGGTACCACTTTACAAAGTTTGTTGGATGAGGTGAAGTCAAAGTATAAAGGGGCGGTTGTAAATGGGAGCGATTTGGATATTTATTAGCGCTTAAGTTTTACCATATTTTTCTTAAATTGAGTAGTATTGCACTTTTAATTTAAATAATTTATTATGCCAATATTATCTAATTATACAGATAGTTTTTTTAATGTAAGTGCTACGCATGGATTTTTACCAGTAAAAGCCCCACTCGTAAAATTACCCAGCCAATATGATGATTTACAAACAGTTTTGGACAATATGCCTGTTGTATTAAGTGATAATGAATTTGGGTATTTGAATACTGAAGATGGCATTGTTGCACCCACTTTGGCGATCAAAAATCATTTAAGTGCTGTTGAAAAGGAAGAAGACATTTTTGTTTTACAAGCTTTATTTAGGTCCTATAGCTTTTTAGCATCTGCTTATTTATTAGAACCATCTTTCCAGCAATACAGAAAAGATGGTAAATATGGAAAGGCTAGAAATTTATTACCAGCAAATATTGCGCAACCTTTTTGTAAAGTAGCAGACAAACTAAATGTTTTTGCTTGGCTAGATTATCATTACGCCTATTCACTAGGCAACTACCAAAAATTAAACGAGGCCGGCGATTTGAACTGGGAAAATATCACCATGTGTAACCGATTTTCGGGTCAACCAGACGAGGTTGGTTTTATTATGTTGCATGTAGACATCAATCGTTTTTCAGCAAATTTAGTAGGCACTGTAATGCAAACGATTCAGGCCTTACATGGTGGAGCACAAACAGTAGGCGATTTGTTGGAAAAGAATTGGGTTACCATGAAGCAAATGAATGAAAGAAGAAAAGAAATGTGGAAGGCTTCAAGATGGCAAAGATACAATGACTTCAGAATTTTTATTATGGGTGTAAAAGGGAATACCGAATTATTTGGAGACGGAGTGGTGTATGAAAATGTATGGGAGGAACCCAAAGCATTTAGAGGGCAAACAGGCGCACAGGACGATATTATTCCGATGCAGGATATTTTTTCTGGTGTTATTTTTTATTATCCTGAAAATGAACTCACTAAATATTTACTGGATCTTAGATTATACCGCCCCACCTGCGTTCAGGATTTTTTCAAGGACCTTGAAAACTCAATGAAAACATTACATCCAAAGGGCTTAATGGGTAAACTCGTTGAAAACAAAGATGTAACGGGACTTTGCTATTTATTAGGCATATTAGAAGAAATCTATCATTTTAGAAACGGTCATTGGCAGTTTGTTCAAAAATATATTATGGCTAATACAAAGTATGCCATGGCCACGGGAGGCACTCCAATTACATCATGGATTCCTAATCAAATTTTATCGGTTATTCGTCAAATGGAAGATGTTATTGCAGCGATAGTAAAACTCGGGACAGCTGATCAAGATCAAGCCAATTCTATTTTTGAGAAAAACATAAAATTGTTACCTACTAAAAAAGGATTGATTGACGGACAACTTGCTTTAATTCATAACAACGACTTTTCTGCAGAAGCCGTTTTTGCTTTAAATCAAAAGTTTGGATATGATGATACAAAGTAATTTATAATTAGCGTTAATGTATTTTTGTGCGTTGGGTCATTAAGCTACATTAACGCTAATTATAAAGCTAAAATCTGCTATGATTTTAGTCAGTTAATTTATTTCTGAGTATTTATAACATTTACAAATAAAACCACCTTTTTAATATCACGCATAGCAATTAGTTCATCTATTTTTTTCAATTCTGCTGGTGTGAAATTTAGTTTTTTTGAATCTAATGGTGCAATCGCTTGGTCTATATCAGCAAATCCGCTCGAAATAAAGTGAGAATGATAGCTATCAGTAGCCGAGCCCATTAAAGTTGAAATTGTAAATGTTTTTAATAATTTATTATCTAATCGAAACTGGTGAAATTTTGAACTAAATGTAATTTCTGCTGCTTTATATTGGCTATTTTTTGATTTAACATATTCAATTTTCATGATACTTTGTTTTGGGGTCACTTTATATGTAGAATCCCAAATTGCAAAATCAACTTTTTGAATATAGCTCCTTACTGATGTTCTTACTTTACTTGATGTTTGTGCAATCTCATAAGCTTCAGGGTATTTGGCTTTAATCATTTCGGCAGTCACTGGATTTTTTCCTAACCCAACTGCGTCTTTATAGCTATTATATACGGTTGAAGTGATATAATCATAATCAACATCTTGGCCAGGTAAAACCTTCCATACACGGTGCATTTGTATAAAGCCAGCATCCACTAATTCTCTGTGGTAGTTGGCCCATGCAGTTTCAAGTTTTACAAAATCTTGCCCCGGCAGCACTTTCATAAAGTCATATTTTATGAATCTATCTTGTGCGTTTGCATTAACTGTAATTAATGATGTTAATACAAGAAAACATACTATTATTTTTTTCATTATATTTTATTTACTTGTTAATCTTGTATTTTTTGTTTGCATCCATCTGTCAGTTCTAGTCCACCAATTAGATACAATAATTGCATCTCTATCAAATGATCCTTTGCCGTATAATTCATCATAGGCGGCAGCAAAATCTGGTGTAGTATCTAATTCTTTCCAACCATTTGGTAAACGTCTTACTGACATCATTCTATCAATTCCTGTTGTTGTAGTGTAAATTGCAATTTTCCAACCTAATTTGTCCCATACTTTTGGAAATCTTTTTAGAATATCTGTAAAAGGTTTTCTATTTCCTATGCCTTTAATAGTGTATTCTGTAACAAGGGCTTTGTCAGCTCTATCTTCAAATTTACTATTTGATAAATCTGACCTGTAAACTAAAACATCCACTTCATTACTTTCTACATGAGGTGCAACTGTTGTATTCCAATTATCAGACCATCTTATATTGTCAATAGTAGGGGGAGTTGAATTATCCCTATCTGTAAAACTTTTACCTCTATCATAGGCGTATAATTTTTCTCCATTATGTTTCCCCCCTGTAATATTATAACCAATGAAACCGTCTTTCCCGCCATTTGAGGAAAAAAACTTATTTATAAATAATTCACTAGCGTCAGTATAAGCAACTGAATGCCCAACTTTAATTTTGTGAAATTGAGTGGTCATTGTTGTTTCTTGTGCAAAAACAGCAATGCTTACAAAAGCTAAAGCAATTAAAATTTTAATCTTTTTCATGTTTTGATTTTTTTGATTTTAAAATATTTAGTTACAAATTACTAATTTATTTTGAATTTTAGTTTCATATTGATACTAAAATAGTTTTTGCATTATATTGGTGAAAATATTTTTTATATAGAGAGAATTATAAAGCCCATAAAAATCACTTTTTTAGGGTATTTTTATTTCGTTTAAAACATAAATTACTGTAAATCAATATGTTAATATCTATTAAAGTAAAGATTCCTACAAATTATGCCATTGATGTTTACTTATATTAAATGAATGTTATTTAATTGGCGCCTGGCTCAGTGTCTTAATTAAGAAATGCCCTACAACTTCGAATTTTCGAATGCATCGCTTTAGTAAAAAACCAAACCATATTTATTAAACTCCTTTAAATTTTAGATTTTAAATTATTTGTGTATCTATGCTTGATTTTATTAGTGTAAATTATTTTTATTAACTTACAATTTGAAATACCAGCTAAATTTTTAAACAACGCATTGACTGAATCATAGCGCATAAACAAATATCAAAATACAAATAAAGTACATGAAAAAAGTAATCTTATTGCCCCTGTTAATATTATTAATATTCATTAATGCAAATAACAATATTTATGCACAAAATGCAAAAGCTATCGCATCCTTAAATAAGGAAGAACAAAAAGTTATGGACTATATTGATGCCAATATGCCAAGGGCTATTGCTTTATTAAAAGAGTCAGTCAATATTAATAGCGGTACATTAAATATTGCTGGAGTAAAAAAAGTAGGTGAAATATTTGCGCGTGAATTTGAAAAAGCCAATTTCAAAACCAAGTGGATCCCGATGCCTGATTCCTTGCGCCGTGCAGGTCATTTGGTAGCGACCATAGGATTTAATAATAATGCAGTAGGTAAGACAAATACAAAAGGGAAAAAATTATTTCTTATTGGTCATTTAGATACCGTCTTTGAACCAGATATGCCTGCTAATCCATTTACGATGTTGAATGATTCCACTGCAACTGGCCAAGGGGTGAATGATATGAAGGGCGGAGATGTGGTGATGATTATTGCATTACAAGCATTGCATGCGCAGGGTTTACTAAAGGATGCTGATATTATAGCCTATTTAACAGGCGATGAAGAACATGCGGCTAACCCACGCGAAATAAGTAGGAAAGATTTTATTGAAAGCGCAAAACAAACAGATATTGCGCTTGCTTTTGAAGGTGCTAATGGATTAAATTCAGTAGCCACTGCACGTCGGGGTGCAAGTGGTTGGACCTTAAATGTAAAAGCAAAAACGGGACATAGTTCGGGTGTATTTACAGCCAATGCTGGATATGGGGCTATTTACGAAGCAGCTAGAATCGTGAATGAATTCAGGGTGCAATTAAGTACAGAAAAATACCTAACATTTAATCCCGGCGTATTTATCGGAGGATCTGAAATGAATTATGATCCAAGCAAATCATCTGGTGCAGCTATTGGTAAAACAAATATTATTTCTCCAGCGGTAACTGTCACCGGCGACCTCCGTTTTTTAACTGAGGAACAAAAGATAAATGCAAGAAAAAAAATGAGCGCCATTGTAGCTAATAATTTAGCAGGTACAAAAGCCACCATAAAATTTACAGATGGAATTCCAAGTATGGCCCCTACGGAAGGCAACAATAAGTTACTTGAAGTTATTAGTGGTGTAACTTCGGATATGGGCTTGGGCGCAACAATGGCAGGGGATCCTGGATCTCGTGGTGCAGGAGATATCTCATACATTGCGGCCTATGTTGATTGTATTGATGGTTTAGGGGCATCGGGTAAGGGCGCACATGCACCAGGGGAAACTATTAACTTAAAAGAATTACCTTATTTAATTAAAAGAGCAGCGCTTACCATTTATAGGCTAAGCAGGTAGGGTTTCCAATAGGGTATTTTATATATTGTCAGCTCAAATGCTCATTTTTTGCACTATTGTACAATTTTTTGTAACTTTTGATTAAATGTATTAATTCAAAATGGCATACTGATATTGCTCATTTAAAAATTATAACATGGTGTCCTTCACATTTAATTTAAAATGCATTAAAAATGGTTAATATCATATGGGTAGTATTGGTTTTGTTTGCCTTGTTATATATCTATGTATTTGCGGTAGATATGATTAAAAACAGAAACAATCTTGAAAATGTAAGTTGGCTTAAAACTGGACTCATTGGATTTGTTGTAAACTTTTTTGACGTATTGGGTATTGGCGCGTTTGCACCACAAACCGCACTTTTAAAATTTACAAAACAAACTTCTGATAAATTAATTCCGGGTACCATGAATGTGGCAAACACATTACCGGTTTTAATTCAAGCTATTATTTTCATTCAAGTGGTTGAAGTGGAGCCCGTCACTTTAGTGGTTATGTTTTTAACTGCAATGATTGGTGCAATACTAGGTGCTGATATTGTAGGAAAGCTTTCAGAGAAAAATATAAGATTAACGATTAGTATCGCTTTATTAATTACAGCAGGGTTCATGTTCGCCAATAAAATGCACTGGATACATGGCGAAGGAGTGGCGATTGGAATACATGGTTGGAAATTAGTTATTGCAGGGGTGGTTAATTTTATTTTGGGAGCCATGATGACCGCAGGGGTGGGATTATATGCGCCCTGTATGGCGCTGGTTTATTTATTAGGATTATCACCTCAGGTTGCTTTTCCCATTATGATGGGCTCATGTGCATTTTTAATGCCCCCTGCTTCTTATAAATTTATCAAGTCAGGTGCTTATAATAAAAAAGCGGCATTAGGGATGGCAATACCTGGAATATTGGCTGTGCTCATTGCAGCACTTGTCATTAAATCATTACCATTAGATACCTTAAGATGGTTAGTGCTTATCATTATTTTGTACACTTCCATCACCATGTTTTTGAGTGCTATTAAAAACAAATAAAATTATTTACTTTAATTAAACTAAAAATACCCATGACAAATTATCCAAGTATATTTAATGATGTTATTGGTCCAGTGATGCGTGGTC
>Ga0209107_10002240_pt1 | contig 10743 bp, 14 predicted proteins | sample LakErihyJuly2011_2_FD_187460 | JGI IMG/M metagenome (GOLD analysis project Ga0209107, IMG submission 187460) | Freshwater microbial communities from dead zone in Lake Erie, Canada - CCB hypolimnion July 2011 (SPAdes) (version 2) | ecosystem: Environmental > Aquatic > Freshwater > Lentic >... | reverse complement strand
TTGCGCCCTTTTCTTGCCATCCCCACAACTTAAAAGTCTCTGGGTCACGTATGGTTGTAATCCATGCTTCGTTCTTTATGTCCCATAGTACTTGGTGTGTAATTACTGAATCTCTTTTCAAGAAACGCTTTTTTAACTCTGAATCTGGCGGGTCTGTAAACACAGCAAGACGAGCCTCACTCATCTCAATAACTTCTTCTGTATGAGGCATGTACTGTGGCAATTCTCTAATACGCCTTAACAAGACATCTACAGGAAGGGTTTCACTTGCATCTATGTAATCTTTGGCATCAAAGTAGTCCATGCCCTTAACGTCAGCAACAAGTGTGTAAATGTTTCCCTTGTAACCACAAGAAAAGCAAAAATGAACTCCAGTAGTGGTATTAACCCACCAGTCTGGCTTATGGTCTTCTCGCCCTGTACGGGCTTTGTGCATTGGGCATAAACCTTGAACTTCATCGCCACGTTGAGCGGTTAGAGAAATGTCTAGTGAAAGAAGAACTCTTTCAACATCAATCATCATCTAGGTCGCTCCAATTAGAGCAGAACTCACACTTCATCATCTCTTCTTCATCGTGGAAACAACCAGTTGACCAACGCCACGTAAGCGGTGTCTCTGTAGGTCCACAGTTACGAGATGCAACTACTTTAAGCAACCGAATCTTTTCATCTTCTTCTACTGGCTCTAAACCTAAAATAACATCTGAGTCCTGAAAGAATGATGATGAGTAACCAATTGAATCTGCCGTTACTTTTCCTGCACGCATCTTCCAAAGAAGTGTCTGTGTAGTAATGATAATTGGCAAATCAATACGCTGTGCAAGACGCTTCATGGCACGGGTAATGTTGGTGATTGCCTGTGGCGTATTCATCTCACCAGTCAACTCATCCATCATCAAATACACACCGTCTACAAATACGATATCTGGCTTCATCTGCTCAATCTTTGCTGCAAGGGCTGAAACCGTAATTCCATTAACTGCATCAACCAAATGGAATGGCTGCATAGTCTCCATAGAGTTCAACATTGCAACGTAACGGTCATCTTCTCGTGGCTTTAACTTACCTCGGCGCAAACGACCGTGGTCAATGTGTGCACGCATAGCATCGTGACGTTGTTGCTGCTCGTTGTTGTTCATTTCAAACGATTGAAACATTGGTGTCTTACCTAGTTTGTGAACGTTAATCGCCATCTGCAATGCGACCTGTGACTTACCAGTTTTAGGTGGTGCAATAATGGTGATTAACTGACCACCCTGCAAACCTGCTGTTGCTTCATCAATCTTTGAAAACCCTGTTGGAATACCTAAGAACTCTTCGTTCTTGAGGGATAGGTATTGGTCGTAACGTTCTTGTGTGTTCTTACTAAGGTCAATCTCACGAGTGCCAAGTACACCTTGTTCATTAACCTTGGTAATTGTTGCTTCCATAGCAAGAAGTGCTGCATCATGATTATTTTCTTGTAACTGCTCAACAGCGCTCTCTAAACCCTGTCGAGTTAACATACGGCGGCGGAAGTCCACCATCGTGTCTAAAAGGTAATCAATAGTGTCTTCTACGTCGAGAATTTTGTAATTAGGGTAATGGTCTTTAACAGTTGTACCTGTAGGTACTTCGTTGTACTCGGTGTAGTGCTTACGTAAGAACTGCCACACCTTGCGGTTATCGTCGTCTAGAAACCAAACATCGCCAACGCCACGTTGTAGTACGGGGGTAATCTCTCGGTCTTTAATTACCTTACTAACTAAACGATGTTCATTATCTGCTGACACTTACTTCCACCGCTCTCCGCACTCTCTGCATTGTAAATAAGAGTTGCTATTTACGTAAATTCTTTCGATTGTGTTTGCATGACACATTGGACAGTTGGTGTTTGCAATGCTGAATGACATTTGGCCCTCCCTCAAGGACTAGATATTACCTATTTCTACACCTGCAGACCCGTATCGTGCAACTTTATCTGGAACGTCTATGACGGCCTTTAGGTTGGGTCTGTAGGGTAGTAATCCTACCACCTCATCACGATTCTCATAAAGTTGCCAGTAGTTAAAGGGGTTTACAACTCTACGCTCAAACTTTTCGAACGCCCGTTCTAATAACTCTTCTGTCCAACCATCTTCTTCGAAGCCTGCAAGTTCTAAAGAAAGTCCATAGTCGCTAGAAACACGCCATAACTTATTTAAGGAAAGTACTTCAAGGTCACCAACTTTGTATTCAGTCTTCTTTATGAGTAACTTGCGGGACTCTTCTTCTTTAAGCCTAACCACTACATCGGTGATAACAATAACCTGCGGTGAGGAGACATTAGAAATGTCCCCGTTTTTCATAGCACTTCTATCTTGGCGTACTTAACGACAAACTCTCTAAACTTATCAGCGTTCGTATTTGCTTCAAGTGCCATCTCTTCAGGTATGTCATTAGGAACCATAATTGAGTAATGTCCTGTGTACTTAATCTTTTCGTTAACAAACTGAATGTGTTTGCAAGAACCCCTCTTAGAGTAAACGGGGCAAGTGCAACGAACGTCTTTGGTGTCCGTCTCTACTTCAACTTCAAAAATGCCAGAACCTTGGGCAGAGATAAACTGCTGAACTGTTCTCCAAGCAGAACTCACTTGAGGTCCTCTCACTGTGCGCCTCGCATATCTGCACCAATGATAGGGACTCTTACGAAGGCTTCGTTGGCGAAACTGCCCATGGCTTCTCCGTACTTGCCTTCCCAGTTCTCTAAACGAACATTGGTAGTAACAATTGTTGGTAAGCCTTTGTCATAACGAAGTCTTAAGATTTCATCAAAAGAAGTGTCGTCGTATTTAGAGCCGTACTCTTTTCCTAAATCGTCAATAACAAGAACACGCACGTTGAGCCAATCAAACTTAGAACGACCATGTAAACCATCAATTTCATAATTCATCTCCCGCTTGTCTTCTCCATCAGCATCAAAGGTTGACTTCTTGCGTGACAGGAACTCTGGGTAAGTCATGTAGTAGATAGGGCGCAACCTAATGCCGTAGTCAGATGGGTTGACTTGCAGAAGGCGAGCAGCCTTCCCATCTTCGTCAGGAAGCCGACGGATGACTTCCATAGCAGCGACTACGGCATGGGTTGTCTTACCTATGCCAGGACCACCATCGAAGACAAGCCCAACTCCGTTGACTCCGATGTTGCCAATTTGTTTTACAACCTGTCCGTTCACCACATCATCAATCCAGTTACTTACTTCATCAGGAAAAGAACCAGCACGGTCAATAATGTCCTGTGGCTCTAGCCCTATGAAGCGGTGCGGGATGTTTGAGTTACGAAGCAACCAGTGCTTCTTAACGGGTGGCAAACTGTTGACGTCGTACATTAGTTCTCGGTGTCATCCAATTCGTACTCATAAACTCCGCCGTAGCGAAGTCCTATGTGAGTAAACCATGAACCGATAAGTAGCATTGTGTCACCAAAGAAACGAAGAACTTTGTTTTCTGTTGGATATGTAAGAAGTGCTTGGTCCATCTTCGCCATTATGCGTCAACCTTGTACTCAAGAACTCCAGCAAGTGCTACTGGCTTACCTGTCTCTTTGTTTTCCTTTGTAACAGCCATCTTGACTGACTTGCGAGGTGTGTGCTTCAAAACCATTGTCTTTACCCAACGCTTTGCTGCTGATGCATTCTTCCAAGAAGAGTATTCGCTAATACCTTCTGCTGGTTGAATTGAGTTAATACTTGTTCCTGCTTCCTTTTGAACGCTAACGATTGCTAACCAACCGCCTGCTTTCTCAGGGTTTAGTTCAATAGTTGCAACGAACTTTGCTGCTACTTTTTTAGCCATTTGTGGATTCCTCCTGTGATTAGGTTTGATACTACAAGTGTTGAAAAGATAATAAATAAATATCCAAGTATTTCTTTCATTGTTCTTTCCAATTCTCCATAAGTTGTTTTCCTTCTTCAGTTATCTCAAACCTTGGTTCAAGATTTTCATCGTAGGTAACGTTAATGGCGCCTTTTTCAAACAAACTCATTAACGCTTCTGTTAACTCATCGTTTGTCACTGAGCCTCTTTTCGTGACGCTCTAACTGTGTACGACCAGAGAGTGAATTCTGGAAAGTACGTCCGTCACTTGCAATCAGCCTAGCAGAAGTTGGCTCTGTGTCTAATTTAGCGTTTACTCTGCCGAGGCCAAGGTTTTCTCTTGCTTGGTTCATCTTCTTACCAAAAGAAGATAGGAACATCTTGTAAAGGAACGGTGCCTCATCGCCAATGTTTCTGAAGTTGCTTTCATCCGCCATAAAAAGACGTAGCAACTCTAGTTCGATGAGTGGGGTTGTCTCGTATTGCTTTCTGAACTTGGCAAGTGCTCCTGAAAGTGTTTTGACGTTGACGGTTCCTGGTAGTAACGGATACTTCCGCCCGACCTGATAACTAAATTCTGCAGCAACATCCATAGGCGTCCACTCGTGCTCTGGCCTGCGCCCACGGGTTTTCGGGTCTGAGCGACGTACCTTGGGCTGTGGGGCATCTTTGGGTTCAACGAGTCCAAAGCCTGCCAGATTGTCTCCATCATCTTCGTATTTTCTCATAGGTACCTGTATTTCTTTGAGTTGAATCTTCGATTCAAAGTCTTTTAATTTATAACTAGATTGGCTATTAGGTACTAATGGCTTATTGGCTATATGGCTATTACGACTATTAGTCACCTTACCAGGTGTTGGGTGGACATTAGAGTTCCCTGCTGGGTGGACACTACGATTCCCTATCTTGATTAGGGATGGACCCTGGAGTCCACCCCCCTTCTTCATCGTTATGCGAGAGATAAACCCTGCCTCTTCTAGAGCCTTGAGTCCCCTTCTGACGGTCTTCACGTGCACGTTGCCAGTGTGTACACAAAGTTCCCCTGCTGAGATGCGTAGGGACCCTCTGGAGCCCGCTAAATGGCATAGCACGGCTAAGAGACGGAACTGGTAATCGGTCAGGTTGGCTGAATAAGCCTCAGAAGGCATTTGCACGGGCTTAGTCTAAGTCCTCGTCCTTAAAGGGGGAGACGTCACGCTTAGTCTCTGCCTCCATGATGTGTTGGGCTACTGCCTCGCTTATAGAGTCCATAACCGTTTCTGCCACAAATGCGGCTAGCAAGTCTACAAACATTCCTAGGTGCTTGTGCATAGCATCGTGTAGGCCAGCGCTATCCATGCCCTCGTAGGCATCTGGCTCAAGTTCGATTGGGTCAATGCCATCTGTGATATCCCAAACGTCAATGGCAAGGTCTTCAACTGAGTGCAAGGCAAAATGGGCCTGCGGCGAATCATCCCAGACAATGCCAAGTGAGTCGTTTGCGTTCAACTGACGAAGTACTTCCTTGACTGGATTGTCAGTGAGGATAATGTCATCTGCCTGTGTGAGTAAGTCTTCAAAGCCATTTGCATTTGGGAAGAAGCAGTGAACTTCAACCCTGTTACTTCTGCACGTGTCAATAACGCTTTGTGTAAATAGGTTATATGACTTAGTTAGAGGAAGAAAAAAGATTGGTTTGTCTTCCCCATAAGTTTGGATAAGTTCTTGAATTCCTAGTGTTACATCAACATCTTTAAAAGATATTACTGCAATGTTCATAGCGCCCTCTTATATTCGTGGTAGTCGTGGTGTTATTACCTGTGCTGGTTTGTTTAGTTGTTTGCCGATGTATAGAGCGACAAATATTGATGATGGAACTGCCACTACAAGTGAAGTGTCCCAATAACCTAACAGATAAAATCCGCCGATGCTAAGGGGTAGAGTTAAGAACTTGTTGAGTGAAGCCCGTGAAACAAAGCCCAAATCAACTAGTTCAAGAATGTAGGTGAGAGCCATGCCCACCATGAGAGAAGCAAGAATATAGTCAACCATGAGGCAGAGCCTACACGTCTAGGTTGGTATATTCCAATCCTGCAGGGGTCTCAATTCTCCACCAAACGTTCATGGGAATCCAATCCTCAAGAGTTTGAGCAAGGCGTAGAATCTTAGTAGATTTATTTGGGTAGTAAAGGCTGGTTGACTCGTGTGCCGTTCCTTCCCAGATTGCTCCTATCAATTCAGGCATAGAGCCATCAAAGTAGTCTGTTGGAGCAAAAGTATCTTGTGCCATTACCATGTCTATGTAAAAGGTTCCAGCAGTTCCTTCGTAACGAGCCTTTGCGTATACCGCCGTTGAATCAGTTGGGATAAGGATAGAGGTGTAGGTTCTTTCCCACGTGTTTGTTACCTCGTGAGAACTAGTTTCAGAGTCTACAAGTTCGTCGTCAACGTCGTACAACTCTATGATTACATCCATAGTTGTCATATTTGCTGATTTTATATAGTGAGAAACGTTAAAGTAAATACCTGTTTCTACAGGAAAAATTGAATCACACTCTAAAGTCCAAGCACCAGAAGCAACAAATTTTCCGCTAGATGAACCTGGGTAACCTACTAGTGGAACATCGGCATCTTGAGTAAACGTTAAACCTGTAAGGGTCCAGTTGCTGTCGTCTACTTCAAATGATGGGTTTTCTACATAGTTCTCTGATGTTGGAGCAAGGTTAATTGTTACAGCCCTTGCTTCGTCATACTCAACAAAAGGAGTAGCGCCAACGTAAACCATGTCTACAAAGTATGTAGTTGCTGTACTAAACAAAATGTACAAAACTACATAGGAAGCATTACTTGGAGATGTGTTTGTTTTACTGACCGTTTGCCAAGAATTTGTAGCAGAAATTGCTTGTGTAACATTTGAGATTACAATTCCATCTTTATCGTAATACTCTATTTTCAATGTTGCAGTACCGCTTGTTGGGCACTTTATGTTTGCTTTGTATACGTATTCGGTGCTTGGTTTGATTGGTATTCCTTGAGTAATTGGAGCATTTAACCCTAAAGAAATGCTGGCACTAGTTGTTGCTGCTATAACCTTGAGGGTGTACACCAAATCAATGGATTTATCAGAATTATCTGGAATCATTTCATCAGTTGATGAGATTGTTGCGTTTGTTGGAACCCAACGTCCTGTGTTTCCATAAAAAGTAGAGTCTTGAATAGTAAGCATTAAATTAGGGGAAACAGTAACTGTTGGAGCAAAACCAGTTAGAGATTCCGCATAACTTGCTACACCTAAAGTTGTTCCTTTACTTCCATAAAGAGGTATTGCTTCACGAATTAAAGCACGTTGCCTAAGCATCGGTAAGTTTGGCTCAGGATTTAATCCAACGTTTAAAACTTCTCCAGGAATAGTGTTAAATGTTGAACTTTCTAAATTATGTGCAGGACGTGCTAGTGTAATTTCTGTCAACATTTGTTCGTAAGAAAACGCTAAACCATCTAAAAACTTGTACAAGTCTGAGGCTTCGTCAATAACTCCTAAAGGACTTAATACAGAACTAGTTAACACACGTGGTAACAAATCCATCATTTTTGTTATTGCACCAGTATTTTTTGGAACAATATCAGTAATTTGTCCTGCTCTTACCCAAACATTTTCGGTAGTGTAAAGAAAAACACGGTAATAAACATTACGACCTTCGTTAAGTGCAGTTTGGGTTGGGTTGTCTACTCCATCTAAGATGGATGATGCGGCAACAGAACCTTCAAGACTTGAACCATCTAATGAGTTTTGTTCATAAATGATAACTCCGTCTTCAGAAGTTTCAGGCCAAGCGTTTTGGTTGCGAACAACACGGAAACGAGTAAAGTCTCCAGTAGGTAATTGCCATATTACAAAAACTTGGTTAAATTGAATTACGTTAATGCCCATAGGCTCAACGGAGTACGCAAGTTTAGGTGTTAGACCGTATCTGTTAGCACCGTATACGGAATAGCCATACTTTGACATTTAATGCCCTTCTTTATGCGCCCATCATCATTAGGACAAACTCGTTTGCTCCACCAGAACTTTGCGTAACTGTACCCCAAGAAGCGTTAGTTCCATCTGTAGTTAAATATTTTCCACTATTACCAGACTGTGAAGGAAGACCAGTGAACGTTGTCCAAGCAAAGTCATAATCACTGCTTGAACTTTTTACTAGAACTTGACCCGTACTACCGCCAACAGGTGTTCTTGCTGAGTAGGCAGTATTTAGGCCGTACTCAATGTTTGCGAGACGGTCTTTAAGGCTATTCCAAGTGGTTGAAATATTAGGACGGGTAAATGAACCAGTCCAACCTGAACTTAAGTTTAAGAATGTTCCAAGAACTGTTTGGACAGAGTTAACCTCGGCACGAAGAATGTTAACGTGGTCAGCCAAAATGGTGTCCGTAAAGTTAACAACGTCAGACCCAAAGTTACGTACGGCACCTGGGTATAGTGGTGATGTTGGCACTAGGTTATCCTCTCAATATCTGCTTGTATTTTCTCGTCTTTGCTTTTAATTTACTGCCTTAACGCCTAATGGGTATGTCCCGTTGCGGCTTTTCCTGTCATTTGTGTTTCTAAGGTAGAAACTTTGCCTTCTAAAGTAGTTATTTTCCCTTCAGCGGCAGTAAGTCTGGTTTGGTGGTCTTTTAAAGCATTTGCCATAGCAATTAAAGTGCTCATTAAGTCAATCTCTGTTGTTCCATCAACTTGTTTTACGGTTTTAACGTACGTAGTTAATGTAGAAATAACTACAGAATCAGGAAGAGCCTTTATGTAAAGTCTTTTGCTTTTTCCCCTGTGTTTTCCAAACGAACCAAACCATATTGGGTATTCATGGTCCGCTGCACGAAAAAGAACCCAAACACCTTGACCAATTTCTGGAACTTCAGTGCTTACATTGGCTGGCTCCATTGGTTCTACCCAATCTGTAAAATGACCAACAGATGTAGATAACTCAAGTTGTAAACGTCTTTGTTTTTTAGGGTCTCGGTTGTTAATTACCGTTCCCCTAAAAACACCTGAAAAATTTTGTCGTTCTGATGACATTAAGAAAGAAGTCCTATGCTGATATTTTCCTCTTTGATGCGGAAAATTTCATCTGCTGCTCCAACTAAAGTATTTAAACCACTTCCTAAAGGTCTGTGTAAGTTTACAAGTTTGGCAATTTTTATACCAGTAACGTCGTTATTAAGCGTGGTTTCAATGTCTTGAACGTAAATTGTTTGGGCAAACGTGTTGTAGTAGTATCCATAAAAAGTTGTAAGAACAGATTTAATAGACGCTTCAACTTCGGCTGTAGTGTATTGGGGTTGTTTTGCGTATTGAACCGTAAGAACAATGTCTACATAGACAGGAGGTTGAACAGTTAAAGAAGTTCCAATAAGAAGACTTGGAGTTAAAGCAGTCTCTACATCTGCAGCCAAGGTTTCGTATTCAATTGTTGGGTCTTCGTTATCGTCAAGGCCTGGCTGTAAATCTGGGTCTCCCTCATTACGTGATGGTGCTACGTACAGAGTTACAGAGGTCCAAATATCTGAAGTTGCGTTTGCTTTACCGCAGTTTGTAACTCCAAGCGCAAGGCTATTAAAATCTTGTAAGGTAATTGCACGATTGTTTGCACGAAGGGTTAACGGTGCAGCGTAACGAATTTCTGCTAAAGACTCTGGTTCAGAACCGCCAAAACCTACTTCATCGTTAGTAACAGTTATAAGTGCTTGAAGAGCAATTAACTCATTTGTAGAATAACCTGGAACATAATCAATGTTTACGAGGATTCCAGTTGTAACGTTACCTAAAACACCTCCACCTACAACGTACAAAACTCTAATTTCAGAAAAGTTTACTGGAATTGCTCCAGATACACCATCACCAAAATTAACATAAATATTGTTTTCCCCATCACTTGTGACGGTAAACACTTGGTCAAAAGGGTTAGCATCTACTAAATGCTGTACTTGACGCCATTTAGAATAGGAGGCACCTCCTTGAATGTAAACTTCTAGGGAGTCTCCTACTGCTGGGTTTTCTCCCAACACAAAAGATTGATTTGGAGTTCCTGCGGAAGTACCTACAAGTTCCCCAAATTCATTAGCGTAATCTGAAACTAAAATTACGCTACGACCTTCTTTTGCTGTCATATCTGCAATACCGTTATCAATATCTGGGTCAACAATCACATCTGATTCAGTTGTAAAATAAACAGTGTTGACAGTATCTCCAGTAATAACGTCTCCAGAAATTACTGTCCCTGCAGGAATTGTTATCACCTCTTCTTCAGAAGAGTTTGTAAATGTTACGGTAACGTTTGCTTGTCGGTATCCTGATGGAATGTACCCATAACTTTGGGCAATATTAAGGACACTGTCTCTTTGGGTTGCACTAGCAATAAACGACTCGTTTACATTTCGGTCAATATAATACGACATTAAATCGCCCATATATGCAAATGCTTCAACTAAAGCCACGCCAAAATCAGCAGAGTTAGAAGCAGCCCAATTTGGTAGTCGGTCTTGAATACGTGCAATTAGTTGTTCACGAATCGAGTAGTAATCACGACCCGTGTAGTCTAACGAAATAGGGATATCACTTGGTGGGACTATGCTCATATATTTTCCTCTACAGATATGTTATTTCCACTGATAAACGAAACCGCAACTACTGTGTTTGTAACTTCCCCGTTTGGAAGTCCATAAACAATGCTGACGTTTGTAGTGTTTGTGTACTCATCGTACGATGTGTCAACGCTTTGAAAATCAAGTAACTCTAACTGAGATTGAAATGCTTGCTCAACTTCTGATTCAATAGTAGTGCTTGCAACATCTGCGGTTTCCATAAACGCAGATGGAACTAATGTTCCAAACTCAGGGTCTAAAATTCTTTCTCTCAAATTTGTACCGAT
>Ga0209107_10002238_pt1 | contig 10748 bp, 7 predicted proteins | sample LakErihyJuly2011_2_FD_187460 | JGI IMG/M metagenome (GOLD analysis project Ga0209107, IMG submission 187460) | Freshwater microbial communities from dead zone in Lake Erie, Canada - CCB hypolimnion July 2011 (SPAdes) (version 2) | ecosystem: Environmental > Aquatic > Freshwater > Lentic >... | reverse complement strand
TTAGAAATCCCATATTATTACAAAGTTTGAAAATCCAATACGGCCAAGTGGACGACATTGGTAATAATCGCACGCAACAAGATGATTCGTGTGTCATAATTAAACCCGAGATTAATTGCGCTATTTTCGCAGTTGCCGATGGTCATGCTTCTGAAACTGGACACATTGCCGCGAATACCTGTATGGCCGCCATCAAAGAATTCACTGATGCCAATCTAGGCATTCTAGCCGAAAATCCCCTACAATTTTTAGACAGATGCTATGCCCACGCCCAAGAACAAATTCGCGAGGCATTTGCAAAACATTACGCAGAAAATGGATTTGAAGTTAAACTGGAAGCCAATGGCATTTTACTTAAGCGACGATTTCCAACCCACAGTTTTGCCAACATTGTTGGTGGGGCAATGCTGACAATTGCTGTGTTGAATGGCACTAAATTATACATCGCAAATGTGGGCGATTGTGACGCACACTTGTATGTTAATAAGCCAATTTTGACACAAAACATGTTGAAATACGAGATTGATGTTGCGACTGGTAACACAAATAAGACAATTAATGACGACACAAGTGAAACAATGCGATTGGAGCTCACTCGCGACCATTCGCCCATGAGTGCCGATGAATATTGCCGCGTGCGCAAGTTTAGACCATCTCCAACAGATCCAAATAAGTCCGAGTTGTTGTTTGTCTATGACGACCAAGAGAAGTCAAAACCATTTTGCGAACCAGTGTTTTCTGTATTAGAAGACGGGACACCTGTGGTGAGAGACGACGTTCCCTATTATTTTAAGAATGTGCGCGAGGAACGCGCTACATATGTCTCGGTGCCAAACGACGCAGATTATACAGATGTGCTAGCATCAACGAGGGCAATGGGTGATTTCAACATTGGAAATTACGGTGTTGTGTCAAAGCCCGAGATTCAGTCGGTTGATTTGAATGCCATATTTGAACGCACTGATGTGGCATGTATGGTTATCGCAACTGACGGTGTTTGGGACCATTGGATTCCCGATCATGTTACCAAGTTTATGATGGACAAGTCATGCTTGAGTGCAATTGATACCGATTTAGAAAAGGGCGCGCTAAGAGTCACAAAGTCATTCATGATGAGAAACCACGATTTTGCGCAAAAGAACTTTAAAGGCAGTGCTGATAATGCCATGAGCATTATAATTTATTTGAAGCCGCGCGAATTAACAGTGAAAGAATCCGATTTAAAGGTGGAAGAGGTTGATGAATAAATTATAAATAAAAAATACAAATAAAAAATAAAAAATACAAATAAAAAATACAAATACAAATAAAAAATGCAAATACAAATACAAATAAAAAATACAAAATACAAAATATTATAAATAAACCTTTATTTGGAGGGTTTTTTTCTTATTATCTGATGACTTGCCACAACACACATAACTTGTGTGTCCGATTGTCAATAAAACATTGCCAACATGTAGTTCCCTTAATTTCATCAGGCGCATCTTTTATGGCTTTTTTTTCATTATTATTATATGCTTTTATGTAGGCAGTGATGTTCTTCTCATATGAAGAGTCTGTATTGGGAACCGAGAATTGAAATCCGACTATGGCAGCAATAATATCTTTGAATTCTGTGGGTAGAGTAAGCGGCGCAACAATCCTTCGCACAACTTCGGTTTTTTGTTCCTTTGATAGGGTTGTGCCATTGAAGTTGGCAAGAATATAATCTTGTTCCTCTGCTGGAATGTTAATAATATAAGGCACGCGTTTCTTGCCGCGTTGACTGACGACTTGTCCTTCAGACAACAGATTTCTATAATTAGAAGGATGCATCTTTGACGGTTTGGCATCTACTTCTCCCCCCTTGGATTTAATTCTCGCCGAAGTGTAATTTGCCAAAGTATAATCACAATCATTGTTAAACCAGTTCAAATACTCCTCAATGGCATGTAAATCAGTGTAATGAGTCGGTCTCAAATCAATATTCAATTCATCTCCCGAATACTCATAATTGTCGCAAAATCTCGCGGCCAATGATTGTGCGGTTGCTGTAGTATTACGTTTCTTCGGAACCATCTCATAAGTTCCGCCTACATGTTTTCGCACAATCCGTTTAGACGCACGCCAAAACCCCTTCACAAAAATGATGGTGTGATGACTCGGCGCGTGCTCCATAATTTCATCTATTTCCGAAATCCTCGTCTCTGAATTATGTGTGGTATGTTTCCAACCGAGCATCGTGGCCGCGTGATAAATATTCTCCATGTCCATTTTGTAAGACACACGAATCGGAAAATACTTCTTGGTAGTTCCGGCATATCTTTCATTCCATGTATTCAAGAGATCAAATGCCTTCTCTCGCGAATCTAATATAGGCGCAACAATGATTCGCCCATCATCTGTCATAGACTGGAATCCTTTGTATGTAGGTCCAGGTAGAAGCTTCGCGATATAAGACTTATCTTTCCATTCCTCGGATTGTAAATCATGAGAAACGGTCTCGGGTGTGGCCGAAATATCCAACATCTTCATTTGACGATCTTTTACGGTGGCGTAATCAGTTAAGCCGGCGCCCTTTAACATCTTGGACCCCGTCATATTTTTTCCGGAAGCAATATGACATTCGTCTGTCAATAGAAATCCATTCTCCAACTCGGCAATTTTGTCGGTGTTCTTAAGCAAATTGCCGCGATGTATAACGTTTTGAACAAAACATGGCAGCATATTTCTCTTGAATTGTTCTTCCCAATCCTTATCACTCATCCCGCATGAAATATACATGTCTTTTATGTCTACACAGTGGTTGTTGTCAGGGTGCGTGCCCAATAATCGCATCACCTCTAATGCAGTGCCTGTCTTGCCAGTTCCGGGTTGAGCTACTAAACACACATGAGTCTTGCCCTCGCAAAAGGCGGTAACACATTTAACGGCTGCTTCGCGCTGATTGGGATATATAATTTGTTTATTTGATCTGCGGGCCCATTCTTCTTTATGAGCAAATTCGCGATTAATAGTTTCGCGTTGTTGATTTAATCTAAGTTCAAAATCGGATATTATCATTTTAGTAAGTTTATTTTATTTTTATGAATGACGAGCAATTTTTCAAAAAGATCAATTTTTGTCACGCAATAATATATAATGGAAAAAAATATTCGTTTCTACGACAACGAAGAAAAGAATTGGACCGCCGACATGAGCACATTTGAAGACCACATTGAATGGTTCCATGTGGATGAGACCACTTCCAACGAGGTTATTTCCAATACAACCGGCAAAAATCACGAACAAAATCAAGAATATATTGATCACCACGCTGCTCGCGGAAATACTTATGCGGCATTTTTGAATAAAATGGACTCCAAAGACAAGAAAAAAATATTAGATAAAGAACATCCAAACAACGGAATTGACGACAATTTAGCTGAATTAAATGCGTGGATTGGTCAACGATCCAATTGCGAAGCAAGCATCCAACAAATAGTTGGATCCGCGTCAGCACGTCATCCCAAAATATTAATGTTTGATTGGGACAGAACCATCACCGTAGTAGAAGGCATGCAATTCAGCGGTTTGTCCGAAGATGTTAAATTTGAAGACATTATTGAATTTGTTATGGGAGGACACACACGTTTCCGCCGACTCCAACAGATGATTGATAATTGTTTTACATCTGGAGTTCAAGTGTTTTTTATTACTCATAATCCGAATGCCAGATTCTCAAGTCCGAACCGCAGATTATATTTGGAAATGATCAATGCGCTTGTGAATAGACGTGTTGATCCCAATACAATTCTATTTTCAAGTGGTGATTATGGATTTAAAAAACATAATGCCGCCAATGCTGCTCTACCCGGCATTCTTACTGTTCGGAGACCTATTGCTTCTAAAACAGTTAAAGCCAGATCTAGAACTCCGTCGCCGCCTTCGGCGGCCAAATCTAGGTCTTCATCCCCATCGGCAAGTCCAGATTATTCAAAAATGAAAAAAGACGATTTAATGGCCGAATGCCGAAGACGCGGAATCGCATGTAATACAAAAACTCTTAAAGAAGATTTAGTAAAATCCCTTACAAAGAAGGGTGGCAAACGAAGTACTCGCAAACGAAGTACTCGCAAACGAAGTACTCGCAAACGAAGTACTAGCAAAAACAGAACAAGAAGAATAAGATTTAGATTATAATAAATTCAAATGAACCATCAACATTCCATTTTTACTAACATTGAAAACATTTTCTCTATCGGCTACAGGAATTCCTTCACCCTCCAATTCAACAATTTGGCGTTTGCAAAATCGGATTCTCTCCATCCTGATTGTTTTTTTTACAGACCCGATAGAGAATTCCAATTTTCCCCTTTTCCATAGTTGAACCACGTCTTCATCTATCTCCACATGAACCGTTCCTATATCTTCATCTATCCAAATATTCGGCGGCAACTCTGGCAAACAATGAACTATTAATCCCTCTTTTTCATACTCCAATAGAGAATGCCAAAGAGGCACTATTATTCCTTCATCCTCCAATTTACAAACATTAGACATCATCAAATCATCTATATTCGGATTCAACAATATGTGTCTATGTCTTTCATCCGACCTTTTCCGAATTTTCTCAAAAAATTCATCCGACAAATGTAGAACATGTTTGTATGATTCCAAGATCACACACAACTTAGAAGCTCTATCGGGCGAGCAAAGCAGCAGACGACCCATGAATGCTAAAGCCTTTTCTTCGCACATGCCCACCACCTTCATCAATAGAGGATGAAAAATCTTCCTTTGAAAATGCTCATTATTGTACAAGGTTTCAAAAAACATAGATGCGATTCCTATATAATTATCTTGGCCCATTTGAGGAACAAACCCTTTGTCTAATTGATCCAACAAGAAATCGTGGGCTTCTTTTATTTCGCGGTATTTATCGGCGGCATTTGACGCCGGATTCTTGTCCGGATGCCATTTGAGTGCCATATATTTGTATTGTTTTCTCACAGTCTCTATCGTGGTCACAGAATCTACTATTTCCAGCACTTCACATGCTCTGTGGCAATTCATTGTATCCATTGATCTTAATTATCATGTAATGAAACATACTTTCTAAATGGTAAATTGGCCGATAATTATTGTTGAAATATTTGAGAAAATTATAAGATCGTGTCATGACATCACTAATTGATTCGCCCTTCAAATGACCGTTCTCTATCAGATTGCACAAAATGTGCCACACACATTCAACCACATCCAAGTTGTAAACAAAGATGTCATACAATGCATCGCGAAACTGAGCATGGACCAATTTGCTCGGTGTCAATAACTGCTCAATTATATTGTTGCATACAATGTTGAATATATCTGCTGGAACTGCATCAATAGAGGCCAACTTTGAAAAGTATCGCAGCTCCTTTAGATTTACAATTTCGCTCACGGCAGTTTCATTTACAATTACATTCGCGGCATTAGCATATCCATTGTTGCGCAAATTGCCGATCTTTTGTAAAAATTCATCTTCCACAATTGTTGTTGAAATTGCAACGTCGTCAGCCGCCGATGATTTCATATATTTGCGAGGTTTATGCAATTGCATGGCTCCAATTAATTCAATGTATTTTTCTCTATCGGGGCGTTTCACAGAGATGATTTCACAAGAAGACAAAATGTTGTTTGGAATGAAACACAAATGTTCAGTGATTATTAAATATTTCAAATGGATCGGCGAAAATCGGGAATTGTATTCCTGGATATAACTATAGAAAATCTCCAACAGTTCCGTGTGAATCATATGGAAATTCTTGCACATAATAATCGCACATTTGCCGTTGTCCGGTTTCACAGAAACTATATCCACAATCTGTTGAATAATATCATGCCAAATCAACTTTGAATTGCATCCCAATAGAGACATGTCAATTTCATAATGAATATCACTTATATGATAGGTGTAGTCGTATTTCTCGGTCTGAATGCTGATTTTCTTATCGTTGGAGAGACCGCTTGGACTGTATTTTTGTATGGCGGCAAGGGCCTGGGTATATTTTCCCGATCCAGGAGGGCCATAGAAAATCAGATTGGTGAGCTGAGATATGTGTTGTGGGAACTTTTCAAAATAGGGCAAAAGTTCGGGATGGAGATTGTATATTTTGTAGGAATTCAAATAGTCTTCATAATGTGTTTCATAAAATTTCATTAATGTTGGCAATGATATTTTATTTAACGAAACTCTATATTTATTTTATCCATAAATAATATAAATAATGTCTGGAATATGGTTGTACACTTCTTTGAGAATGGTTCTTATTATTATTGTTTTGGTCGGCGGAGTTAATTGGGGCACCACCGCCATGGGATTTAACATTGTTGAGAAAATCAACTTGGCTCTATCGCGCATCTTTCACAAACGGTTGTGGGTAGATCGCGTGAGTTACGTTTTGGTTGCCGCCGCGGCCATCATTCTCGCGTTTGATCGCACATTATGGTTACCCTTTTTAGGAGAAACCGTTTTGCCCAGTTCTCTAATTCCTCTTAAGGAACAATCTGGGTCTACAAAGATCAAGGTGAAAGTTGCGCCGAATACCAAGGTCGCATACTGGGCGGCTTTGCCTCCTAAGGAGGCTGGTTCCAATGATGAACCCGTTGAAACTGCCTATGGAAAATACGGAAACAGTGGTGTAACTATGTCTAATGATGAAGGTGATGCGACTCTATCATTTGAGAAGGGAACTGGATATGTTGTGCCAAGCGGCAGAAAAATAGATAGTCATGTCCACTACCGCGAATTGCCGGAAGAATATGGATTGTTGGGTCCTATTCGGACAGTATTTGTTTAAAGTATTTGTTCAGCATTCGTTCCTGTAATAGTTCCTCTTGGAATGGGGGCACTGCCTGAATAAGTTCCATTATTTTCAATGGTTCCATTATTTTTAATTTGTCCATCATTTTTAATAGTTCCATTATTTTTAATTTGTCCATCATTTTTAATAGTTCCAGAATTAGCAATGGTTCCAGAATTAGTAAGTGTTATTCCTACAGGAATGGTTAATGTTTTCCCAGATGAAATTGTAAAATTATCTTTTATTGAAAACGCAGGTCCAATAAATTTAAACCCATTGTCAATGTATTGACCAGCGCCACTAATTTCATCATTTGAATAAATAGTTCCATTATTCACAATAGTTCCATTATTGGTAAGTTTTCCATTATTCACAATAGTTCCATTGTTTGTGATAAGGCCTTCAATAGTCAAGGTTTTTCCAAAAGCAATAGTCAAAATTTGTCCTTCTGGAATAATTAAATTTTGATAACTTTGAATTGTGATATTATTGGATTGGTCTATTTCTTCTAGACGTATGGGAGTCAATTGATTGACATTTTGTAATAAATCCATGCCGGATTTTGAAGAAGAATTGACGGGTTTTCTTGATGAACCAAACGAATAATCCGAAAATTTGGTTTGACCCTTGATTTTACTATTTTGCGCATTTCTTTTTGGTAAACTATCATTTTTTACCGATTTAAATTTGGTAGAATAAATAGCTGCTAAAATAGAGGCAACAATGGAAACTATAAAAACAAAAATTTGTGCATAACTAATCATTGATAATTTTTTATTTTCTTTATCTGGCTCACTCAAAAAATAAAAGCTATAAATCAATCCAATTAGCAAAAAGGTTGACACATAAAATGCAGTATTAAATATGAATAAATCATCGCGCCGCATTTGACTTAAACTTAGATCATATGATTTCACTTGAGCGATGCGATCCATATACGATTTTAAAACTGTGCCAATTCCATATGAATTTGCAATTATTGATGCAAATGCTAAAAAATAAATAAAATATAAAATATAAGGTCCATATGATTTTTTATCCATTTTGTCATCTGCTTTAAATAAAATTGTATAAAGGTTGGTTTTTATAAATCCAGCAAAATATTTTTCACGATTTTTTGCCACAAACAACCAAGACACTGCAAAAATAAAAACAAGTATAAAATATCCAAATATCTTTAGATGCCGATTATAGACATAAACCATGCTAGCAAAATACATGATTCCGCACATTGCCACAAATCCATGCGTTTCTGAAAAGTCTTTTTCATCGTCTGTAATGCCTTTTTTGTCGTCTTTTGTGATTTCTTTCATTTTTGTATTATCATCCATGTTACAATAAATAGTATATATTATGTATTGTAAAATTATTCATTTGTGCCAACGTCCTCAAATATACATGAATAAAAAAACATCTCTGATGCGTCTTTCAAAATTTGATTTTGCATGGTTATCGTGACAAGTCTAGATAAAATATATTCAATATTTTTGATTTTCAAGTCAAACACATTTGAAAATTCATTGCTAATATATGTGTTTTGTTTAAGAGCCAGAATGGATAACAATTTGGTTTTGAAAAAGTCACACACATGAGTTGATATGATTTCCTTCATTTTTTCAGAACACATTTCATCTGAAACCCACGATCCTTTGTCATTTTTTTCCCATTTCTGTTGCACTATATCCACACACCTAAATTGGGTGCCGCAAAACTTGTAAAGCAACATGGCAAAATCAAATGATGATGGCGACAATATGCAAAGTTCAATCAACTCATCCGCAGCTATTTTTTCAAGGCTTTTACGAACGTGAATAATTGCCTCCATTCTAGCATAAGAATTCTGGATCTTTCGGTTTTTTCTTGGTTCATATTTTTTTTCAAGTGCTTTCATGTATTCACAATCTTTGCCGTCTTCATCTTTTGGTTTGGGTGGCGGCGGTGGAGGTGGCGGCGGCGGATTATTCTCTCTTTCAAACACTGGATTGCGTTTTTTAAAAAAGATATTATCTGGACGGTTTTTCATATGATTCAACATTGCAACAATATAATATATTCTATTTTAATTCCTTCGTCAATTTAACTTTTATGTGATGAGTTTCTTCTATCCATTTGATCAAATCACTCTTTTCACATGTGCCAAAACCTTGTTCAAAATTGCGCAAATCCAAGAATCTTGGTTTCTTCATGGCCTTTGTTTTGTAAAATATATAAGGTCCAAATTTGCCCTTCCGAATACTCAAATCCGGAGTAAGCTCTCTTAAAATTGCCGATGATGTTTCTGCAACTGAATCCAACAATTTGATGGCGTCCTCTATCGTTTCTATCACAATTCCCTTCTTCACACTGGCTTTTGCTTCCTTGTGTTCCAAATAAGGTCCAAATTTGCCCCGTTTTAAATAGACCGGTGCATCTTCATGAATCCCTAAAATGCGGTCTTCTGATTCTGCTAAATCCTCCAACAAATATTCACCCCTCTCCAGCTTTTCCATATCTATTTTCAATCCCTTTTTAACTGATTTAAAAACCGGTTTGCCATCTTCGGTCTTATTATTCTTGTGTTTCAATATCATTCCATTTTTTCCATAAATCAACAAATGATCGTCACCAATAGGATAAGATTTCTTCTCTAAACCATCCAATTTCTTAATTAATTTGTCCAATTCTCTATCGCACTCTTCGCACAACTTGTGTCCCAATTCTTTTCCATTTGCCACCGCATCAAGCCTCATTTCCATGTTCTTGGTGTAATCATACGAGAAAAAGTCAGAAAAATGCTTCAATAGGAATTCCGTTACCGTGATTCCCATCGGGTTTATAACTAATTTCTTGTGCTCGGCACCCATCATCTTTTTAACGGCGTTTATAGTCATTGTGTGTTCCTTCAAAACATATTCGCGGCATTCTATTTCCTCGCCTTTTACGTCGGTTTTCTCTACATAATTGCGTGTCTGAATCACATCGGCCAACATGGAAAATGTAGAAGGACGTCCTATGCCAATTTCGTCCAAATTGTCAATGAGACTGGCCTCCGTATATCGGCTGTGTCGGTTAGTAAATCCTACTACAGTTTTTATATAATTGTATGGAATGGTTTTGTCCTTCACATATTGTAGACGCAATATTGTTTCCGAAAAAAACAATTTCATATGTTCTATTTCTTTTGCGGCTTTGTTGTCTATTTTTATTACGTCCAAGAACCCACCGAACTTAGGAGTTTCTATTGTGTGTTTATATGTAAGGGATGAAGGTGCCGTTATTTCAAGCGGCAAACAGTTGAATGTGGCCGCCGACATACAACTCTGCACAGTGTTGCGCCAAATCATCACATACACTTTCTCCAACTTCTCTTGACCCAGCACTATTTCATGCATGGCTATATTGGTCACGCGAATGGCTTCGTGCGCTTCACCTGAACTAGTTTCTGAAGAATTGTTAACCGAATCAACATTCACATGGGTTTTTGTCCATTTTTCCTCTATATATTTGGAGGCGATTTCCGTGAAAACCTGCGAATACTTGCGGCTGTCAGTTCTCATATAAGTGATGTGCCCGAGTTGGTACAAGGTTTGACAGCACGCCATTACGTCTTTGGATCCCATGCCAAAAGCATTGCTTGCAGCCTGTAGCAATGCGGCAGTATTAAAAGGTTTGGGAGGCGATTTGACGGATTCGCGCATTTTGCCGATAGAGAGTTCATGTTTATGTAATTTAGATTGTTCCAAGAACGTCTCTATCTCTTCATAGGAATTCAATTCCTTGTTTAATTCAAACAAATAATCCTGTGAGAAAAACGCCGCCTGGACGCGATGTTTAAGCCCCCTGTCCGCCGCCGACTTTTTCGCCTCCATTTCATTTTCATATACCAATCTTAGCGCGGGTGTTTGACAACGCCCGGCAGATAAGGCACCAGTCGCAGTACCAGAACAAATATGCTTCCAC
>Ga0209107_10002237_pt1 | contig 10757 bp, 11 predicted proteins | sample LakErihyJuly2011_2_FD_187460 | JGI IMG/M metagenome (GOLD analysis project Ga0209107, IMG submission 187460) | Freshwater microbial communities from dead zone in Lake Erie, Canada - CCB hypolimnion July 2011 (SPAdes) (version 2) | ecosystem: Environmental > Aquatic > Freshwater > Lentic >... | reverse complement strand
ATTTCATGTAGCTGATATTTCGTCACTCCAATCAGCATGATTTTTAGATTTGGTGTGAGCTTCTGCTTTGGGTTGGCTGATTTTCTCAGACATTCCTAGTCAAACCACTTGGATAGGAGCAGTGGTGATTTTGGCAACCACACTATGGATTGCGAGGCGGGAGGGACAACAAGCCGCTAAGGGATTGCTTGATGACCCAGTTCGTTGACCAATTGGTTTTCAAGAGAGCATTTACTTGATGCTGGCAACGTAGCATGCCCAGAAATAGAACATGGTTGGTTAAATCTAGCAAATGGCTACATAACTGTTCAAAGCGAATCGGTAGCTTGAGACTCAGAAATTTCTTTTGCAATTAGCTCTGACAACCCTTTTCTAAAACGGTTAGCAGCTACATCCAGCAATAAACCCGTGTTTGGCGTAGTTTTGTTTTTCATGCCCAAGTGCACCGCCTCTAAAATTTGTCGATCTTCTTCAAAAGCTGCACGAGCGCCAATGGCGTTGCTTTGCGTGATGCTCTGGTCTTGAGGGTCGGTGTTACGGTGTTGTAGCCAAAAATATTGGGTGTGGTCTTCATCAATGGGAGTCAAAAAGTTATAGGAAATCATGCGGTAGGTATTGGGTCCTTCTTGCAAGTTGGCGCCTCCTTGACCAGCGGGGGTATAAATGCCCATGTTGACGGCTAGCGATGGGTACTGCACCTCATAGTGTTGGAGTCGATCCGCATTACCTTTGAACTTGACTAGCGGCGCATAAAAAGGCGGGGGCGGTTGATTAAGTAGCCAACGGCTACTGATCACGCCTTTAGGCGTAACAGTAAGTTCTAGCGGGGTGTTGTCTGTACCGGCACCTGCAAAAGAGCTTCGGTGTACCCAAGCCACGTGAGAAGGATCCAGTAGGTTGTCGACCAGCCAGAGGTAGTGGCAAGCAACGTGCATGCTTTCGCCCTGTGTGATGTGCCAGGCTGGGTTGTTGTAGGTTGGTATTTCAATGATTGGGGTGTGCAGGGCCTGCTCAGGATCGCCCATCCAAATCCACAACAGGCCATATTGGTCACGCACTGGATATGAGCGAACTTGGGCCATAGGAGGAATGCGTGCTTGGGTGGCCGCGTCAACGCATGTGCCAGAGCAGTCGAATGTCAGGCCGTGGTAGCCACATTCCACCGCATCACCTTTGATGCGGCCCATGGACAAAGGCAGTTTGCGATGCGGACAGGCATCCTCCAGAGCTACAGCTTTACCGTTTTGCGTGCGATACAAGACAATTGACTCAGACAACAGGCGAACCGGTTTGAGTGTGCGGCCGACTTCTGGGGAGAGGGCGGCAACATACCAGGCATTTTTTAAATATGTAGACATAAGTTGAGATTTACTTCAAAAATATTTAGCATCAAGTTACATTTGGTTCTTTGTAGTATCCCAATACATCGCCCTGGGTGGTCACGCCTAAGCCGTTAAGTAAACGGTTGGAGTAGTTGAAATACGCACAGACCTGGTTGACTTCCAAAATTTCACCATCATCACATCCTGCAGACACCAGTTTGTCGTAATCAGGCTTTTCCATGCGTGCTACATCAACCGTGAGTTTGCGGGCATAGTTAAGTAGGGCCAATTCTTTTCCTGTAAATGCTAGTTCTGGCTGAGCTTTGGACAAAGCTTCCCAGACCAGGGCTGAACGAGGCGCATCGTTCATGAGCCTACGCGCATTGGTGAAATGGTGGGTGAGGCTGTATTCGCATTTATTAGACATGCTGACGTAGGAGGCCACCACTTCCAGGAACCAAAAGGGTAGGGTGTTGTCTTTTGTGTGTAAAACACTTCGGTAAAGCGCTAGGTGTCCCTGCATGCTTTGCGGGCGCAAGCTATGAGCACGCATGACATTGTCGACTGTTCCACTTGGGGTCAAGGCCAAGTCGTACATTTCTTTGAGTTGACCAGTGGCCTCCTCCAAAGGAATCATTTTTATCCAAGCACTCATAGCGTCTCCGATTTAAATAATATGTTCACAGAACGACACTCGCCACGATCGTGATCTCCACCGGTGCTTGAGCCGGTAGCGAAGCCACGCCAATCGCAGCGCGACTTCCGATGCAGTCAGGGCCAAGTTGTGCAATCAGCGTCGCTGAAGCGAAGTCAGCCACCTTCGAATGTGCGCTGAACTCTGGCTCAGAGTTCAGAAACACCGTGAGCTGCACCACCACTCCAATCCGCTCACCTTCCGCCAGACAGCCTTGTACCGCTGTTAGCGCATTGAGCGTCGCTAACACCACGGCGTCTTGATGAGCTTCGATCGGATCTGTCGCGAGCATCCGGCCAGCATGGATCAAGACACCCCCGCGTCGCGGGGTCATACCGGAAGAGAATATTAGATCGCCGTGGCGTACGGCTGGACGGTAGGTTCCCTGCGGCACCGGCTGAGGGGTGTTTCGAATCATGCGCGATAAATCTCAACCATGCGCACGATGCGCTGCGCGGCCGCAACCGCGGTTGCTTGATCTTGCGAGAAGTTTAGGCGGATGCTCTGATTGAGCCCTGGACCGAACTCGGTCCCCGGTGTCACCGTCACGCCGGCCTGATGGCGCAGTAAGCGGACGAAACTTGCTCCGTCAACTATCAATGGCGGAAATTCAGGAAACAGATAGCTACCGGCCTGGGGTTTGGTGGTCTGAAGTCCGCCGCTAAGAAAAACACCTAACAGCGCATCACGAACCGCTTCATGCTCGCGCGAGCGCTGGGCCATCCATCCATCAGGCTCGGCAAACCAAGTATCGAGCACCGCCTGGTTATATCCCGCAGCGCGCAGAGACACGATGGCCTGCAATCTCTCCATCCTATCGATCAGCTTCTTCGAGCCGAACGCAACCCCAAGTCTGAATCCGCTTAAAGACTCTGTCTTTGATGGCCCCATGATCGTAATCATGTCGTCGGGTACGCGCTCGCATGCCCGCAAATGCGTGAATGACTCGCCGCTATAAAGCAGCCGCGAGTAAAGTTGATCGACGATCAAGGTGACGTTATACCTTGCAGCTAGCGATGCAATGGTTGTGATCGCTGCATGCGAATAGACAACGCCGGTCGGGTTGTTTGGTGTCGAAAAGACCAAGACCGTGGTGCCATTACTGAATGCCGATTCAATGGCTTGAAGGTCCGGTCCGTTCTCCGCTGCGGTGCCTTTATATCGCAGGGGAATCGGCACGCGTTCACCTCCAAAGAATTCCACCAGCTTACGATTTGCAAAGTAGTCGGGTTCCATAACCGCCACTCGGGTTCCCGTCGTCACGGTTGCGCCGATGGCGAGGAACAGGGCACCTTGGGTGCCTGGCGTGATGATCAACTCGCTGGCAGCGTCGACAGGTTTCCCCGTGAATCCGCCGAGGCGTGCTGCCACTCGCTCGCGAATCGAGGCAGATCCACGGTACTCGGTGTAAGCCTGTTGCGCCCCGCGTGCAAAACCATCGTTCCAAACCTCAGACGATCCCGGTGTCGGTGGGAACGCATCCACGTCTCCGTGCGAGAAATCTACAGGGATTCCTCCAAGTATGGCGCCACGCATAATATTTGCGATATCACCGTCTTTTTGTCTAACTTCCTGACCTGGCGCATGATCTGTCGCGAGCGCTTTAAACTTCTCGTTAATAGTCTTCATTGGTTGTTCCTTATTGTTTTGCCACGATGGAGCCCGAACTGGCATCCACATAGACCCAGGACCCGCTGCGGGTCGATTCAAGCACTGCGTCCAGTACCGCTTGCGCACTGGCGCCGTCCTGCAAAGAAGGCGCAGGCGTAAGACGGCCCTCGATAGCTGCGATGAACTGTTGCACCATCGGACAAATCGTTGTCTGTCCAGTGACTTCCAGCCGCTCTTTGGACAGCGCCAAACTGCCGGCTTTAGCAGGAATGGCTACCGGCTCGAACATGCCAGAACCGCTGGCGACGCGTAATTCGCCAATATGCCAATCGGCGCCAGTGCGGGTCTGGCGCATCGCCAAGGCACCCTGTTCCCCATAGACTTCCAAACTATGTTCGTTCAGGCCGCGAGCGACCCGGCTCACCGTGATGGCGACACTGACCCCTGACTTTAGTTCTGCAATAACATGGCTGAAGTCTTCTGCATCCGCTGGCCGTGTGTTATCTGGCACAGTGCGCCCGGTATGGGCCGTCGCGCTGGACGCCATCACCTTATCCACAGCGCCAAACAGCCATTGCACCAGATCAATTAGGTGAACACCCAGATCGCCCAGAGCGCCATAACCAGCCTGGCTGCGATCCATGCGCCAGGTGGGGACCGAACTGGCATCAACCAAAGCCGGATTGAACCAGCGCGCATTGACGTGGAAGACTCGACCAAGGTGGCCGGCGTCGACCATCTGCTTCATACTTTGCATCGCTGGTGCAAAACGCCAATTGAAACTGGTAATGGCCAAGGAGGGTGCTGCATCAGCCGCTGCAATCATGGCTTGGGCTTCAGCACTGCTGGTCGCTAGTGGCTTCTCACACACTACGTGGCAACCGACTGCCATCGCTGCTTTTAATATCGGCAGGTGTAGAACCGGTGGGGTGGCGATGACCACGATATCCGGTCGCGTCTGATCCAGCATGTCTTGCCAATGACCAAACACATGTGGCACCAGGTACTGCTGCGCCAGCTTGGCCGCAGCCACTGTGTCACGCTGGCACAGCGCCAACACCTTGACGCCGGCGGCTTGAAATCCGGCGATATGGGCTCGGCCGTAGCCGAGTCCGATAATACCGACGGTCAGTTGTTTCGTTGTCATGGTGCGGCTACCGTGATGCCATGCTTTGTACAGGCTTGGCGCAGTGTGGTTGCGAACTTCAGAGCACCAGGTTGATCACCATGCAGGCATACCGTGCCGGCTGATACCGCAATCGGCTTTCCAGCATAGCTTTGCACCTGCCCGCGCTGCACCATCTCAATGACCCGCGCTACTGCGAAAGTCTCATCCTCGATCATGGCGCCAGTAAGTGAGCGGGGCCGCAAGGTGCCGTTGTCCTCGTAGGCGCGGTCAGCGAACACTTCCTGAACGACACCCAGACCGAGTTGCTGGGCCGCCGCCACCATCTTGCTGCCAGCTAGTGCGTACAACAGGACGCGGCCACCTAGGTCTTTCACAGCCCTAACCATGGCAATGGACAGTCCCTCGTCCGTGGCCGCCATGTTGTAAAGGGCGCCATGGCACTTGACATGGTGCAAAGGCACACCAGCAGCGTGGGCAAAGGCCGCCACAGCACCGGCCTGGTAAAGCACCAGGTCGTACATCTCTTGAGCAGTAATTTGCATCGTGCGTCGACCGAAGCCCACGAGGTCTGGTAGCGATGGGTGAGCCCCCACAGCGACCTTTGCCTGTACCGCGAGCGCTACGGTCTTGCGAATCGTTGCAGGGTCGCCGCCGTGAAAGCCGCATGCGATATTGGCCGATGTGATGAGCGGCATCACTGCAGAGTCGTTGCCTATGCTCCAGGCGCCGTAGCTCTCGCCCATGTCGCAATTGATATCCAAGGTGTGTTGCGTCATGAAAATCTCTCCATCAGTGCCCCGCAGTGGGCAATTTGTACTTGAGCCGGATCGCCTGCATCGCCAAATTCAAAGCCTGGTGTTCCGCCTGCGCCAGATTCCGTGCGTCGGCCAAAATACAGCGCACGAAACGCACTTCTTGACCGGGTCGCAGCTGCGCTAAACGGCCGATATCGGCCGTAATTACTTCAGCAATCTTAGCGTAACCTCCTGTTGTCTGGTGGTCGGCCATCAGAACGATTGGAAGGCCGTTTGCTGGCACCTGCACCGTGCCAAGCGCAGTGGGTTCGGACAGAATGTCATTGTTTTGCAGACGATCCAACTGGGCTCCCAGCATGCGGTACCCCATGCGGTTGGACTGAGGAGAGATACTGTAGCTCTGAGTCTCGAAGGCCGCTAGGGCCTCGGGCGTAAAAAAGTGCCGATGGCGTCCATCCACGAAGCGCACGACTGTTGGCTCATCTCGAGGCAGGCTCCGCGGTGCCACCGACCAACGTACCGAATGCAACTGTGTGTCAGCGGTGGTTGAATCCCTGTCCAATTGATCAAAGCGTGCATGCGCTAATTCGTGTGCGTCGCCTCCCAGCCGCAGTGAGTCACCTTTTTTCAGCGCCCGCCCCTGAAAGCCGCCCATTGCGGCGGCTAAGTACGTGCAGCGACTGCCCAGAGTGGGAACTACGTCGATGCCACCAGCGATGGCCAGGTAGGCACGAAATCCATGGAGCGATTGATCTATCGAAAGCCGGTCACCGGCATGCAGCAACACCGGACGGTTGAGCGGACAGGGCAGTTCATGGCCACCGATGGTCAAGCGAGCGCTGAACTGCGCACCGGTCAGCGCCAGTAGTGTGTCGCACTGGAACAGCAAGGTCGGTCCGCGCAGCGTGATCTCCAGCCCGGCCTGGTCTAAACTATTGCCCACTAGTGCGTTAGCCAGTTTCAGCGAATCGCAGTCCATCGCACCGCTTGGCACAACACCCACGTGTTGCCAGCCGTGTCGACCGCAATCCTGCACCGTGGTCAACATCCCAGGTCGCTCGACCAATATGTATGCTGAGCCACTCACTCGGTGCCCTCTTTGCGTGCCAGTTCATTGAACTCACCACGGTCGATACGCTCGAAACGGACCTGATCGCCCGGTTCGAACAGGCTCGGCTGTTGGCGATTAGCGTCAAAAACCCGCAGCGGCGTTCGGCCGACTACGCTCCAGCCGCCCGGTATCTCGAACGGGTACACCACGCACTGGGCGTTGGCTATGGCGACGGCGCCGCACGGCATCTTGACTCGGGGTGCGGAACGACGAGGCACCGACAAGCTGGGCGCCAATCCGCCCAAATAAGGATGGCCAGGTGCGAAACCTACCATGAGGACCATGAACTCGCTTTGCTGGTGCTTCTGAACGACCTGATCGATGCTCAGACCGGTGAGCTTGCTTATTTCGTCTAGGTCAAGTCCGAATTCAGTCTCATAACATATCGGGATTTGAACTTGCTTAAATGACTGTCCAGCCGTCATCCCTTCATCCAGGCACTGGGTAAGGAGATTGCGCACTGGTTCAATGGGATCGGTGAAGCCAAGAGAGACTGGATCAACATGAACCGCCAAAGTCGCCAACGCCGGAACTACATCTCGAATCCAGGGAATGCGCCGGTGGCGAATTGCCTTTGCCAGCATTTGAATACGCGCATTGGTGCAAAGGTCCAGGTGATCGGAGAATTCGATTAACACCGCCGCGTCTCCCAGCGCCAACAATTTGGGTTGTCGTCGACCGGAATTGGTCATAACAATGTCCTGATGACTGTTACGGTTGTGCAGCGCGGCGAGAGCGTCAGCTGTTTCAACTCGATCGACGGTCCGATACGCTCATACGTTGCTCAAGTTTTCTAAATAGAAAAGACACGATCACAATTAGCACCAGGTACTCCAATATAAGGAAGGTATAGATTTCCAGGGGCCGATACTCAGTCACAACAAGTTCATTTGCCTTGCGGGTGAGCTCAGTCAACCCGATGATAGATACCAGCGAAGAAGTCTTCAGCATGTAGACGAACTGGTTGCCTAATGGCGGCAGTATTCGGCGTATTGCCTGCGGCAGGATGACGTAACGCATCTTGTCGAACCAAGTCAGCCCGATCGATTCGGAAGCTTCATGCTGCCCGCGATCGATTGACTGAATTCCGGCGCGAAAAATCTCCGCCTCGAATGCGCTGTCGCAAAGTGCCAACGCCACGACTCCAGCGGCGAATACTCCCAATTCGATTCCAAGCACCACAGGTAGCCCGTAGTACACCCATAGCACCATGACCAGCATGGGGATAGATCGAAATGCCTCGACATAAACGCGTCCGATTCCACGCAGAACCCGATTTTTGGCTAAGGACAACAATGAAACCAACAACCCACTCGTTACGGAAACTAGGATGGCGCAGACTGCCAGCAAAACCGTCCAACCCAGTCCCGATATCAGAAACATCAGGTTGGTCTGGCCCTTCGGGGTCCATGGCGAAATGACGAACCAACCCCACGAGTAGTTGCTGCTGCAACCCGAGGTGAGAAGGGCTGCAATGACGGCGATGATAAAAATACGATGAGACATATCAGTGCGTCAGAATTTGCTTGAGAAACTGCTGGCAGCGCTCGGTGGCGGGATTACTGAAGAATTTTGCTGGTGGAGCAGTCTCGACGATTTCACCCTTATCCATGAAGACCATAGAGTCGGCTACCCGTTTTGCGAAACCCATTTCATGGGTGACAACCATCATGGTCATTCCGTCACTTGCTAGGGTTTCCATCACGTCGAGAACTTCGTTGATCATCTCCGGATCGAGCGCCGAGGTAGGTTCGTCGAACAGCATCAGCTTGGGCTTCATACATAACGAGCGGGCGATGGCTACACGCTGTTGTTGACCACCAGAAAGCTGCGCTGGGTATTTGTGTGCCTGTTCGGGAATACGTACTCGCTGCAGGAAATGCATTGCCACCTCTTCTGCCTCTTTGTGACTCATATTGCGCACCCGCATCGGGCCGAGCGTGAGGTTATCTATCACAGACAAATGCGGAAACAGGTTGAAACTCTGAAACACCATGCCGACTTCACAACGGATCGCCTGGAGGCTACGCGCGTCGTCGGTGAGCTCTAGGCCGTCCACCGTGATACGGCCGGATTCATGCCGCTCCAGCCGGTTCACACAGCGGATCATGGTGGATTTTCCGGAACCGGACGGACCACAGATGACAACTTTTTCGCCCGGCCGGACTGATAGCGAAATGTTGCGAAGGGCTTGAAAACTGCCGAAATGTTTGGAAACGGATTCAAGCTGGACGATGTATGGGCTGCTATTCATTGCAGATCCACGGCAGCGGCGTACTCTAAGATATTAATTTGAGGGGAAAGTTCCACGCTATAAATCGATTTAATTTTGAAAAAAGAAACAAAGTAAAGATTATTTAACTTGTAGCAGTTAAACAATAAGGGTTTACGTTGATAGACATAATTTATCAAATTACCTATCGTAAAAAAAATTCTAGCTGCTGAATGACTGGTATGTTTAGATAGTTGGGCAGCGCTAATCGACTGTAAGAGCGGTCATGCGGTAATTAACTACAAACAAATTTTAGAAAAATTTTATGGCGACAGTCGACACTTCTAAACTCAAAGGATTTCAGGGCTACCTGCGGCGCGACGTAGGCGATCCTGATGCCGAGTTAACCCGCGTCGGACCAGGCAGCGCCTGTGGGGAATGGTTGCGCCGTTCCTGGCAACCAATCGCTATGGCCAATGAGGTGCGCGATTTACCAGTACCATTACGAATTCTTGGTGAAGATCTGGTTGTTTTTCGTGACGGTTCAGGGCGATTGGGCCTGCTTCACAAACATTGCTCGCACCGGGGTGCCAGCTTGGAGTATGGAATCATTCAGGAGCGTGGTATCGCTTGCTGTTACCACGGCTGGCACTACGACATCGACGGGCGCATCCTGGCTACACCAGCTGAACCGACCGACCGCATCTGTTCGCGTCTGGTACATGGTGCTTACCCAATTTGCGAGGTCAATGGAATTCTTTTTGCGTATTTCGGTCACCCTGACCACATGCCCAAGATGCGGCGTTATGACACCGAGTTCATCCCGGAAACACAGATAGTTCCATTTTCACTTTCCATCACCTGCAACTGGCTGCAGGTCTACGAGAACACCCAGGACCCGGTGCATGTTGTTTACCTACACACCCTCATGACAGGGGCCCAGTTTGGTGATGCATCAGGAGCGGAGCAGGCAATCGAATACCGCGATACCCCGTTGGGAATGGTCAATGTGCAGACCCGGGTTTGGAAGGACAATTGGTGGACACGCTCCACCGAAACCATTTTGCCAAACTGCAACCAGACCGGGGCGATCTGGGAGGCGGCCGATAAAACTAAGCTGATGCAGCGATCTTCAATGCTGCGCTGGATGGTTCCCATTGACGACACCAATACCTTGACCATCGGTTGGCGCTTTTTTCGAGAGGAACTCGATCCCAAAGGTATCGGCGACGCTTCGAAAGTCGGAAAACAGAGCATCGATTTTGTCGGCCAAACTGAAGAGGAACGCTCCTACGAGCAACGTCAACGCTATCCTGGCGACTACGAAGTGCAGGTATCACAACGTCCGATCGCTGTGCATGCAAACGAGAACCCAGCCACCTCTGATCGTGGAGTTATGGCCTTAAGACGGATGATTCGTAACGGCATCCGTACCCAGACTCTTCCGATCCCAACGCCGGCAAAAGATGGTTTGATTGGTACCTATTGCCATGACACCGTTTGGCCGACTGGAACACGCACTACCGCCGATACGGCAGCGCTTATAAGCTTTGGGCAATGCGTTGCCGAAAGTCTCATCTCAACAGGGATGGAAAGTCAGGAGCAGCGGCGAGAAAAGTTACGCCAGGCCCTGCAGTCTGCCTACCCGAATTCTTCCCTCAACCCCTGATTTTTAAAGGAGCTTCCATGTTTAAACGTATTTTTTCATCCCTTGCGTTGGCCCTGACTTTGGCCAGCTTTTTGGTACCCTTCAACGCGTCGGCCCAGGCAAGTAAATCGCGCCTACAAAAGGTCCAAGAAACTGGAGTTCTGCGCGTTGGAACAACCGGTGACTTCATGCCCATGAGTTTTCGCGACCCCGGTAGCAATGAGTTCCGTGGCCATCAGATCGATGCCGCCAATGAACTCGCCAAGGACATGGGC
>Ga0209107_10002236_pt1 | contig 10758 bp, 5 predicted proteins | sample LakErihyJuly2011_2_FD_187460 | JGI IMG/M metagenome (GOLD analysis project Ga0209107, IMG submission 187460) | Freshwater microbial communities from dead zone in Lake Erie, Canada - CCB hypolimnion July 2011 (SPAdes) (version 2) | ecosystem: Environmental > Aquatic > Freshwater > Lentic >... | reverse complement strand
GCGCATCTGTAAACAATATGCTGGGAGTCAGCAGTGATTTTTACAGGTATATCAGCTCAGCAAAAATGCTGAGCATGATTAAAATTTGGCACATTGCACAAATTTTATTTAAATGAGGGACACTAACTGCCTTTCCCTCATTTTTCTACATCTAACTTGCAATTTACAGTATTTTGTACAGTATTTCCAACTACTTGGCCAGTTGACACTGATGATTCATAGATTTATTCTTTGCAAATAAATTCAGAACAGATTTCACTTTTGCATGAAAACAGGTGCTTGAGCTTTCCCTCATCACTAAAGAGGTATTCAACTTTCTGACCAAGTGTTCTGACTTTATTTACTCAGGTAAATCTTTTGGATCTCCATTTTCAACCTTTGCCTACATTATTTACTTTATTTACAGTATTTTGAGATTACCTTCCTTACTAGCCAGGGGCTGTACCACACTTTACCACCTTTTTACTAGCCATAGGCTGTACCACACTGTACTAAGGTCAGTTTGGAGATTTTTCCAAACTCTCCACATATCTCTTAACCCTTTTCAGGATAGAAGAGATAAGGTGGTTTTGCAGGGAAGAAAAAAGAAACAAATTTCTTTTTCTTCAGTGCAGACCTTGGAGGGAGACTCATTGTCTCATCTCTCTTTTGGATCTCATCATCCAAAATCTCAGAAGGCTCATTGCCCAGAGATCTTTTGTACAGTTTGCTGAGATCTAAATGGAGATCAACAGCATTGAAAGAGATTGTCTCTTCGCCCAGATCAGTCTCTTGGTGGGACTTATCTTCCTCATTGGAAGGGCCCGGTTGGATTGAGAACAATCCAAGTGCCTCATTGGCTGTGAACCTAGGAGATCTCCTCAGTGGGACAGGAGATCTCTCCAGCACTATGTCTGGTGGTTCTGGTGCTGGTGGCACATAGATCTCTTTTGAGGGGACATCCACTGTGTCATTCACAGTGTCTGTGCCAGCAGGAGATTGAAACATTGTTTCAAAATCTCCTTCCTCAGGCAGATCTTGCATTCCCTCATTCCTTATTATCTCTTCAACAGAGATAGGATTGGAGGGGGCATCAAAGATGCCGGGTTTGGATGCTGGCATCCCTGCTCTCTGGGCATTTGCATTCAAATCCCAATTTTTAGAGAGCAGCAGGCGGAATTCAGACAGCTCAAGAGGTCTGATGTACTGTACATGAGTGTGTACAGACTTGCCTGTGCAGAGATCAATGAGGAGGACATTCCTTTCCTCTAATCTCTCAATCCTGTATGGTCCCTTATTGGGAGTTTTCAGGATGCTGGATACAGAAGGGGCCTGATCCCTCATGAAGACTATTTGAGTCTCATAAAAATGAGGGATAGGATTCCTCTTGGAGTCCTTTCTGTTCCTGAGCCTTTTCTCCAATATTGTTTTGAAAATATTGGAGGGGATGGGCTGTGCCCCATGGCTCAATGACTCCTCATCCTCATTGGACAAGTGAGCCAAAGGGTGGAATTCAATATTCATGTTGTAATGAATAGATTCCCTTGTCATCCCAATATCAGGGATGACTTGCCTGTTCAGTGACTGAGTCACTGTGGGCAAGAGGAGAGGCCAGTCCTCATTGTTATGAGGATCAGCTACATCATGGAGAATTTTAGAAAAAGCTTTCTTAAAATTCTTGATGTAATTCTCACTCCAGTTTTGGAACTGGCAGTAAGGGACACTGTAAAACATTTTTACAGATGAGTTCTTTACCAGAAACTTGGCAGCTTTCTGGAAAGAGGTCTCATTGTCCAGATAGATGGCCTCTGGCCATCCTCCCATGGATGAACTGAGGTTCACCAGCCCTTGGATGACTGACTGTGAGGTTTTATCCTTCAGAGCCAGTGCATAGACAAATTGTGAATATGCATCCAAGCAGAAGAGTATGTATGAGAATACTCTTCCTGGCATGGGGATGAGGTCACAGTACAAGTACTGTCTTGGCCTCTGAGGCTGCAGAGACCTGTTGGTCTCTGGATGAGCCTTTTTTATGTCATACTTGTGAGCCATTGCACAAGTGACACATGCCTGAACATAGGATTGAATCATCCTGTGAGCCTTCCTACTGTAGTAGTAATGCTCAAAATTTCTTTTTGTCAATGTGATGGATGAATGACCCAGTGTCACATGCAAAAAGTGGATGACTGCAGGAAGCAGTACATCTGGCAGGCAGATTACATGCCTTTCACTCAGTGAGTGTTTAGGCTTGTACTTTTTATAAAGAACCATGTCCTTTATAAAGAATTTGGGGAAGAGATCATTTCTCATCCCTACTTGGTCCCTTATTGGGCCCAGGTAGTCATCCCCTTGCTGGAGCTGAGCCAGCATTGAGCGGGATATGGATCCATTTTTAATGAGATCCACTGATACAACAGCTAGTTTTTCACATATGCTATTGTAAGCTGAGTCAAAAGCCTCATTGGCTCTTGAGTCATCCGTGGATGAGCCACTGGTCTGGGTAGACACAGTACTGTTTAGGCAAACAGTTTGGCTCTCCAATCTCCTTGGATAAATCTGAATCAAAGATTCAGGATCCGGATTTGGATGAGGAATGGGTAGCACATTGCTATCCAAGGGCTCCTCTAATTGGTTACCAATGTAAGCCAATTCTGCAATAGTGCTCAATTTGCACTCTTTCTCCTGGGGGAGAGTGATTGCAGTGTTAATTTCCAAAACTTGCATTTGTGATGGAAACTTTTCATCCAGCATCATATGCAGGTATGAAGTGGGCAGGCAATATAGCTCAATCCCTTTAATTGGCTCAGATGAGCCCAATTTGCCATGAGAAGAGATAAGGAGGGATGAGTCTAAGTCATCCTCGCTCTCTTTCTCATTTTCATTCCCTCCATTGAGGAATGAGTAGGGGCTGGGATGAGCTCTCTCTGAGAGAGTGTCATCTGCGCTCATTCTCATTGAATGAGAGGATATCTCACCCTTGTGAACAAGAGTGGGATGAATGACTCTGAGGATGAGAGCTTGAGCCAATACAGCTCCAGCTTTGAAACTCATCTCCATTTTGGAGTCATTCTTTAGCATCAGCTTTATAGTGGATGAGCCATTGTCATCCACAAAGCCTGAGTGAACACTTACATCCACATTGGATGAGTCAGTGTTAGGGATGAATCTGGCACACAAAGTTGGTGGGATGACCAACTGTATACCAGTGTCAACAGTGATACAGCCACCTGGGGCCACTGTGACATCATCCTGGATAGGGATATCAATCCCTGGGCTCTCATCCCGTTTCACTGGGTGAAAACAGGAGGGCCGGATGACAGAGTACCTCATTGGTACTGGTGAGTCATCCTTGGAGAGATCTGGCACAACATTTTGTGCAGATTCTTTCTCCACCTCAAATTTTATGAAGTCATCCTTCATAACCTTTTTGAGGTTGTCTTTGTAGAGGCTTTTTTGGTTTTCCCTGAGGGTGGCCTCTATCCTCCTTTGCTGGACAGGGTCCAGATCTCCATACAACTGATTGAGGGTTTTTTTCATTACCCTCTCAGTGTAGAGATTGTGGAGGTCAGCCCTTTTAGCCTTTAAGAGGTCCATTGCCTCTGGAGGCTGGCTGATCAGCCTCAGGGAGCCTGAGTCATCCGCCACATTGGCAGAGTTTGACTCAATGGAAGGCTCATCCGATAGGGATGAGTCATTCCAGCCCTGTAACAGCCTCAGAGCTGAGAGGTACTTTTCCTCAGGAGTACAATCTCTAAAAAGTTTGTACAGCTCTGAAATGGGCTTAGGAGTGGAAATTTTTGGTTTCCTCCTTGGGTACTTGTCATCCCTCTCTGGATTCAGGGGGAGAGCAAAGTACTGGTACAGGGCAGACTCAGTGGCCAAAAATGGCTCAGTGAGTGGGGGTACCTCATTTGCCTGAGTCTTACTCAGAGCAAACTCAGCCTTGTCCAGAAATCTGCTGGATGAGAAGGCTCTGCTGAAAATGTCAGCAAGGTAGTTGACCTCAGAGGGCACAGAGTAAACAACATGGGGCATTTCCAGTTGTATTTTGGCCAATTTATTGACCAAACCATTGCATGCAATGGAGTACTCTCTGTTTCTGCCAACCCACATTAGGGCTCTGGCATCAGTGAAAACTATCACTGATTTCTGCGTGTTTAGCAGATAGGCCTTGAAATGGTCAAAAGCAAGCACTAGAGCATATGTCTCTTTAAAGTGGATGCTTTTTAGAGAGTCAGTGTGGGAAAAAAGCTTTGAATAGCAACCCACAACTCTCAGTGAGCCTTTTCTATAGACCCACAAAATGCAACTGCATGCAACCTTTGATGCATCAGTTGTGATGACCAGCTGCTCATCCTGCTCTGGGATGGTCAGTCTGATGTCCAGTGCAATGAGGGCTTTCATCCTTTGCCATGCAAGGTCAGCCTCCTCATTCCAGGTGAATACCTGGGAGCGAACTATCTGCTGCAGTGGGAATTTTATTTCTGCCAGTGCAGGGATGAATTTCATCCAATAGTTCAGTGCATAGAGCCTGGACTGTAGTGTATACAGTGAGTCAGGCTTTTCCCAATCCAAAATGGACTGAGCTTTCACTTGGCTCAGTGCAAGCTCACAAGATTTTGGGGACAATGTTACTCCCAATATCTTGAATGATTCAGGGAAAAAAGTGCACTTGTTTGGGCTTAACTTGATGTCATACATCTTGTAAGCCATGAGCACGGCTTTCAGATGAAGGAGATGGCTCTCTTCATCATCAGAAAGTACCCAGCTGTCATCCTGATAGTAGTCAAAAATTGGCTCAAAGCTATCAGGAAGCAGGTCAGCCTCACATTGAGGTAGCCGGGCTTTCACCTTGCTCATTGTCCTGGATGAAAAAATCCTGGACATGGCCTCATCCCAGCATGCTGGTGCAGAGGCAAGCCCTTGGGGCATTCTGCAAAATTGCAGAGTCCTATTTTGCAAATAAAATGCAGTGTAGGACCTAGACTCATTGTCTAGTCTCAAGTGCCAGTAAGCTTGATTTGCATCAATGCTGCTTACCACCTTATTTTTCAATTTTTGAAAAATAAACTCAGGGAGTTTTGGTGAGGCTTTCTTGATGTTTTTTGTCTTTGCATTTATCCTCCTCAAGTCTTGGACTATCCGAAAGGAGGAATTTTTTTCACCTTTAACCTGTGCCAAATAAACTGAAGCTTTGGTTAAATCTCTTAACCCTTCATACTTTGGCACAAGAAGGAGGTTTGAAATGGTTTTAGGTGAGTGGCACTGTTCCACCAAACCAAGCTGTTCAAACTCCTTAAAGGTTCTTTTGCAGTAAGTCAGTTTTTCATCTGACATAAATCTCTGCTTTTCAGCTGGGATTTCTGCATCAATTATCAGGGAGACTTCAAATTCTTTGAATTCTCCTACATCTAACTTGGATTTTGCAAAGACAGTCTGGTTATCAAATAATATTTGATCCAGTTTTTCCCTGATTTTAGGGCTTAGATTGGGATTTATCTCACAATCTGTATAGTGAAACTTTTTATCCAAGTCAGATGGATCCAACAATTGATGCTCTGCAATTATTTGCTCATCAATTGAATCCCATGCTTCATCAGCATTGGATGATCCAGAGGTGGGCTCCATATTGCACATTTGCATTGGAGTTGCCACTTTTTGGGGTCCCACATTGGGTCCAAAAATTGTGCCAAACCTGTGAGTGGGGCCCAAAAATAGGTGCCTCTCACTTTGGTTTTTGACAGTGCATTGCACTGTGTCAGAGCTGCTCTGAATGCATTCCAATATGGAAAAAGCATCAGAATCTGCTCTGGCCTCCAACATTGTGCCTGGGGCAGTTGGGAGGGGGGCTGCAACTTTTGCAGTGACCAATTTTGTCACTCCAGGAGAGATGTGAACATTTTCACAGTGCATTAGGGTGCCCTGAATGCCATTCTCTGCATTGACCAGATTTATACTGGCACTGCCAAACTCTTCTGTGAGGCACAGATGAGTAGGAGTGACGGCCACCATTAACTCAGAATTCATGAGCAAAGTGGCCCCCAAAATGGCTTCATAGCCATTGATTGCATGTGCAATCAAAAAGGTGAGTTGCATTGCAACTGGACCTTTTTCTGTCTGAAAGGAGATGTCAATGTTGGTGTAACCAACTATATTGTCATGCAGGACACTTCCTGCCACTTTCATGTCCACTTTTAGTGGAGTTAAACTCAAATTTGAGAGTTTTCTGAAAGTGCTCACAGACATTAGGCAGTGAGTGCTGCCTGTGTCCACCAATGCCTTGATAGGGGATTTTCCAACAGAAAATTCTGCCAATTTCAAGGTTGGTGAAGTGAAGTCTATAGCATTTATAGACACCACTTTTGGCTTAGCCTTTTTGCCCTTTTTGGGTCTTGGAGCCTTCAGCTGCCAGTCTATAAATTGATTATAGGCTGGGGTTCTGCTTTTTGGTCCAATATTTTCTGAAATGTATTTCAGATGGCCAAGCACTGAAGTGCCAGCAGACTCATAACAGTTTTTTACATAGACTCTAGGTCTTGCAAATTTGTAACTGTTAGCAGAGAGCTGGGGGGAGCTGCTACATTTAGCGGCTTCCTTTGACTCTTCAGTCTGTAATGGGATAGCCATTCCATCCTCACTACACAGGGGTGGGCTGCTAGCCATGCTAGGACCACCTAACCTGTTTTGAGAAAGAGCCACATTGGATTTCTCAGTGTCCACATTGGACACTTTTGGCTGGGAGAAAGAAGTGCTAGCTGAGCTAGCCTCCATTTTCTCACCTTCTGACCTGCTGGCTATGCCTTGCCGGTCAGCTATGCTAACAAACCTAGCCATGCTAGGAGTATAGCATTGGGTACTAGAAATGGCAGAACTGCTGCCATTTTCAGTCCCAGTTTTTGATGAACATTCTGCAGAATGTCTGCCAGTCTGTTCATCCCCAAATTTTGGCAAATTTTGAGCAGAAGTGCTGCAAAAGTGCCTGCTAGCACTGCTAGCATTTTGACTTTTGTATTTAGCATGGTTTGCCTCCAGAAAAGAGTCACCTATTTCTGGGGCTGGAACTAGTTTTTTCCTAGTTCCATGGACCTTCCATCCCCAGGATTAGGGGGGAATCTTTCCACTTCCATGCATTTGTCTGCAAAATGGTTACCCTTTTTGCAGGCAGGGCACTTTTTTGAGGTGTACCTGTAGTAGGTGTCACACTCAAACTCATGGTGCCCGGGAGTGGTGCACTTTGTGCAACTCTTTTCTCTGCTAGGATCATAATCTGATCTGCAGTTGACTCCCCTGTCCATCCTTTTGTAGATGGACCTGATCTCTTGGGAGCTTGTCCTGCTGGACCTGCCCCTTGAGTCAGAGGACCTGCTGGGTCTACTCTCATTAGAGTAGGAGGTCCTTTCATTGCCCCTAGCAGGAGATCTGCTTTCAGTCCTTCTATAGGACTGGGGGCGGTCCCTGGAATAGGACCTGTCCGCATTGGACCTGTCCCTGTAGGACCTAGAGTCCTGTCCTCTGGACTGGGATCTCTGGTTCCAACTTTCCTTGGACCTGGACCTGGAATCAGACCATTGCTGATTCCTGTCCCTTGAGGGATATCTCCTGTCCTCATTGGACCGGATTCTGTCCCTTGAAGGGTATCTGTCCCTGGACTGTCCTCTAGAGGACTGGTCCCTATAGCGGGAAGAGTCTCTTCCACGAGATTGGTCCCTATTGGACTGATCTCTGCCTCTGGAAGAGCTTCTGCCCTCACGGGTCTGTCCTGCATTGGACTGACCTCTGTCCTTGGAGGAATATCTTCCGTCCTGGACTTGTCCTCTGTTGTAGGACATTTCCTGCTGGGCCAATTTTGCACCCAGCTTTGCTAGGGCTTTTGCTCCATCCAGCCCTTTTTGGCTGTCATAGCAGGCCTCAACAAGTGTGACAGCCATAGCAAGGACCTCAGGGGTCACCTGCTTTTCGAGGCCAATAGAGGACAGGGACACCTGTCCTCCAATTGCCTGGGCTATCTGAGTCCTGGTTTGGACTCCAGAGCCAGAGTTTTTGGGAGTGGAATTCCTTTTGGTTTTCCTACTCACTACCTCTGTAAATCCCTCATTGGGATTTTCCTCTGTGAGGTCAGTGACCTCATTGGCCTGACCTCCAGACAGAGTCTCAATAAGATCATCTGTCTCTTGGAGACTTTCAGTCAGAAGATTTCTTCTGGCTGAGTTGACTACAGCCTCCTCATTGGAGGCTTGGAGGGGAGTGTGAAACTCCTGTTCCTCATTTGGCCTCAGGGGGGTGCCTGGAGGCTGCCTCGCACTCTGCTGAGCAGGTGTGCTGTGGGCCTGAGGACCATTGTCCTTTTTTGCAGCAGTTCTTTTCTGCTGTTGGGCTGCTGTTGCTGCCCTAGCAGCCTGCTGTTGAGCAGGGGGTGGAGTGTTCTCCACCACTGCTGGCCTCCAGTCCTCCACTGGGAGAATTGGAGGATATTGGTTTGCAAAGGGGTCTCCATAGGGATTCCTTGGAGGCAAACCATAGTGGTTGGTGGGTGGCACATTGCCACTCAACACACTGTTGAACTGAATGTGGTTGGCTGCGGGCATTGCCCCTATGTGCCTACCAAATTTCAGGTCAAATGCCGGCATGATTCTGCTGGCCTCCTCAGCCTCATTGGCCATTTTGAGGATTGTCTCATCAGACAATGGAGAGCATTTCTCCATAGATCTGTTCATCTTGTTGAGGAGTGGCAATGCCAGCTCATCAGGCAAGAATGAGACAATGGCAATTCTTTTTGCCTGAGACCTATGAACTGCTAGTTCAGGTCTGTCTGCTGGATAGATTTGATCTATCAGCCTGTCTGCTACAGCCAGGGGAGCTTTTAGCTCTTGACCAGGTTTTCTGGTCACCTGGGAGAGCTCCTTCCTTCTATAGGAGGATTTATCTCTGTTCCTCTCCATGCTCAGCAGATAGTTGGCTATCTGGTTGGCATTGAGATTTCGGATCAGATCTTTCTGCTCCTTGCAGAATCTGTCTACAAGGTGCAGCAGACTGTTCTGCATCATTTCTGCAGTGTACAGTCTTGTTTGAGCTAATCTTTTTAGCTCAGGCATGGACAACTGCCAGTCTATGACTGTTCTTTCCTGATTCAGGAAGTGGCATGCCAAGATCTCAGCTCCAGTGTCTGCTGACTCTGGTCTGCTGATCTCAACCCAGTCAGGGTTGCGCCTGTTTAGAGATCTATTGAAATAGACTCGACCAGCTATTGTGGTCAGCATTTCAGGCATGTGAGCATTACCCTGAGCACATTGCCGGGTAGCTTGAGCTATTGTCAGGTGATTCCCGAGCTCAAAATCAAACTCTTCAGGGGGAGCTTCCTCTCCCACTCTGAGTTTTGTCATCAGGGAGTGGAGGGGTGTGCCCTCATCTGCTGGAATCAATCTCTGATTTCCATTTGCAGGGTCCCTGAGATCTCTCAAAATGTTGAGGACATTCCCCATCATTTGTCTGGTCTCAAACTCAGTCTCAAACTTGTCAAAATTGAAAGAAGCCATTGCTATCTTTATTTGAACTGGTTTTGAGATAAATAGAGTGAGATCAGAGATCTATCAGCGGAGCAGATTGCTTTTGGCTGATGGCTGATTTAGCAGATATTCTGTAAATCAGTGGTCTGCTATCCTTGCATTAAGGTTCAGACTAGCTATCTTACTCACATTGAGTACTGGATAGTTGATCTTTTCCAAGTATTCTGGAGATCTTTATCAGCAGTATTCGCTGATATCTTTGAGTATTCTAATTTCTGATATCTTATTTTGGAAATAAGATAGCAGATACTAGGCTCCCAACAGGGATAGTCGTGTAGAGGATAGCTTAGATAAAGGACAGGATCGCCATGTAAAAATAATGGGAGATTGCCGGTTCTATTATCCGCTAAGCTGACACTGTACACTGTACTCAAAGATAAATGATAAAACTGATTAGTTTTATTTTAGATATTTATTTTATTCAAGAGACAATGTGAGTCAATGAACAAATTAGCTCAATATATTTAGAGCAATTATCTATATACAGCTCTCACATTGAGTGCATGTAAATTATATGGCTCTCACATTGAGAGAAGGCAAATCACCATTGGATTCTAGGCCTAACCTGTCAATATTTGACCAGGTTCAAACAGTCAGCATTTGACTGTACAACAAAACAATATCAAATATTACTATTTACACTTACTTGGGAGTAGATCAGGAAGGGGAAGGAGTCACTATTCACACTTACAAGGGGTAGGTCAGGAAGGAGAGGAAGAGAGGCAGGGGCGTGTCAGGAATGCTTTGTCAGGGAGGAGGGAGTCCTCTGATGGTGAGGAGTCCGTCAGGAATGCTGGAGGGAGTCCTCTAAAGGTGAGGAGTCCGTGGGGAATGAAGAGGGGAGTCTTCTGGAGGGGAGTACTTCTTCAGGAGGCGCTGGTGGGAGTCCACAGGAGATGTGGAGTCTGTCAGGGCTCAGGAGGAGGTGCTCTGGGAGGTGAAGTCTTCAGGGTGGCTGAGCTGGAGTCCTCAGGGGAGGAGTCTGTCAGGGACGCTGAGGAGTCCACAGGAGGAAGGGGAGTCCCCGGGAAGGAAGAGGAGTCCCCTGAGGGGAGTACTTCTGGAAGGAGTCTAAGGCATGGTGAGGATGACTGGTGAGGGTGAAGTAGAGGGAGTAGGTGAGCAGGTGAGGAGGTGGTAGGTCTGTTCTCTCTGGGAGTTGGGAATAGAGTGAAGCTGGGGAACTGTTGCAGGGGGGTCCTTCCAACCAGGTCAG
>Ga0209107_10002235_pt1 | contig 10759 bp, 4 predicted proteins | sample LakErihyJuly2011_2_FD_187460 | JGI IMG/M metagenome (GOLD analysis project Ga0209107, IMG submission 187460) | Freshwater microbial communities from dead zone in Lake Erie, Canada - CCB hypolimnion July 2011 (SPAdes) (version 2) | ecosystem: Environmental > Aquatic > Freshwater > Lentic >... | reverse complement strand
CAAAATACAGTGAATTTTAAAAATGGTGCGATCAATATGACAATTAGTGATTTTATAAATATTAAATTTATATGAAACTAAATAAAAATATTTTTATTTATAAAATTATAAATTTTTTGTAATAAACGATTATAAAATTTTAATAAAAATTAATTTTATCAATAAATATTAATTCACAACTTCACCTTTATTTTTTCTTAATTTTCAACATAATTCATTTAATTTTTCAGCTCCTCAGGATCTGCCAAATAATAATTTCTAACAGGATTCAAGCGCTAATCAAATTCATATACCAAAGGTATACTATTAGGAATATTCAAAACAGCTATATCTTTATCAGGTATATTATCAAAATGCTTAATAATTGATCTTAGCGTATTCTTATGTGTTACCACCAATACATTCTTTCCTTACAAAATTTCTTTACAGATTACATCATACCAAAACGGTAGGACCCTATTCACGCAGTCTTTCAATGATTCAGTGAGGGGCATTACCTAAATGGGAACCCCTGCGTATCTTTAATCGTGAGAGGAAAAGCGTGGGTCTGAGATTTCTAGAGGTGGGGGGGCAACATCGTAAGATCTTCTCCAAACTTTCACCAATTCTTCTCCATACTTAGTAGCTGTTTCTTATTTATTTAGACCTTAAAGATTTCCATAATGCTTTTCATTTAATCTCCAATTTTTTATAACTGGTAGGTAATGGGTTCCCATTTCATGCGTTGCATAATTATATGTCTCTATAGCTCTGGTTAGAACCGAGGTAAAGACTATATCGAATTTATATTTGTTTTATTTAAGAGTTTTTCCGGCGTTTCTAGCCTCCTCGATTCCTTTTTGATTTAATGGGACATCAGTCCATCCAGTGAACCTATTCTCTTTGTTCCAAGTACTCTAACCATGTCTCATAAAAACTACTTTATGTTTAGTTGAAGATGAATATGATCTTAAATTAAAGTTAATTTACTTGCAAAAAAAATTCCCAAAATTTTTCATTTTAATATAATAATATAATAAATATTTAATCAGTCTAATTTAAAATTAAAAATTTAAACGAATTAAATTAAAGCGAAGAATAGACCTATAATTATCAAAATTCCCATGAATGCAATTCTCAATATTTTTTTGATTTTCTGATTTTTATTTTTGAATATTTTAACTTACATTTTAGATGTATTTTCGATGTTTTAGCATAAATATGAACTTTTAATATTTATTAATAAATCTTAATTCTAACTATTTATCAGGTTATCTTCTTACAGCTATAGGGATGTGTGATGGATTTTAACAGGAAATAAATATACTACAAAGAAACCGACCAATGCCCCAGCGATTCCAATAACAATACCGATATTTATATTAAAAAACTGAACAATAAAACAACTTAATCCAAATATAATATTATATATTGTCTTATATTTAGCTGGTACTATCGCTCCCGGATCATTCTAATACACAATATAGAAAAACTAAGTCTTTGAAACAAAACAAAAAAATGGCTAAGCTGTGACTAAATGTACAGAAAAAATAGACGCAACCAAGAAAGGAATAACTTCATTAGGCGAAAAAAAAGAGTATATCAAAGGATTCTCCGGATTGTCTGATTTTCTTCCAATCAATCCAAGGCTTCCAAACACACCTATCAAAGTATACACGCCCCAAATCACTAAATACCCACATGATAAATCTCTTATATTTTTACTTTAATCCTCATTAGTTGACATTATTTGAGCCACAACACCATGCAACATAAACGCCATCGCAAAGTTTCCTATTATTGCAGCTATATCACTTGGATTTGATGAAAATTAGACCATTTCGCCCCAATGCTGACGTATTCTATCATTGTATATATTATCGCAAAATATATATATTATGAACGCTACATATACATAAAGTGAGGATGCTCCAACTTTCGATATTTTAACCAATATATTCATATTTTTTAGAAAGTATAAAGGAAACAAAAAAGGTATTATTATTATAGATAGCCATTGAATAGAAAAAGTCCCGCCTAACTCTGGGTTGGAGTTGGAAGGTAGGTACTTAACATTAAATTTTTCTAAAATAAACTAGCTCATTTTGTACATAGTTCCACATATGAGTTAAAAGTACACAATACCGACACAGAACAATATGCTGAATGATCCAATACAAAAAAAATTAAACCATTTTTTTCCGAATAACCTTAAAACTACCAAACTAACGTCATCTTCATCAATTTTTGTCCATTTAACTATCCAACTGATAGTCTTATATGAAATCAGACCTATAAGTGTCATTAAGATTAAAGACAGGCAAAATCCAGCTGTTTAAAAATTGCCTGGGATTAGTAATATTATAGACCCAACACAGGTATTCACAAGGGCGAAGACTGTTCGCATGGAACTTGATTTGTGAGTTTGTATATAAGAATTTTTGAGCTCTTATACTTCTTCATGGAAAGATTTATTGAATTTGTTGAGTGAATTGTTTTGATGAATATTTGAGTTGATTGATTATTTTAATTAATCTATTATGGATTCTTTCTCTATAAATATTTACATGTAATTTCCTGGGTCTTTTATTTAATTTTCATCACTTATTTTTTAATATTGCATATTATCAAATTATTAATTTATAAATAATATAAATGTAAATAAAAAATAGATTGATTTTATTTATATTATCAAATAAAATAAACAAATCATAAAATTTAAAATAAATTAAATTATTTAATAAATATTTTTAATTTTATTATATATATATATAATTAATTAAATATTTAATCACCATTTGATATTCTAATTTATATTAATATTGCATTACTAATTCAAATGTATATTTTTCTATGATTTTAAAACATTTTAAAAAATTTCTTTATTAAATTTGGTTGAAAAAGATGGTTGTATCAAAATATGACCATTTTTTAAAATGTCTATACTTGAATTATTGCTATTTTAAGGATATACATAATTTAATATAGTTTTTTTTTTACTAATCTCTTTCTTTTTGATATTACTATTCGATATATTTCTATTTGATTAGCTCTTAGACACTTTTATTTATTTACTAATTGAATTAATTGATTCCCTTTATGATAAAAATCCATACTCTTTAATACTATTTTTATTCATTCTTTGTCTAATTTCTCTGAATTCTTTTCGAGGGCTAACTGGAAGACTAGTTAATTGACCTTAATCTGTATATTTTTTCAGTTATAAAATATTATCAACACAGTCTGTCATATTATTTAAGGTTTGAGTATTATATGTAGAAATATTAGGATGTACAAGTATTATTTTTTTTTAAGGAGATCTTTGGGGTGAAATAATTTTATATTAATCATTTTATTAATTTACTTTACATTAAAATTATGCTTGTTAATATAATGTCGAATTTTTATCGACGTTACTAATTCTTTTTAAAGTTTTATCATTATATATTTGTGAATTATTTGTAATTGTAGATTAGGAATTAGTCATATTTTTGATAGAAAAAAATTAAGGTTTAGATCCACGATAATGATTGTTAGTGGATGTGAAATTTCCTTTCTACATCTTAGATAGATCTTCTTTGGAAAATGATGGAGTTCTAGCTTTGGAATTTTTAGGATAGTTTTATTTTGTAAATAAATTTTATTTTGCAGAATTTGTTTTTCTAATTTTCTCATTTTTATTGCGTTGTTTTTGTAAATTTTGAATTTAATCTTTTTTATTATAAATCTTGATTAGACTATCTACTTTACTTGACGATTAATTTGGATTCCTATCAGAAAAAATTCCTTTATCAAAATAAGCCATATCTTTTACATTTTGAGGTGTTACTTTATCTAATGACTGATTTGTATTATCTTTAGGAGATTTTAAATTATTTTCTCTATGTTACAATATCATTTTATTCAATGCTTTTGATATAATTTTTTTATTTAAATTTAAGCAATTTAAATTTTTTGTAAAGAATTATGTTGAAGAGGATTTTTAATGATTGGTAGTATTTTTCTAATTAATGAATGTATTTTGAACCAAATTTTGAACTAAACTCGCATTAAATCTTCTTTTAGCATCATATTTTTTTGACCTATTTGAAGTTTAGGAAAAATTAAATTATAATTTATTTAAATCTAACATTAAGCTTTATTTATTATTCTTATTATTTTAAATAGATTTTTGTTTAGAATCATAAATAGTCTTTTAACTTTATTTAGGAATTTATTAATTTTTTTCATCTGATTAAAATTTATAATGGCCTCTATCTGACTAAGGTAGTACTTTATTGTCTAAATATTTCAAAATATTAAATTAATTTTCTTAAAGATTTAATTTCATTTTTTCTTTAATACTTTATTTAAATGCTGTGGTTTTCACATCACAATTTTTGAGAAGCTTTTTAAATTCTAGTTAAAATTATTTCTAATTTTAAGGACTAATACTTCTTTATACTTATTTGATATTTTCTGTATCAGATTTTTTCTTGAATAATTCTAATTCTGTATTTATCTTTTATCTTTATGTATATTACTAGTTTGTTGTACTTTGATTATTTTAATTAATATAAATTAAATTTTTTATTAAATTTTTGTTGTTACATTCAACAATATAAAATTTAGTAATTTATTCATCGTTGTTCAAATCCATTATTTAATTTTAATTATCTTTATATCTTTTTAAATTGATACTAAAATTACTGGTAAATTAAGGGTCATATATATCATGAACACTACTTTGGAAAGATAATTTTTTTAATGTTTGGTATTATTTGACAAGCATTTTGCTATCCTGATTATTTGTAGTTCCAGTAAGAGAGAGGTGGACATAATTAGTTTAATTTGAATTTAAAATATTTTCGGGTATTTATGAATTTTTTATTTCCTATTTTTATTGAGTAATTGATTAATTAGTGCTATTTAATTTTTATTTTCTAAAAAAAATTTTTAGTTATTTTTAATTTCTTTTGTTAATAATTTTATGGGCATTTGTAATCTATAGATTAGGTGCTGTTGGCTTGTACTAATTTTCATAAAATTCAGTTAATATTTGAATTCTAGGTTATATTTCTTCTTCTTAGTAAAATCTCTTCATGTATTCATTTATATCATCAAAATATAGATAATCTTTGAATAAAATAACTTAAGCCGAGTTTAAATTTGTTAATATTTCGTTAATAGGCTTTTAAAAATAAAAATTAAATAAATCTGTTTTTATTTATTTTAAAAAAATTACTTTGATATGAATCAACCATTCTTTTTTGACTTATCTATATTAATTTTGTCTTTTAAGAGCATAACTAGCAATTATTTTATATTTTTGGATTTAATTAAGTAGAGATTTTATTTATTATATTGTTAATTTTTAATTTTATTTATTGTTATTATTAATTATTTGATTGGATGATTTATTACTATCCCTTTTATTTTTTTTTTAATTCTTAATTAAAATTTGAAGAAGATGCCATGTATTTATGTATAATCTTTGATATTTCAATCAATAAAAATTATTTTTAATTTTAAATAATTATAGCAAAAAAAAATAGTTAATTTATTTTATTTTTTGAATTGAATCAAATTATATTTATTTTTATTTATATAAATCGGTTTCTAAAGCTTAAAAAAAATTATATTTTTTTAAGAATGTTATAATTATAATGTGAGGTTTTTTATGATAGCTCAAGAAATATTTTAAGATTCATTTTTAATATTTTTAAATTAAATTTTTTGAATATGATTTATTTCTTTGAATTTAAATTTAAAATAATTTAAAAAAATAACAATAACGAAAAGTTTAAAAAATGTAAGAAAACAAAAAATATAATTTGCCTCCAAATCCCGATATATTATCCAAATCCTAGAATGGGTAAAAACTTAACACTATATCTTCTAAAAAATCGTTTATAAAAGAGGTTTAAAGTTTAAAAAGAATCTCTGATAAAATAACAGGTATAAGAGACCGTACCGAAAAAATCGAGAAATTATTCACCATAACGATAGACAAACAAATATAGACGGAAGATGACCCCTCCGACTAAGATTTTAAAAAGAATTATTAACAAATGGAGAACGATATGAACCGAATGAGAATCGAGAACATTAAGCTGGAGGGCGCGCTTAAAATCGCCTAAGAGAACCTTGCAGTAAATAAAAAGAATTAGAACAACACCTCCAGCCACTTTATCCTCCCAAGCGAGTTCAAGATGAAGTGGGAAAATATTCTTAAAAATCTTTTGCCAAATGTCTTTATGAATTTCCTTGAAAATCCCTTTATTTTCATGAACATAGTATAAGAAATTTTTATAAAAATAAGGAATTTCTCCATTCAGCACATAGAATCAATCAACAAACACTTGATGGCTCTGCTAAACATCTAGTCAGATCAAGCAAGGAATTTTTCCCAACATACCCTTATGATTTATTAGAATTACATGTAGCAGGTGTTTGTACTCACGAAGGAGGATATTAAGGGGATTAAAGCTTAGGTGTAGGAAGCCGTAGATAATGTTATTCAGCATGAGTAGTACGGTATGTTGGACAACGCGCAAGATTAGGAAAAGTTCTTTAGCGTAGACGTGGAGCAGTATCAGGACTATGCCAGGGAGTTGCTGGTGGAAGAGAATCAAGATTTTGAGTAATTCGTGGAGTAAATTTACCAAGTTTGCATATATATGCTTTTAAATGACCCAGTTCTCAAAATTGATATAGATGAGAGTTTCTTAAGCCGAAATTACGCTCTCGAAGACTATTAAAAGAATAGCTTTTATCTGATTGATGGATTCTCGAAGGAAGGTCAGCCTTCCTTGGTCATCTTCCCACCTATCATGAGGAATAACTTTGCTTATGCAGGAATTAAACCTAGTGTCTTGATGCTCGATGAAGAATTCTAGAATTATAAAATATTATAAGTTATTTAAGAAAAGTAATAATTGAAAGGGGGTAAAAAAGAGGAAGTTTTGGAAGAAAAAACTGATAATATTCTTTAACCAATTGACATGAACAAAGGAGAAGGATTAAGCGCGAGAAAGGGCCTTAATACAGTTGGGAGTCTGAATCCGCAGTAATAAACAAAAGCAGACACCCTTCTAAAGTAAGAAGAAGAACCAAAGATTTTATAAAAAAATTCTAAAATAAATTAAGAAAACTAAGAAAATGATTCAAAAAAATCTATAATTGATTCCATACCAACAGATAGGACGTTAAACAAAAATAGTATCAATGAAGAGAAAAATCAATACCGAAAATGCAAAAATAAATTAAAATTAACTTTAAAATCTAACGGTTAAGAGGCGCTAGGTTTGGGGGAGATCTCGGTGGTAGGCAAAGAGTTGATCTCAATCCAGGTTGAGGAAGAACTCCCTCAAAAATCAATCAATGAGACACTAATCGACAACAGCAAGATAATCAACTTCTGGAACTTAAATAATTCACCTCCATCTAATAAAAAACCGCCTCAAAAACCCGTATTGTTCTTTGTAAGCTCTAACTCAAAGAAATAAAGTCCTACTAAGACCAATTATTAGAGTGTTAGTAGCTAAGTTTAGATAGAGAAGTTCAATGAGAGTGGAGAGAAAAGTTAATTAGAATTCATAGATCTCATAGAAGTAGAATATAAAAAGTAAAAGGAAGACACTTAAGATATAAATGAAAGTCGGATAATTAATTAAAATAACTTAAAGCGAAAGGAAGTTGCTAGTCTTGCCTCTGAAATGCAGTCCAGAATAATCTCCAGCGAGATTCTATCTAATGCTTACCAGTAGCTCTACCTAAACTCCGCGATGAACTAAAAAAAATAGAATTTAAAGTACACAAATAAGTATGTAAATGACACAATGAAAAATAAAATAAATCAAAGAATCAATATAATCGAGTGTAGTATAGAGGAAAGGTAGGAGAGAGGATCAGGGCGCGGCGAAAAAGGGCAGGAGATCGATTCCTCCATCATCAAAAAGAGCGACCTATTCAACACTCTAGCAGGAATTAAGAAGCAGATTTGCGCCAACAAATAGCAAACTTAGAGAACGGCCAAGAGATAGGTGGGGAAGATTGTCAATCAATCATCTAAGAGATGCTCTTTCATTTAAGGCAACGATAGCATCAATGGAAATAATACCAGCTCAAATTTGAATGAATCGGAAGCCTGTATGAGCAGCATTTAGATACCACACTTCGTAAGATCTCAACGCATGATGTCCTAAGACTTTCAAAATAACCCTATAAATAAAAGCGTCATTAATAAGGTATAGCCTATCTCGAGGGATCAAAGATGTATGAGTTTAAAAAGGAATATGAATATGTTAGACACCTCCTCGTCATTCTCTTAAGATGAGATTAAGGGTAAGGATGGTAAGATCAACAAAAATCAGAGTCTAAGGTACGATCAGCCACTACAAAAATTGTAAATGGAGTATTAAAAGAATAAAACTTATGAGAAATTGTATAAAGAATTGTAGGGGAGGAGTTTTCTGCAAAAATGAATTAAAAAAATTAATTAATTTTGTTTATTTTTTTATGTTTAAAGGGTTATTTATATAGAGAAAAAATAAATATTAAATTAATTATCATTCGTACATGGAATTAAGAACACGTAATACTCCTTTATATATTTTTTAAGGGTATTTTTCTATTTAAGTATTTTCTCTTTCCTTTAAAGTCTTGGTGAGCACTGGCATGATCTTCTTGCTTACCTTCATGAGCTACTAATCTGAGTATGAATTAAGATGATTATAGAAGATGTCCTCAAGGTTCTTTCTCGATTGCTTGTACTTTATTTCCTCTTTCTGACATTTTTTTTAGAGCTCTTCATAAGATACTGGATACATTCTTCTGTGATACTCCTTGAATATCTCCGAGTCTTCGTAGTCGAAGATGTTGGCGAAGTCCATTTTATTGATGTAGAGAACAAAACAGTCAGTAATTGCCTTAATCTCTTCCGTGCGCGAACCTTTCTCATTAGGCATGATTATGTCTATGTAGCCTAATATATCGTTTTTCTTATATTCGATGGTGTAGGTCACCATCTTTTAAACCACCAATTTCCTCCATTTTTATCTTCGCTCCTTGTCCAGATGGGGAAATTTGTTGATGTATTCAAGGTTGACATGCTTAATAAATGAAAGTTCTCCGTCCTTGACTATGTACATATTGTCGGTCTCCTGACTGAAGGTAAAGAGTGGCTCTTTGGGGGCCAAGAACTTCCCTTTGATGTGATCGCACAATCTCTCAAGTTTGTCCAACTTGAAATGTTAGGCAAAGAAAGGAATCTGCAGCAAAAACTCTTTGAAGAACTTCTTTTCCTTCTCCATGGCTTTTAATAGACATTGATTGTAATCCATTGCCGTGAGACACAGCAAGTTTGAATCACCCTTTGCCCTAAGATCTGCGTTTCTCTTCTCTCCTGTTTCTATTGCTCTCTTTCCTACCATGTCGCCAGCATTCATTTCTCCTACTTTACCTATATTAGGTATACAAACTTCGATCGTACCTTTGTAGATTATGTAGAGACAGTCTCCAGCGTCGCCGATTCTGCATACATATTCTCCGTCTTCATATTTTCTCGTTGCGATTCTTCCCCCAATATTCTCTAACAGGTCAAGTGGCATTAGTTTGAAAAGAGGCATTTTTTGGAGATACAGGGCAACCAGTCGCTTTCCAAACTGATCTCTCTTGTAACTATCGATTTTGCAGACCGCCAGGATTTTTTTTTCCATGCTAAAATTTTCTGAGTTTTTGAGATCAATGAAGATCTTATTACTCTCTAGCCAATCAGGAAAAGGGATCATCTCACTAGGCTTGCTAAGAATCTAGTTGGTGTCTTTTCGACTTGCCGCTTTGGGTTTTTTTAAGTGCACGGTTTTATTCTTGATAGCTGCGGGCATAGGAATTTTGGGTGAAACTTTACGAACGGCTACTGGCTCATAAGCATCATCCTCGGGCGGGAGATCTTTAATCCAATTATGGAAGATCCTATCATGATGTTTCTCAGTGTCCTCCTCCATTTTACTAGTAATCTTGATCCATAGGGCCTCCTAATCTTTCTCAGATAACTTCGGGATCTTCTCTCTATAGTTCTGAAGTTCCATTTAATCTTAAATTTCCCATTACTTATTGCCCCCGATTTTAGCAGATTACATTCTCTTAATATGTTTTTTTTAATCAAAATTGTAAGGTGGTGGTTTTAAGGTTTTTGTGGTTTGAGTGTTAGTTTAGGCGAATGGTTGGGCGGTTTTATTTTTAGCCACAAAAAATTTGTACTGGAGGATTTCTTGTCCGTCCAGTCGTTCTTGTAAGCGTGTCTCTTTCTCTTGGAGGCATTGGTTGTTCCATTTAGATGTTGTGAAGTGTGATCGGAATTTTTTTAATTATTTTTCGTCTTAATTGGTGTAGATTTAATCGTCGAAGTTTAGCTCGGGGTTTGGAGGGGGGAGGGTTTCTAGAGTAGAAATTTATCGTATGTGCTAAGGGGATTAAGTTCTTTAGTTTTATTGTCTGGTTGAGGCACGGGTTTCTTGAATAAAATCGGTTTTAATTTTTTTAAGACTTTAATTGTAATTTTGTAAAATAATATTTTTGACTTTTAATTTTTGTTAGCCTTGTAAGGTATTGATGTTTTTTTAACGTATTTGCTCATTTATGAATTATTATTCTTGTCTGTAGTATAAATATTTTTCGAATTCTGTTAATTCTTTAGTATTATCTGATTATTACATTGACATGATATTTTTAGATTAAATAAAAAGTAAAAAATTTTAAAAGTTGTTTAAAATAAAAATTAAAAAAAAGATATTCAAAA
>Ga0209107_10002234_pt1 | contig 10765 bp, 8 predicted proteins | sample LakErihyJuly2011_2_FD_187460 | JGI IMG/M metagenome (GOLD analysis project Ga0209107, IMG submission 187460) | Freshwater microbial communities from dead zone in Lake Erie, Canada - CCB hypolimnion July 2011 (SPAdes) (version 2) | ecosystem: Environmental > Aquatic > Freshwater > Lentic >... | reverse complement strand
CGTAGGTGCCACACTGGCAGTCTCGCGTCGACAATTTGATGAAGTGGGTGGTTTTAGGGAATTAGGTGTGCGCGGAATTGAAGACACAGAACTCGGATTTCGGCTTCATACGAACGGTGCCGTACTTATTATTGATCGATTTGCTCGTCATTGGCATCGAGGAAAACGGAGTATTAGTGGCACGCAGGGAAGCGCAATAATGCACGCCCGCGATCCATTTATCTGCCGACTCATTCCGCACTCACGGTATCGCAGCGAGCCACCCGACCAGTTTTCTGGTCCGATTCACACTGTTCCTAGAGCTCTTGTTTATCTTGCGGGTGTTTCAACCTCAGATGAAGTATCGCCAGAGATACAGACTTTGCGTAATGATTTGCCGAGTGATTGTGTAGTTCTTTGTGAAGATGAAAGGCATGTCGATCCCACATGCAGTTTTGTGCCGTGCCTGGCTACGGTGCTCGTAAGCAAGGGAACGCAAGTTTCAGCAAAGAAAATTGAGATGATGCTGCAGATTCTTGAAAAACGTAGTGTCGGGGAAGTACGCGGAATCAATGAGGCAGGTGAGGTGTTAGTCACGGCAACAATGACACGAGCAATACGGCGGGAATTGCACGATGGTCTTCCGATAGCCGATTCATTTGGTCTGTGGTACATAACTTTAGAAGACTGACCTCACGTCGTCAGGATTTCTCAAGGCCCCCATTCGCTACTTCTTTTAAGTAAGTGAGAAATCTTTGTGAATCAATTTCCCAGTTTAGATTTTTCTGGGCATATGCATGACATCGCTCCCCAAGTTCAACTCGAAGCTTTGGGTCATTTACGAGGGTCTGAACTATCGTGACAACTTGAGCAACGAATGGAGGCTGCAAAGCCCAACCAGCTCCAGCATCTTCAATGAGTTCTTGAGTTCGCGGTAGCGCGCTGCCGATTGCGGGAATACCTCGCGCAAAGTACTCGCCAATTTTGGTGGGTAAGGAGTGTCGGTAGTTAGGCAAATTATCGAGGAGGGCGAGCCCTACTAGGGCGCCTTCGATCAACAGCAAGGCCTGTGAGTTAGCGAGATAGCCATGCCACTTTAACAAGCCGCTGTCGTGCGCTTCTTGCACTGCAGTTCGAATATCGCTATCAGCCTCACCAATAAGATGGACTTCGGCTAATCCTTGCAATTGTTCTGCAATCAGAAAAATCTCGTTCCAACCTCGCCCGATTGAAATTCGTCCGACATACACGATGCGGCGATCGCTGCCTTTATAAGGTGGGCAGTCCTTTGGTATATCGGTTGAGTTGGGTATAACTAGGTTTCTCTTTCGCTCATCTTGATATGAGTCCTCGGCCAAGATGAATTTGAATCGAAAAGTGATGACTCTTTCAAAGAAGAGAACCATTTTTCGCACTAGTGAGTTAAATCCAACGGGAATCCACGACCGATCCGAGACACTTTGTGCAAGATCTTCGTGGACGTCAAAAATGCGCGGTGGTAAACCCGGCATAAATGAAAGCAAGGCAGCAATTTCCAAGTCGTGGACCAATAACAAGTCCACGGTCTTGCGGTATTTCGCGACATTGCGAAGAACGTCAAACCACGATGAGGCACGTCGGCGACCAATCGCGCGGCGGATGATCACATGTTGCTGAACTTGGGTTTGCAGCGGCTCTGGGGCGATAAGAGTGACCTGGAAACCAGCATCAAGCATTGCAGATATCTGGCGTTGAACGATCCTGGCGTCATCACCGCGATGGGCGCAGGTGACAACGAGCACTCTTATTGGATTCATTGAGTCAATCAGAGTCGTTCGACATTGTCGTGTCGCATACGCCCGCGCGTGTCAAAAACCATTGGTGCCAGGCGGGCGATTTCATCGAGATCAAAAGCAGAATGTGTTTGCAACAAAATAGCCAGATCGCAATCACCAAGTGCGACTTCTAGATTTGTCGCTAGAGGCAAAACTCCACTGTCAACATCAAAATGAGAGACATGAGGGTCAAAACCAGTGACGAGTGCGCCTTTTTCGATCAATAAATTCGCAACGTCTCGAGATGGCGTTTCGCGCTGATCACTGATGTTTGGCTTATAGGTCAGACCAAGTAGTAGTACTTTCGCGCCCTTGAGCGATTGTGAGTGCTCGTTGAGTAGGTCCTGGACTCTGCGTATCACATAGCCAGGCATTCGATTACTGATTTCCTCGGCAAGTTCAACAAATCGGAACTGGTAACCGAGACTTCGAACTTGGTAGGCAAGATAATTTGGATCAATGGGTATGCAATGTCCACCAACACCTGGACCCGGATAGAACGCAGTGAATCCAAACGGTTTCGTTGCTGCTGCGTCAATGGAATCCCAAAGATCGATTCCCAGTTCATGGCAAAAGATAGACATCTCGTTGACTAAAGCGATGTTCACGTGGCGATATGTATTCTCGAGAAGTTTGGCCAGTTCGGCCTCGCGGGTTCCGCGAGTGCGGACCACAGTGTCAACAAACAACGAATAAAAGTTTGCTGCTCGCTCAGTGCAAGCAGGCGTAAAGCCACCAACGACCTTCGGTGTATTTTTCAATCCATATTGTGGGTTGCCCGGATCAATTCTTTCTGGAGAAAAAGCAAGATTGAAATCACGTCCTGCTATGAGGCCGGACTCCTCAAGAATTCCGCGCACGAGTCCGTCAGTAGTGCCTGGATACGTCGTGGACTCGAGCACGACGAGCATTCCCGGGTGCAGGAAGTCGCGAATTGCTTGCGATGCGCTTGTTACCGCACCGAGGTCGGGACTCTGATCTTCCCGCAAAGGTGTTGGCACGCAAATCACAACTACATTGGCATTTTGCAAAACCGATGGGTCCGACGTCGCCTGAAAGCCAAGACTGAGAAGTTTCGCAACCTGTTCATCAGAAATGTCGTCCACATGTGAAGTTCCCGCATTGAGACCGGTCACGATTCTCGAACTGTTATCGAGCCCTACACACTGGATACCGGCCTGAACTGCCTCAAGGACTACGGGAAGACCGACATAACCTAAGCCAATGACTACGAGATGCACCTGATTGGAATCCATTTGCTTATCTTAGACCAAAATCGTCATTCATAGGTCATCTCCCGTAGGCGTATGACTCAATCAAATGAGATGATAATTCCCGTATCAGCGACGGTGGACTTGCGAAAGATTGACGTGATTTTGTTTGAAGCCGCCAGCATTCGAAATTGAATTTTGTATTTCTTGTTCATTGCCACATTGACAAGTTCACAATCTGTTCCAGTGACGACCCGTGCCGTCGCTTCAACAACTTGTGAGCCTGGGGTAAGTCGACCACGAACATCACAGGCCTGCAGAGTGACCCGCGAGGTATGAGCCAGGCGCTTGACCTTGCCAGAAACGCCACCAGTCGTGAAACAGGCTTCACCGTCACCGAATGGGGCAATCCAGACGGCAGTGCCGACCCCCCGACCATCTTTGCGAAATGATGTAAATAACGCGTAGCGATTGTTGGCAACGTCAGATTTGGTACTCATCGTCATGAACAATACCTGATCAACGCTCGTCACGGTAGAGACGAATGTTCGCCTTCTTGCCACGAATACTGACATTTGTCATGCTCTTCAAGATATTGTCCATCTCGCCACTGGGAACTTCAACGATGGAGAATTGATCGGAGACTTTGATGTCCCCGATGTCGCGTCCAGAGATGCCGCTTTCATTGGCAATAGCACCAACGAGATCTTGCGGGCGGATACCTGCCTTGCGGCCAAGTCCGACATACAACTTAGCGGTTGCTCCAGCACTGCCACGTTGAGCTCCGCGCTCAAAACGACCGCCGCGATCAGGGCGCTCATCGCGTCCGAATCGGCTACTGCGATCGTTGCTTCCACTGCGGTCAAAACGCTCTCGACTGTCGCCACGATTTCCACGTTCGCGACTGTCACCACGACTGTCGCCACGATTTCCGCGTTCGCGACTGTCTCCACGATCGCGACGATCACGGGTATCGCCCTGTGACAAGTCTGGAATATGAACTTCATCGAGCGATGACTGATCAGCATCGTGCGTGAGTTTGATCGCAGCAAGAGCGATCTGTTCAATGTTGAACTCTTGCAATAGTTCGGTGAGCACTGATTCGAATCGTTCTTGCGGAGCAGAGGCTAAAGCTTCGCGCAAAGTCTCAGTGGTGAGCGCCATTTGGCGAGCGCGCAACGCTTCTACAGAAGGCACTTTTTCAAAGGGAATCTTCTGCTTCGTCAAGCGCTCAATGTTTTGTAGTTGTCGCTGTTCACGGGGTTCAGCCAAAGTAATAGCGACACCTTCGCGTCCTGCACGTCCAACGCGACCGATGCGGTGCACATATGACTCTGGGGCAGAAGGAACGTCGTAGTTCACAACATGTGTGAGATGGTCAATATCTAATCCACGAGCCGCTACGTCGGTAGCAATCAGCAACTCGGCGACACCGGAACGAAATCGACCCATTACCCGGTCACGTTGTTCTTGATCCATTCCTCCGTGTAACGCTTCAGCACGATAACCGCGCCCATTCAGTGTTTCTGTGAGTTGGTCAACTTCACCGCGGGTACGACAAAAAACAATCGCTGCCTCTGGTGCTTCAATATCCAAAATACGACCTAGGGCCGCTGCCTTGTGGTGTCGTGGGATCATGTACGCCGACTGCTTCACCAAGGGCAATGTGCCGGCCTCGGTTGATGAGCGTTGGATGGTGATTCGAATCGGTTCGCGTTGGTGACGGCGGGCGATTGAGTCAATTCTTGGTGGCATAGTCGCCGAGAACAAAACTGTTTGGCGTTCTTTCGGCGTTGACTCAAGAATGGCTTCGAGGTCTTCAGCAAAACCCATGTCAAGCATTTCATCGGCCTCGTCAAGGACAACCATCTTGATGTTGTCAAGCTTGAGGGTCTTCTTGCGAATATGGTCGAGGGCGCGCCCGGGTGTTGCAACCACGACGTGTGTGCCACGGCTCAACGCGTCAATTTGACGACCGATCGGCTGACCGCCGTAGATCGGAACACAACGGGCACGAAGATCGTGACCATATTTGTAGATGGCCTCAGAAACCTGCATGGCAAGTTCACGGGTTGGTACGAGAACCAAAGCCACTGGCGCTGGTCGATCGTTATTCATGTCAAGTAACTGCAAGATGGGCAGAGCAAATGCTGCCGTCTTGCCGGTACCGGTTGCGGCTTGACCCAAAAGGTCTTTGCCGTTGATCATGTGGGGAATGGCCTCGCGTTGAATAGGCGTCGGTTCCTCATAACCAAGACCCGCCAGGGCCTTTAGTAGTTCTGGTCGTAGTCCTAAATCGGCAAAGCCGGTGTCCACGCTGGGTATTGTGTCCATGAGCGTTTCTCCTGCTCTGTAAGGTTGACCAGCCTACGGCTTATATACCCCAACCGCGCTGAATACCAAATTTCGGGGCTTTATCGGTCACATCGCCCTGATGTGCTTGTCAATTTGCCAAGCCTCGATGCCGAAGCCCTCGGGATTATTGATCACAGCCAGTCGCAGGCGTTGTTGGGCGCTTTTATAGCATTTAGTGATGTTGTAAGGCTTTGCGCTGAGATCATGGGCTACCTCAGTGACTGTTTTCCCTGAGAAAACACGACTAATGAATACGCCATTTTGTTTTTCAGTGAGGACATTGGCGATTGCTTCTAAGGTCTCTGGGTCGGGATTGCTGAAGTACTGATCCTCAGCGCTCGGTACAACGGTTGCCTCATCTACACCTTGTTGGTCAGCTCGTGAGAGGTTCTCAAGTCGGGCGTTGGAGACATATTCGCCATCGGCGCCGCGGGCGCGTTCGGCAGCTTGTTGCTTCTGTTGGCGGATGAACTCAATGACTCTGTGTTTCGTCGTGGCACTTGCTAGTTGCACCGGTGAGTAGGCATCCATTTTGTCCAGATGGTTGAGGAGCCACTGTGTGCAATACCTGACGGCATCCATCTGGTCTTGTAGAGCGACGATGTTCAGGCGCATCAACTTACGTTGAACGGCTGTTTCAAATTCAATGATGTACGAGTTAATGGGGTTTTTGCGGTCCATAAAAAGATCACTCCTTAGTGATTAGTGGGTTTCGGATTAAAAGGGACTGGATGTACAACGTGAAGTTTCACGTCGGTCTGTACTGAGCGATTAGTCAGCAAACCCCTCGCGAAGTTCCGCAACGATCTTGCGGGCCTTGCCTAACTCGCGCTGAGCGCAATCGCGACGTATTCCCATGTCCTTGGCTGCTTTGACGACAGTGTCTCCTTCAATATCCACGAAGAGGTATACCTGTCGTTGACGCTCGCTCAGACTCTGCAACATGGAACCCAACATGACCTTGTTGATGACTTGATCTTCAACATGATCATTCGATTCGATGCGGTCGCCGTAACTGGCTGAATTCTCTGAGCGATCAATGGGCTGGTCAATGAAGATGATCCCGTGGTCACTGGCGTTTTCACCGCTGCGAAACTTGCGTTGTGGTAATTGACGGTGCATGGCGCGGTAGAAATCTACTGCTCGCTGAGACGCACACGCCGATACAAGTGCACGCGGGGCGTATTTGGACATTAAGTGAGTGCGCTCCATTAAAAAGAGGCAACAGTAGCTTTTGAAGTCATCCGCTTCTTGAATGCGGAAACTTGACATGCGGGTGATTTTTCGGTCCAACTCCAGAAGAAATTCTCGGAAGTAATCTTCCATGTTCACTGGATTTTCCATTGGCGTGTTCATCTTGTATCTACTCATCTCTTGTGTCTCCTTGTGCTTTTGGTTGGGTGTCGATTTGTTCCGCATGGGGTGCTGTTGGTCTTTCAGGGTGGTGGCTCTACTTTCGCTGTGGGTTGGGCAAATACGTGGGTTTGCTGGGGTATTAATTATCTCACGGGGGTGCGAGGATGATCCCCAAAACAAGATTTAGATGATGTCCAACTTGCGCATGACGCGATATCGCGTTTCGACAAGTTGCTGGAATAAACGCCTACTCACCGTTCGAATTTGGACATGGCGGACCCGAGTCGGTGTCTCCAAGAGTGTTTGGAATGTGATTTCTGCGCAATCTTGAAATGGGAAACCAAATAATCCACTGGAGATCAGTGGTGCGACCAAACGATTTTCACTCCGCTCATCGGCCATTGCCAGAATCGTTTGCCAGGTTCGAATCAGCGTGTCTTCTTCGCCATGTAACGACCGTTGCTTGATGCCGCTATTCATTGCATCCTTGTTGACTGGACTGGTCCAGCGTGGCCCGAAAGCATGAATAACACCAGAAAAACCGAGGTCTTCTCCACGGCCGGCATCCGTGAAAATAGCTTGCCCTGGTTTCATTGGCAGGAGGTCCGTCGGACGTTGGTGCATTAGTAAGTCGGCGCCGCACACTTCCCAAATGCGACCCGAAGCCCCACCACCAGGAGTGGCCTCGGCATTCGAAGCGTTGATCAACAGACCTTCAAACGGAGAAGCGATATCGGCATATTCAATTTCAATTTTCAAAGAACCTGTTTGGTACTCATCGTCTTCAAAGTCGTAGGACTCTTCACTCAATTGGTAGTCATGGGATCGAACTGGAGGGAAATTCTCTTCGGTGAACGACTGCAGAGCGCGTATCGCTTCAGTTGACGGACGACTGCCACTGCCCGTCAAGGTCAAATCGTTGCGTAACTGCAATGTCCAAGTGTCCTGGATTCCAGGAAGACGCATCAGGTCTGGACTAATGATTGAATTCACTTCGAAAGATCTCAGATACGTGCTCGTTGGCGCAGGCCTGAAGCTTTCGGACAAGAACATGGATTTTGATGTCAAGGGCTTGCCACCAAGCGCCTCAACACTTTGACCGTTGGCGAGTCCGTTTTTGATCGTGACGACCAAATCACGGTCGACGTCGGTAAAAAACCGCTGATTACCTTTGTGACCCAAAGTGGCTGTAAAGGACTCGGGTAATTCACTCACTCGCTGTCCCTTACCAATCAATCCGAGAGTCATGTAATAGCGAACATTGCGTTCTGTTATTTGGCGATCGGGGTTGAGGGCCGCATTGGCGCGGGCAACCAGCTGGTCAATTAAAAAATATTGAGCTTTCTGGGCATCTGATGCGGGCACTGGTTACCTCCGTTCGGTTCGTGGGTTTTGACTAACTGACAACGATTACCTTAATCCAACAAATATTATTTGTCAAGACTATCAGACAATTTCTTTTTTACTCAACATTTTTACTTTGTTATTTAGATTGTGGATACGTGACTATCGGATTGGGCATTACCTTGGTTCAGCGAAAGTTATCCACAGGAGTCGTATCTGACCACTGTCACGACGGTTGTGTGGGCTGCGCTGGAGCATCCCACATTCCTTGCTCTTCTGAAGACCATCTGAACTACTTTTCCCCTACTTGTTAAGTATGACGTATGACCCCCCCATATTGAAAAATGTGTCTCGCTATTTTGGGACAAAAGACCTGTCTAGAGCACATAAAACTTTTTTCTTTGACATACCTTTTGCCGCTAAAAGCGTCAAAAATCTGACGACTCATCAGGACACGGACCGTCATGCAAATCGTGGATTTCCAGCTCGCAGGCCCATCTCGCCCAGGGTGAACCGAGGGGCCAAACCACCGGAGAGAACAGATCATCGGTGAAAATCATGCCCAAATCGACGAAACAGAGTGGCATACCGTCGCATTCACAATCCTCAGAAGGCATTGTCACGCTGCCCTGCAAGTACCAGCCTCCGAGCGGTGCATTGTGAATCAGTGTTGACGCTGCAACACCGCGAATGGCCGACTGATACATAGGTGAATCAGGGGGCGAATCGTAGGCGAAGTCAAACGGATGAACGATGTCGCAGTCGGAACAGGCAGAAATAGTGAAGTTTTCATCTACTTCGGCGATTGCCGACCAGCCTTGGAAAATGAGCGCATCTTGCAATTCATCGGGGATTTCCCCGAAATGTCGATCCGGCTGGCCGCCGATCTCGATATGCCAGTCCTCACCATGACCTTTGAAACGTAGCCACTCATTTGTCGTGGGACCGTCCGCTCGGGGAAAGACATGAAGGACCGCTTGCCCTTGCAAAATGCTGGCCACACGGGAAATTGCCCGCAGGGCCGAAGCCACGGCATGTTCGGGGGTGCGGTCTGGATGGGTCGTGAACCACCAACGGAGCATGGTTTCGAAGTCCAGGTCCCAGTCGATTATGGCGTCTAAGAAGTCTTCGTCAGAATGCATGGGGCTTGGATCTTGACACGGGGCTATATGAGAGTTCGGTCCTCCGTTCCGACAATGCAAAATAGTGTCCGCCAAACCACTTGAGATCGGCGAGAATGGGCACTGTGAAACCGGTCTACTGCGTTCGTCTTGATGGTCCGTCGTGGTCCGTCCCACAACGCCAGGCCGTACGTACCGTGGTTGAAAAATGGGTTGAGGAAGAATACCCAATTGATGAACGCGGTCCAGGAGTTTCTGTTCGCGTCGACAACGAAGATCCCGAACGCTGGTGGCGGTGCACCATTGATGTCAGTTTGGGTAGCGGAGCATTATCAAACACAACTGTCACTCTGTTGATGAGCGATTCGGAGACGACCTTTGAGGTTCGTACTGCTGTTGTTGCTGGCGGAAAACAGATCACGCCTCAATCCGTTCAGATCAAGGATATGCCGATGCGGACTCTTGTGGCCAGAGTGATTGATAAAGGTTTGTTCCGCGATGCAGATCATTCAGTGAGTACGAAGGATCTTTGCGTAGCTGATGTTGTGCAGGCGCAAGCAATCGCCGCATTTTGTTATAACGCTCCGAGCCGGATCATGCCAGTCATTATTGAAACATGTCGAGCCAATACATCGTCAGTTTTTGAGATCGAAAGGGTCTCAACTCTTGTTGCCGGGTTGGCGCATGTTGTCAAGATGACGAGTGAGCAATGTGTTCGGACCTTTAATGAGTTCGCTGGTATTGAAGCATTAACGCCGCAGGGGCTTGTCGTTATTTGGCCCGACCGTTCGGTCAAATCTTGGTCAGGCAATGGTCTTGCTCCTGGCAAAGGGGTCAAAGCACGCGGAGAATCTAAAACGATGGTGACGGATGCAGCGGCAAATTCGTTGGCGCCATTACGCGCTCCACGGTTTCGCCCCCGAGTTATTGAGGAGATTAGTCCCGCTGCAACAGAAGTCCCCGTTGAAACTCATCTCGCGGATCCCGCGATCGATCCGGAAACGGTGCCTTGGAGCGAGTGGAAGTCTGCTTCTGATGGATGGCAGGAAGAAGCAAATAAAGTTGATGAACTTCAACAGGCACTTGCCGATGCAGATCGAATCATCGCTGAAAAACAAGAGCTGCTTGATAAGGGAAGTGCGGACGTTGACCAACTGCTTCTGCAAAATGTCGAATTGGCAATTCGTCTTGGGCGCATTCCAGCTGGGATCAAAGCCACCAGCGCGCATGATGCGGTCGTGCAAGCCGACGCAATGTGTGAATATCTCACGTTTATACCAGAGGCCTTTAAAAGTGCGAAAGAGTTGGATGGGATTGACACGAATCGTTTACTCCAGGACCTAGTTCGTCTCAATGTGGTTGCTGGTGATTGGCAGTCTGGGCGGGTAAATAATGCGTCTCTGACCGTTTCCTGTCGTGGTGTGGGGTTGAACTATGCCGCTGGAGTTGGCGACAATGCCGAAAACAAATATGGCACTGATTACGCCTTCACGTGGCGGGGTCAGACGCGACATGCCTTTGCTCACATTCGCAACGGTCGGGGCTCTCATCTGTATCGCGTGCATTTTTTCTTTGATGATCAGTT
>Ga0209107_10002233_pt1 | contig 10769 bp, 7 predicted proteins | sample LakErihyJuly2011_2_FD_187460 | JGI IMG/M metagenome (GOLD analysis project Ga0209107, IMG submission 187460) | Freshwater microbial communities from dead zone in Lake Erie, Canada - CCB hypolimnion July 2011 (SPAdes) (version 2) | ecosystem: Environmental > Aquatic > Freshwater > Lentic >... | reverse complement strand
AGATGGCTTATTGTATGCAGATGTAACCACGTATTGGGATTACATCGAATTAGATACGCTCTTAAGCCTACAAAAACCCAAGACTAAATTCCCGGATGAGGTGGTCTTTATTGTTTATCATCAGATAACGGAACTTTATTTTAAATTGGCGCTTCAAGAATTTAACGCACTTGGCGAATTGAAGCAACCGACAAAGACAATTTTTATCGATCGCGTTACTCGTATAAATCGCTACTTTGAAGCATTAATTAAGAGTTTTACCATCATGGTTGATGGGATGGATCGCGAGGAGTTCTTAAAGTTTAGAATGTCTCTATTGCCTGCAAGCGGTTTTCAGTCGGCGCAATATCGTCAAATCGAAATTTATAGTACAGACTTCATCAACCTAGTTGCGCGTGATCAGCGGTCAATGTTTAACGTTGATTCTTCAATCGAGGATATGTACCAGCAAATTTATTGGAGATATGGTGCCACAGAAATAGAAACTGGCAATAAAACCTTAACCTTAACCCAATTTGAGGAGAAGTATGAACAGTCTTTTATAACCCTAGGAATGCATTGTAAGACTCGCAACCTATGGCAAGTCTATTTGAAGTTGTCGGACAGCGACAAGGCAGATGATGAGGTAACGCAAGTACTTCGCACCAATGACTTGAATGTTAATGTGTATTGGCCATTGGCGCATTACAAATCTGCCGTTCGGTATTTGGCACGAAAAGATTCAGATGTTGCAGCAACAGGGGGAACGAATTGGCAAAAGTATTTACCTCCAAAATTTCAAAAACGTATTTTTTATCCAAAGTTATGGAGTGATGAAGAAATTGAACAATGGGGCAAGGGCTGGGTAGAAAACCAAATTAGCGAAATCCTTAAAGGGGCTTAATATAGGTTTCCGTGAAATCGAATAATCCGATTTGACTAACCTTAATCCCGCGCATTTTAAGATTAAATACGAAAACAAAATCTTCATAAAGAATTGGAAGCACCCAATGTTCTTCTTGTAAGATCATATCACAGCTGGTGAAATAATTGTTTCGCAACGTATTGTCTGATTCTTGTATACCCATTCGATAGTTAAAGTCATAAATCAGATTGTCTACCTTAGGAAATAATGGGTTTTGTGATTTATTGGTTGGATTATTACTAAAAAACAAACTGAAATATGCTTCTGGATCAGGGTAGTCAGGAGACCAGCCAAGTTTCCACATCGAGGCTTTATTGGTCGTTACGGCATTATAACGCCCAGAAAAATCAACCAAATGAAGTTCTGTTACTACTCCAAGTATTTCCCTGAGCTGCCGTTTAATGTATTTACAATAGACAAGGGCTTGTTCAGAATTATTTCCTGCAATATACAGGTGAAGGGTAGGAAAAGGATGTTGTGCACTAAATCCAGCAGCGTTAAAAAGTTTTTTTGCCTGTTGAATGTCTATTGTTTTTTTAGGGAGGTCGTTGTTGTTGTAATACCTTGAGGGGGGAGCGAATCCTTGTTTTGCTGGGATTCCGTCTCCGTTCAATAGGTCGGTTGCGATGAGTTCACGGTCAATAATTAAATCAATGGCTTTTCTTACCCGCGGATCTTTAAAACAATCCAATCGTTGGTTTAATACAATCATTGATACTCGGCTTCCAGGAATCACCATCACTCGGTGGGCAAAGGGTTTTATTTGCTGTACGCGGGAAAGATCAAATAATATATCATCTATATGTTGCGGAGACACCTCACTTAGCATGTCCACCTGTTGGTTTTTGAAGGCGGAAACATCTTCCATCTCACTAGCGACCACACGAAACCACAAGGCATTGAGGTAAGGAAAGGCATTACCAAAAGAATCTTTCCTCCAATATTCGGGATTATACGACAGTAATACGTTCCGAGCGGTTAATTTATTTAACCGAAAGGGTCCCGTTCCAATGGGGTGTTTAAGGATGCTTTTTTTATAGTATTCATAGGCTTTTTTTGAACAAATACCATATTTTGAACTGGTGAGTAATTGCGGAAAATGGGCGTATTTCCCGTTCAGCGCGATTTCAAGACAATAAGAATTGATAATTCGAATGCCTTGAATTGTTTGGACATTATTCTTTTTGAAGTATCGACCTGCACCTTTTATTTTTTCAAGAAGTGCGTCGTTCGACTGGTTAATTTCATGCTGAGAACATGCCATTTCGAGGGTGAATTTCACGTCTGCTGAGGTCAGTTCATTGTCTTGGCCATTAAAGCAATCGTCCTCGTGAAAATAGATCCCTTTTCTTAAGTATACGCGCAAGGTGGTTTGGTCATTTTTCCAAATGTATTTTTCAGCTATACGAGGAATGACCCGATTCGTTTTTTCGTCGATATCGAATAATGGTTCGAAAATATTACATAGTATTCGATGCGCATACAAATCTGAATTATAGAGCGGATGAAGCGTACTTATGGGGTCGGGTATGGAAAGCGTAACGGTATCTCCATAAATCGCGGTACCGCCATGTATAATCCGCTTATTATTGACGGTACAAGCCGCGGTTAAACAAGAGAGCCCCACGAAAAAAAGTAAGGATCGCATCATTCAACAGTACTTGTTTTAAGCACGCGTAAGGTTACCAATTCTCCGTTAAGGCGACATTGCAGGAGATAAATGGCATCTGGAAATACGGTCAGGTTAAGCTCGCTTGTATTCCCTTCGTGCAACAAGCGCCCTGAAGCATCAAACAAAGACCAGTGTTCTACCGGTTGAGTGAGTTTGATCCAAGAATTAGCAGGAATTGGGTATGCAGAAAGCAGCGATAAGGCGTCACCTTCAAGGCTCAATACTCCCATGTAAATACTATCTGTTATTTCGCAGCCATTTGCATCCATAATCAAAACTGAATACCACCCTTGGGTTAAGTAGACCGCTAAACTATCGTACTGTTGATTGGGGTCATTCCACGTATACGAGTAAGGCGGAGTTCCACCCGTCACATGTGCGGTAGCCATCCCATCCAGGGCATTGGGGGCTGATTCAGGGTTTATGGTAATGGAGTTATTCATCATACTTGGCGCTTGAATCTGAACGACTTGAGGCACGCTGGAGCAGTTGTTGCTGTCGCTTACCACGAGTGAATAACTACCGGCAGATAAGCCCTGAATAATTGCTAAACTTCCAGCCCCATTTGAGGTATAGGTGTATCCACCAACGCCTCCAGTTGCAAGTAAATTAAGCTGCCCATCCTGACTATTCCAACAACTAGGAGGCGTTACTTGAGGGGTAAGCCCTAACGGTTGAGGCTCATTAATTGTATAGGATAAGGTGTCATAGCAAGGCCTAGCATCGGATACAGTTAACACGTAGGTTCCGGGACTCAAAGAGCCAAGTGAATCGCTTGTTGATCCATTGCTCCATGAATAGCTTGTAGGTGCAAGTCCGCCAGGATACACATGAATCATCCCGTCATTATTTCCATTACACGTAACATCGTTCAAGACCGACTGACTTATTAACGGCGCAGCATTGGGAACGAGTACAGAATCAATGACAACACATCCGTCTGGATGGGTAATACTTATGGTCGCCCAACCCTCGCCCAAGGAGTTATTAGGTTTGGTTGTAATGCCATTTTCCCATAAAAACACACAGGTACTAAACATGCAAGGACATCCGGAACTGTTTACAATGGCTTGTCCATTTGTACCACCCGGACAGGTCGGTGGATAAATTCCTCCAAAGGAAATAGCATAAGGATCGGTTAAATAGGCGGTATAGGTTTCGTAGCATCCCGCAGCATCTGTTACTTGAAGCACATAGGTTCCAGCGGCAAGATTATTAAGTTGTGGCGCTGAACTCCCGTTCGACCAAAGGTAGGTATAAGGTCCTGTTCCTAAGGTTGCACTTGGAATGATGGCCCCACTCGCTGTGCCATTGCACCAAGGTTGAGTAACCGTGACCCCGGAAAGAATACTTCCAACTCCGCAATCTATGGAAGTGTTGTGATATTCTCCATTATTCAAGGTGCCAAGGTAGCTTCCCCAGGCTAAACCGGCATTTGGATAAAGGCTATTTAATTCAGTTCTAAACGCATAAACGCCCTTCCAACCCATGACATTTAAGCTGTCTTTTTTTACCAAGTAAACTAAATCGATGGTATTGTCATTGTCAAGATCGGTAAACAAGGGGGTTGAACCTACATTTGTTCCGGCATGAACAGGAACAAGTTCTTGAAGGGTATTGTTAACAAAATCAAACGATTGCAAGCGGTGTTTCCAATAACCATTCTCCATATAATTAACCGCAAGTATTGCTTCATCCCTTCCGTCATTGTTTAAATCTATGGCATTTCCTGAGGCAAACTGAAGGTGTCCAATACTGTCTTTCATTACTACATTACCCGTGGCACCATCGAGGAGCACTTGATAATAGTCTGTGTATCCTGAACTTTGACCTTTAGCCAAAGACAGAAACACATCGGGACTGTTGTTCCCCGTGAAATTCCCAATTACTGGAGCTGCGCTTGATTCTGTGTTTGGTAATTGGTAGCTCCAATGGGCACTGAGATTACTCCCTTTAATTTTTATGAGCTTGCCGCTATAGGATTGAATAAAAATATTGTATTGGTTATTATTCGTTTTGTAAATAGAGGCAGGTGCAACGAACCCTAAATTTGGATCGTGCGCAAGCTGAATAGAAGGGGCTAAGGTATTGTTTAATAAATCACTGAGCGGACAGGCCCAAAAGCTGCCCCCCAAGGTCTCTCCGCCGGTGCCATAAAGCACCCATTGCACGCCATTTCCTTGAATATCTGCCACTAAAGGTGAACAATAGGTTTCAGCACTGTCTGGAACAACCGCTTTCGCGAGTACTTGTCCGTTCAATGAATTCACCACCATCAGATGCCCGGGAGGGCGAGTGGTGTCCCAAACGGGCGCAGCATGATCTCCTCCATTCGCAACTAATAGGTCCATTAATCCATCTCCACTCACATCTGCAATGAATTGCGGGTTGTAAAAATTATATAAACCGCTATCTGCTGGATTAATGTTGTTGTATGGAAAGAAGTCCCACAGTAGCGCTCCCGTTGCTCCGTTGATGGCTAACAATTGTGCTTGCCGGCCCACCATGAACACGTCTTTGATCCCATCATTTGTTATATCTTGAAACACCGCACTTCCAAATACTTCATTCCGAGTCGCTCGTTTCCATAATAAGGCGCCATTGGCTCCATTTATGGCCATAATCCCATTATTGCTAAACACGCCATCGGTTCCTCCACCAAAGACAATGTCTTTAATCCCGTCATTGGTTAGATCACAGGCTCTAGGCGATGATAGCGTTGGAATAGAATCAACAAAAAACTGCCAGCTTTGAGAGAATAATGCGCTACAAAACAGGAAGGTAACGGCAAGTAGTTTTAGTTTCATGGTTATGTTGGATTCAATTATTGGCATAAAGATAAATAATTCACAGGCAAGATAAAAGTACTTCTTTGGCTAGATGGCTGAGATGTCTTATCTTTGCATCGTTAAGGCTCCGTGGCGCAACTGTATAGCGCATCAGATTTCGGCTCTGAGGGTTGGGGGTTAGAATCCCTCCGGGGTCACAAAAGGCGCCCGCTTCATTTTGAAGCGGGCTTTTTTATTTTTCGGGGTGTCAGAAACAGCGTTTCTGTGAGCAACGTGAAATAAAAAAGCTAAGGCAATGCGTCGCATTGACGGGCGCTATGCTTGTTCGAAATCAATGCGAGCGGTTCATGAAATAATCCCTCCGGGGTCACAAAAGGAAACCCTGATGGTTGCATCAGGGTTTTTTGTTTTTAATGTGGCACCAATTCATTGGTGTGAACAAATAAAAACAAAAAACACAGGCTTGCGCAGCAAGGCTAGGGTTTCTATGCTTGGATTGAACCAATTTTTTGGAAAACGCGTCAGCGTAATCCCACGATTCATGTAATGTGGCACCAATTCATTGGTGTGAACAAATAAAAACAAAAAACACAGGCTTACGGAGCAAGGCTAGGGTTTCTATGCTTGGATTGAATTATATCGGATGAGGTTTTTATAATAAATCTCTTTTTTAGGGCTACTTTAGCAAAAGATTGTTCATTTAAATTAAAGGTATGGTGTTTGAAGAAAAAATGGAGGTAATCAAGTCAGTTGAGCCTTTTGTGGAGCAATTCATCGAAGAGAAGATGAATATTCCTGAAGAATGTTGGCAGCCCAGTGATTTTTTGCCTGATTTTTCAGACACGGACTTTCCTGCAAAGATTCAGGTACTTCAAGAGCGCATTGCGCATGTTCCGGATACCGTTTTGGTGTCCTTAGTTGGAAATATGATTACTGAAGAGGCCTTACCGAGTTATCAAACATTTTTTAATTTATTAAGAGGAGTTAATGAAGAACGAAATGTTGCAAGTCCGGGGGCTTGGGCACGATGGTCGAGGCTATGGACCGCAGAAGAAAACCGGCATGGCGATCTGTTGAATAAGTACTTGTATTTGAGCGGACGGGTAGATATGAACATGGTTGAGAAATCCATACAGCAGTTGATTCACAATGGCATTGATCTACAAACGGACGGCGATCCGTATCACGGCTTGATTTATACCTCATTTCAAGAGAGAGCGACAAAAATAACACACATGAATACGGGTAAACTTGCCTATAAAGTAGGTGAAACGGCCTTGGCAAAAATATGCAATGTAATCGCAGGAGAAGAGGCATTACATGAAAAAGCCTATAAGTACTTCATGGGGAAGATTTTTGATGCAGATCCCAATGGGGGTATTCAGGCTTTTGTCACTATGATGAAAAATAAGATCATAATGCCCGCAAATTTAATGGATGCCGGTACGCCGAATAAACATTATGTGAACTATGTGAACATTACCCAAAAAATAGGGGTTTATACAAGTTATGATTACGCGGGAATTATCGATCACCTCGTTAAAACTTGGGGAATTGATCGCTTGAGTGGGTTGAACGGGGAGGGGAATAAGGCACAAGATTTTCTTTCCACGCTCTCTGAGCGCTACTATAAGTTGGCTGATCGTTTGCAAACACCAACGGAAGTATCCTTGATTTGGCTCAATAAGTGAGGGCAGTTCCGCTGAATTTCACCCCACAGAGGCTAGAGTCCTTTAATCATTTGATCATAAATGTCATTAATTGACAGTCCATCGGCGGTTCTTCGCTTGGATAGTTGTTTGAATTCTACAAGGGCCCAGAGCACGAATTCCATTAAGAAAGGCATGTCAATCGGAGCAACTCGCGGCTGATATTTTTGAATGAGTGCCTTTAGGGGTTCAATCGCATTCAATGCACTTAAATAGGCGCTTTCTGTGGCTTCGTCAGACAATTCAAACGAGTTTGCTTCGAAAAACCACGTAAGAACCTCGTCATACGGAGTGTCTTCTTCCTGTTTTTTTAGTTTTTCAATTTTCGGAAAATAGTTTAGGAAAAGCGTTTTTATTGCTTCGCTGATTAAATGATGGGCAACGAAGGAAGACCCCTCTTGTTCGCCTTCATAAACCAGTTCTACTTTTCCTGTGATGGACGGGATCATGCCCAATAAATCGCTGAAGCGAATTGTGGTTTCACGCTCATTATTAAGTATCGCCCGGCGCTCAGCGGTACTGATTAAGTTCTCATATGCGGTGATACTCATCCGAGCACTTACGCCACTTTTCGCATCAATATATTCGCTAGAACGGGCCTCAAAAGCAACTTGTTCCAGGATATCTTTAGCTAATTCGGGCACATACACCGAGCAATGTCGAGTTTCTAATTTTTCAGCTTCTTGTTGGGTGATTTGTTTTGCGGTTTTGATGTCCTGTGCATAGTGAGTCAGGATTTGTGATCCGATTCGATCCTTCAAAGGCGTTACGATACTGCCCCTATTGGTATAATCTTCAGGATTTGCCGTAAATATGAACTGAAGATCCAATGGAAGTCGTAATTTGAATCCTCTAATCTGAATATCTCCCTCTTCAAGAATGTTAAATAGGGCCACTTGAATCCGCGCTTGAAGATCCGGTAATTCATTGATTATAAAGATGCAACGGTTCGCACGAGGAATCATGCCATAGTGGAGCACGCGTTCATCGGAATAATTTAGTTTTAAATTGGCCGCTTTGATAGGGTCAATATCACCAATTAAATCTGCGATTGTTACATCGGGAGTAGCAAGCTTTTCGAAGAATCGTTCAGAACGATGTAACCAAAAGATCGGGGTAGCGTCCCCTTTTTCTTTAATTAAATCAAGTGCGTATCGGCTAATTGGGTTTAAGGGGTCGTCGTTCATTTCACTTCCTTCCACCACGGGGATATACTCATCCAATAAATTCAGCATCAACCGCGCAATTCGAGTTTTTCCCTGTCCCCGAAGGCCTAATAAATTGATGTTGTGTTTAGATAAGATTGCCCGCTCCAGCTGGGGGATCACGGTTTGTTCGTACCCGTGTACTTGAGGGAAAATCTGTTTACCGGATTTTAGCGCCACTATTAAATTATCGCGCAATTCGTTTTTGATCGTTTTAGGCGTGTACTCAGCAGCTTTTAACGCTCCAAGTGTATTGATTGTCGTATGCATACCCTTAGTTAATTCGTTTTTTTCTGTTTGTTTCGTAATCATGAAAAATCATTTCACCAAGACCTTTTAACCCAGTAAAAAAAGCTTTTCCTTTGTTGGACTTAGTGAATTCTTCAATAAAAGACTGCAAGTAGGGGTCTTGTGCAATCATAAATGTGGTGATTGGAATGTGCATTTTTCTGGCTTGTGCTGCCATATTATAGCACTTTTCAACAATCATTTGGTCTAAGCCGTTACTGTTTTTATAATATTGCCCGTCGGGTAAGCGTAAACAACTTGGCTTCCCATCGGTAATCATGAAGATTTGTTTGTTCGTATTTCTTTTTCTTCTCAAAATATCCATTGAAAGCTCCAGACCCGCTACGGTATTGGTATGATAAGGACCTACATTTAAATATGGAAGGTCTTTAATTTTTATTGGCCAAGCGTCATCGCCAAAAACAATCACATCCAAGGTGTCTTTTGGATAAGAGGTGGTGATTAATTCTGCTAACGCCATAGCCACCTTCTTTGCTGGCGTAATTCGATCTTCCCCATACAGAATCATACTGTGGCTTATATCGATCATTAACACCGTGCTCATTTGGGATTTGTGATGCGTGTCTTCAATAACCAAATCTCTCTGAGTTAATTGAAAGTCATCAATTCCGTGGTTGATTTGTGCGTTTTTTAAACTTTCAGTGACCGAAATATGCTCAAGGGTATCCCCAAATTCAAAATCACGAAACTCTCCCGTTAATTCGTCGCCTTGACCACTTTTTTTTGAGGTATGGTTTCCAACACCACTTTTTCTTATTTTCCCAAAAATCTGTTCCATAGCATTTTTCCGCAAAACGCGCTCTGTTTTAGCGGTAATGGACAATTGACCTTGTCCATTAGGCTGAAGATCTTCCCGCAAGTACCCCTTTTTCTTGAGGTCTTCAATAAAATCATCTAGGGTATATTTATCGCTTGTCAAGGAGTATTCCTGGTCGAGAATTTTTAACCAATCTAATGCTTCCTCCACATCTCCAGAGGTATGGGTGATAAGTTCGCTAAAAATATCAAATAACTTATCAAAGTCGGATTGCTCTGGCGCTTCGAATGGGGTGAAAATAAAACCTGTTCGGGACATAGAGACATATTTATGTTAAAACACCGGGAAGGTGAATAAAGTTCCAATATCCATCGGTTTTTTTCCGCTCCGAGCCCTTGAGCCATAAAAAAAAGCCCTTTCGGGCTCATATTACTTTTTATCGTCTAAAATACGATTTGGACGTAGTCGCTCAAAAATATCGATAGTGATCCAAAAAGGAACAATAAATCCTAAAAGGAATAATAATAACCAAAATGCCATTCCGAAAATTAAAAGGAATAAAACAATGCCGAATGTGCTGATCATCTTGTAAATTTGTATTCAATTACAAAGGTAAACAATTATTATTTACAAAAACAAACCCAATGGAATTTAGAATTGAAAAAGACACCATGGGAGAGGTACAGGTTCCTGCTTCCAAATATTGGGGAGCTCAAACTGAACGCTCCCGAAATAACTTTAAAATCGGACCAGCAGGCTCCATGCCGAAAGAAATTATTTATGCGTTTGCTTATTTGAAAAAAGCAGCAGCTCATGCAAACTGTGAATTAGGGGTGCTTTCCGTAGAAAAGAGAGACTTAATAACAACGGTTTGTGATGAAATCTTAACGGGAATGCATGACGAGGAGTTTCCGTTGGTTATTTGGCAAACCGGTTCGGGAACCCAATCGAACATGAACTGTAATGAAGTTATTGCTAACCGTGGACATGTGTTAACCGGAGGGTCCTTACTTGACGAACTTAAAGCACTCAATCCAAACGACGATGTGAATAAGTCTCAATCATCCAATGACACCTATCCAACGGCCATGCACATCGCCGCCTATAAACAAACCGTAGAGGTCACCATTCCAGGAATGACCCATTTACGAGAAATATTGGATCAAAAAGCGAAGGCATTTAAAGATATCGTTAAAACTGGCCGAACGCATTTTATGGATGCCACACCCTTAACACTTGGTCAAGAATTTAGTGGCTATGTAGCCCAAATTGATTATTCCATTCGTTGCCTCAACAATGCTTTGGAAGCCGTATCGGAACTCGCCCTTGGCGGAACAGCGGTTGGCACCGGATTGAATACTCCTGCCGGGTACGATGTGTTGGTAGCACAGAAAATCGCTGAATTTACACGCCTTCCATTTGTA
>Ga0209107_10002231_pt1 | contig 10774 bp, 11 predicted proteins | sample LakErihyJuly2011_2_FD_187460 | JGI IMG/M metagenome (GOLD analysis project Ga0209107, IMG submission 187460) | Freshwater microbial communities from dead zone in Lake Erie, Canada - CCB hypolimnion July 2011 (SPAdes) (version 2) | ecosystem: Environmental > Aquatic > Freshwater > Lentic >... | reverse complement strand
TCCGATCTCCAAGCCTGCTTGGGTGCAAGTGCCATCTTTTTTATTAGCATTTCTCTCAATGCAGAATTGGGATGGCGATTACCAATATTACTAGGGGTTTTAATCCTTGCTCCACTGACCATGATTATTGTTTGGAAAGTAAAATTCTTAGTTTCTGCATCCACTAAAACATCTAAGGTAGAAAGTCTGCCAAATCACTCTTCCAAAAACTACAGGAAAGTATTTCTTGCTGGCTTCTTGATGTCGTTCTGTGAGATGGGAATCGGATTTTGGGCTATTGATTTATTAATTGACCGAGGAGCGGGCGTCGCGTTAGGGGCCTTCGGCTTAGCCTTATTGAGCTTAGTTACGGGAATATCCCGAATTGGATTTGCCTCTCTAGGCCATCCTGTTAAAAAAACTATGCGTCTAGTCCTTGTTCTTTATCCAATTGGAGTTGTGACTATTTGCCTAACTCAATCTTCTGCGATAACCGTGATTGGTTTATTGATTGCAAGTATCGCTGGCTCTGCTCTCTATGGCGTGGGAGTATTTCAAGTTTCCGAAGGGTTCGTAGATCCTTCGGGCAAGATATCAAATTTTATGACTGGTATGGCTGCTTCATATGGGGTGACTCCATTAATTCTTGCGATTATCTTCGATAATTTAGGATTCATCGCTGGGTATTCAATAATGCCAGTCGCATTATTTGGCGCATACTTTTTATGGCGAAGTTTGGGATTCAAAAGCGTTTAAGAAGGTTCCAACTTCTGACTTTAATCTGACTTTAATCTGAGCCTTCAACAACTGGATACATTGGTGCGAACCCGGCAAGTAATCCGCCATCCACAACAAACTCTGTGCCAGTCATCCACGGGGCTTGATCTGATGCCAGATAAAGAACTGCGGCAGTAATATCTGAGGGCTTACCTACGCGCCCAAGTGGATACCAAGATTTAAGATTCTCAAAGACCGCTGGATTTCTATCAATTCGCTCTTGCCAAACTTCCGTAGCAATTGTTCCAGGAACGATTGTGTTGCATCGAATATTGTTCTTTCCATAGCGCACCGCAACCGTACGAGAAATCGCATGCAGGGCCGCTTTAGATGCGGTGTAGGAATCACTTCCAATCATCATCTTTGAATTAACAGTTCCGATATTAATTATCGAACCACTTCCTCGTGCAATCATTCCAGGCAACACTGCTTTTATGCAGAGAAATGGCGCCGTGGTATTTATTGCGAAAGTCTTGTTCCACTTTTCTAGTGAGCTTCCAAGCAGATCTTCGGCGTCATGAAATGCCGCGTTATTGACGAAGACTTCAATTTTGCCAAAATCTTTTTCAATCTTCGCTATCACTTCATTAATTTGTGATTCAACTTGTAGATCCACTACATAACCAGTAACGTCCCCACCAGATTTTTTGATTTCAGAAATAGTCCTATCAAGGTTTTCTTGATTAACCTCCATCACGGCAACCTTCATCTTGGCTGCAGCGGCGGCCGTAACCATTTCACGACCGATACTTCGCCCACCACCTGTTATAACTATTGTGCGTCCAGCTAACTCTGCTGCAAATTGATAGGTCATTTAGAGAGCCACCACGAAATCAATCTCGACCAAGATATTAATTAGGTCTGAGCCAACAGTTGTGCGAACTGGGAATGGTGCAGATAGAAATTCACGGTAGACCTTGTCATATTCTGCGAAATCTGCAACGCAATTTTGTAGGTGTGCTGTTGTTTTAACTACTTGGCTAAAGTCGGCACCAACTTCATCAAGGATCGCCTTTAGGTTAATCAGGGTTTGGCGAGTTTGTGGACCAACTCCGCCTTCAACAATTTTGCCAGTAGCAGGATCAACTGGACCCATTCCACAGGTATAAAGAAAACCATTTGCAATAACGCCATGTGAATATGAACCACCTGGTGCTGGTGCGCCTTTTGCTGTCACGTGCTTAATTGTTGTGTTAGCCATAATGACCTTTCGATTAGAAGTGTGTATGAATCAAATCTATTACATCGTAATTATCATTTACCAATGGCAGCAACCGCCATTTGTCGAAGTTCGTGCAAGGATGAGAGATACCACAGCCGATAATGTCGCCGACAGCTACCGTTCCTGGAGTAATTTTCATGAAGGCATGTTGATCATTTAGTTTTTCAATCTCACCCTTGAAAGCCTCCAGTTTCTTCCCTAATTTCAAAATTGGAAGCGGATTATGTAAATCATTTCCAGAATCGCGCTTGCCGTAGTTAAGCATTGCCAGGTCGGCTTCGGGAACGCTCAGCACCCGAGCCCAGAGTTCCAAGGCAGGATAAAAACGTTGGGAATCCGGCGCACCCATAAATGGGTACATATTCTCGTAACCAATATGGTCGTGGCTTACATAGCCACCACTTCGAAGAATAAATTGAGCATCGCCTTCATACTTTGCAAACTCTTCTGCAACATAATCAAAGAATGAACTTCCACCACCGGAAATAATAATTTTACCTTCACGAATAAATGGCGCAGTAATTTTCGCTGCGGCGACTATATGTCGCAAGAAATTTCTTAATTTTTCAATCCCCTCGCTGTTCCGATTGCCACCTGGGACCACGCCTTCAAAGCCAGAAACACCGCGAACATAAATTCGCTCATCTTTAGCAATTTCCGCCAAGATAATCTTCAAGAGTTCTAAGTCGCGGATTCCGGTGCGCGCGCCTACGGCGCCGATTTCCATAAAAACGTTTAGCTTCGCGTTTGCAACGTTCGTAATAGAATCCTGGGCTATTTTTAAACCAGCAAGTGAATCGATATAGAAAATAATTTGACCAGCACCGCTGCCATTGATTTTGGCAATTTCTGCAATCGAAGTTGGTTCTACCACTTCGTTACCAATAATTAATCGGTTAAAACCTGAGGCATACATCATTGAAGCCTGACTAAAGTTTGCGACAGTTAGCGCCCAAGCACCTGCATCAATCTGGCGCTGTGAAATCTGTGGCGACATTGAAGTCTTAACATGTGGTGCTAATTCAAAACCAAGTGACTTGCAATATGAAGCCATGCGCTTGATGTTATTTTCGAGGGCGCTATCGCGAAGAATCATTATTGGGAATTGAAAATCTGAAGTAAAAAGATTTGGTTTTGTAGAAAGAAAATCTGCAATGCTCAAGCCTTGGGCTGCAATTGGCATTCCCTTATGGAAAATAGATATTGAATCCTCGTGAGGCACGTGCTCACGCTATCAACTACTGAGCCAGTGCGCTAGGAAAGTTCCGACTTTCATGCGAAAATACGATGTGAATCAAATCGGGAAGATAATGCAGTCAGAGATTGCCGAGATCCCTGCAGTATTCACGAAGTTGATTGCCGCAGAAAGCCAATTTGGGGCGCTATCAAATCTTCTCAAAACCAGTCATATCCAATCGGTTCTAGTGCTAGCCCGGGGCACCTCAGATAACGCGGCACACTTTCTTAAGTATTTGATTGAAACCCAACTCGGTCTGCCAGTTGGCCTTACCTCACCATCATCGGTAACTATTTATCACGCACAGTTGAATTTCAAAAATACCCTCGTTGTTGCAATTAGCCAGAGTGGACAATCAACTGACTTAGTTGAATATGCGACCGCTGCCAAAGGTGCTGGTGCCGTGCTGATTTCAATTACTAACGATGAGGCATCGCCGCTTGCGAAACTTGCAGACCATCATTTGGCACTAATGGCTGATGCCGAGTTAGCTGTTGCTGCTACGAAATCTTATGCTGCGCAATTACTTGCCTCGCTAATGTTAGTTAGCGCGTGGAGCTCAAAACTCACAAACTACAAATCTGTAATTGCTGCCGCCACTGAACTTCTTGCTAATGATTCCGCACTAACTAAGGCAGTTGCAAAGTGTGATCGCGCAAATGAAATTGTGGTTCTGGGTCGCGGATTCTCATATCCAAATGCTCGTGAGGCTGCACTTAAAATTCAAGAGACCAGCAAGATTTCAGTTCAAGGTTTATCGATAGCCGATTACATGCATGGACCGATTTCTGCACTTACCAATAAGACACAGGTATTTATACTTGCACCAAATGGAATTCCACTTGAATCGCTGAAAAGTGATCTCGAAAAGATTAGAGCAAAATCTCCAAGTATCTTCTGGTTTGGAACCGGCGATCTTGCACTGCCAAATGAAATAGTGATACCTGGCGCAAAGTGCGAGAATGAAATTTATTCAAGTGTTGTTGACTCAATAATCTTGCAGACTTTCGCTCTGGAATTTGCGCGCAAGAATGGTTTGGATCCAGATAGTCCTGAGGGGCTAAGTAAGGTTACGTTTACTCGCTAATGTTAAAGAATTTAATATTTTTCGATGGTGGCGGATCTGGAATTCGTGCGAAGTCACAAACTGATGACGGCAAATCTATAACCAAGAACTTCCCAGGCTTCACTCCTGGCGAGCTTCCACTTGTGGATTACTTAGCCAATTTAATTATTGATTTTGCCGGTGAAGTGGGCGGCACAATAGATCGAGCCGTTTTGGCAGTAGCAACGCTTCCCGCAGATGATAAACAATATGGCGATATCGCTAAAACAGTTCTTGCAAAGACGAAGGTAAAAGAGCTTTGGATTTGCAGTGATTCAGTTAGCGCCTGCGCTGCCGCAATTGAAAAGGATGGCGTTGTTATCGCTGCGGGCACAGGAATAACCGCTCTTGCAGTTGGAAAGAATCGTTCTATGGTTCATTCCCTCGCTGGCGATGGTTTTTTAATTGGTGATGAAGCCAGCGCATTTTGGATTGGCAAGATGGCTTTGAATGCTGCGCTGCGTGCCCGCGATGGCCGCGGTGGAAGCCAAGAACTATTAGATATTTCTTGTAAGTACTTTGGCGCCGAGCCATACCAATTGGCACACATTGTTCATCAGCTCGAGCGACCAGTTCATGCGATTGCAGAATTTGCAAAGGTAGTCAATGACTTAGCACAGTCTGGCAACAGCGCTGCATCTGAAATCTTGAATTCTGCCGCAGATGAAATAGTTTTAATTGCTACTACGGCCAAACGCGAATGTGGCGGTGGTTCAGATTTCCAGGTTGCTTTAATCGGTGGCGTTTTAGCCCCAGAAAATCTAGTAACTAAGTTGGTGGGCGAGAAACTTAAAGTACATGGCTTGAATATTCATACCTCTGGCAAGAGTTCGCTTGATGGAGCTGGCGCTCTTGCAAATCTGAGTGAACCAGGAATCTTTGCGCCACTTATTAGAACGTTTAAACAGTAATGTCCGCAAAATATATTGATCTGCAGGTAAATGGTCACGGTGGCATTGACTTGTTGACGGCAAAAGATATTGAAGATGTTCGCAAAGTTTCCAAATCTTTATATGCCAATGGCGTAATCGGCTACCTTCCAACAATTATTACCTCTGCACTTACTGATGCAGTTCGAGCAATTAAATTAATCGAAGAAGTTCGTAAAAATCCCCTGCCAGGTGAGGCAAAAATTTTGGGAATCCACTTAGAAGGTCCCTTTATTTCAATTGAGAAGCGCGGAGTTCATCCAATTGAACATATTGCTAAGCCAGATCTAAACCACCTCAAAGCCCTGCTGAACGCTGGTTTAATCAAGATTATGACAATTGCGCCCGAATTGCCTGGAGCGATTGAGTTAATTCGATATTTGGTAGCGAATAACATCGTGGTTTCTCTCGGCCACACAAATGCAAACCGAGAAGAAGCCATCGCTGGATTTAATGCAGGTGCTAAAACGGTAACTCATCTATTTAATGCAATGCCTAAGCCACCGCTGGATGGCACAGCGCAAGTAGCAATAGAGCGAGCTGATGTCACGATACAAATTATTATTGATGAAGTTCATGTTCCCAATGATTTAGTAAAGGAAACTTTAGCTAAAGTAGCAAATAGATTTGTTGTTACCAATGATCCGATTGCAGCCGCAGGATTAGGTTCTGGTACTTATCCATTTGGTGGCATGGAGATTACGGTTAAAGATGGCCAAGCAAGACGCACGGATGGAACTCTGGCTGGCGGTATTGGCACGCTAGAGCGCGCTTTAGAGATCATGGATGCAATGGGTATTGCTAGAGAAGATGCATTGGCAAGTGTTACCACAAGACCTTGTGAATTAATCGGAATAGATTACAAAACCTTACTTACCTAACCCCTTGGGTTTACCAAAATTTTTGGGCCAACGCCCAAGCCGGCTGGGCGATTGCCAAGGAAAACATTTCCTGCTTCATGCATTCCTACGGTGCCACCAAGAATTTTCTTTGGGTCGATCTTTCCTTCGGCGATAAATCGAATGGATTCTTTAAAACCAGGTGAACCAGAGAGAATTCCAACAACTGTAATATCGCGGAAAACCAATTTGCGAGAGTCAATTGGCGCTGCATGATCATCGACTCCGATTAAAACAATTCGCCCACCTGGTTCAACAATATCTACGAGTTTTGCTGGAATAGTTGCGTCGAAAGTTGCATCAACAACTGAGTGATACCCGCCATCGATTTTTTTCACTTCAGTGCCTGCGCTTGTAACACCAATTTCTAACGCCAGATCGATTGTCTTGGGATCGACACCGACCATGTGAACTTCTGCTCCCATTGCTAAACAAAACTGCGCGGTCAGCAGTCCTATGGTCCCAGTTCCCCAGATCAATATTTGTTTGCCTGGTGCGGGTTTAGCACCATCGGCCACGCGCCAGGCATTTGCTGCTGGTTCAACTAGCGCTGCTAATTCAAAATCAAAGTCATCTGGAAGCACATAAACAAAACGTGCCGGGATCAATAATTTCTCGGCAAGTGCGCCATCAAAACCATTTCGGATGCCAAGTTCAAAGCGATCTGCGCAAGTGTGTTGGCGACCATCGGCGCAACGTTTGCATTTGCCGCAACCCATCATTACATCGCTGGTAACTTTCTTGCCAAGCAAAGATTTATCTACGCCATCGCCAACTTCGATAACTGTGCCCGACCATTCGTGGCCAAGTCGCATCGGAAGTTTCGCTTGTCCGTCGTGCAGATACGGCATCACACCATTAAAGAATTCAACATCTGTCCCGCAGACTCCAACGCGTTCAATCTTGGCGACAATTTCACCAGCGCCGGCTTTTGGATCTGCTACTTCTTGGATTTCAAAGGTCTTGGGTGCAGTAACGACAAAGGCTTTCATAATGTGGCTATCTAACCAATAATCTTGCGCGAAAGAAAGGTCAACCGAGTGGAAATTGAACTAAACTTCAAACATGAAACCAATTGTTCAAGTATCACTCGACCTTACCGATATCAAAGAAGCGCTAGAAATGGCACACACTGCCATTAGGGCTGGCGTTGATTGGATCGAAGCTGGCACTCCACTCATTTTGGCCGAGGGTTTACATGGCGTTCGAGCACTTCGCAAAGAGTTTCCAAATCATCCAATCATTGCTGATTTAAAAACAATGGATGGCGGATATCTAGAAGCCGAGATGATGGCTAAAGCTGGTGCAACACATGTTGTTGTTATGGCCAGATCGCATCCAGAAACAATTAAATGCGTGGTTCAGGCTGGAAAAGATTACGGCGTAAAAGTTATGGGCGATAACTTAGGTTGTCCCGACATGGTGCAAGGCGCGCGCGAATTAGAAGAACTTGGTTGCGACATGGTTATTCACCATATTGGTTATGACGAACGACGTGGCCTTGCAGCAGCAGGCAAGCCATGGATGAATCCTCTTGATCAATTGCGCGAAGTTGTGGACGCAGTGAGCGTTCCGGTGCAAGCGGTCGGTGGTTTAACACTTGAACAAGCGATTGCCTGTCCTTCTTATGGCGCACCACTTGTTGTAATTGGTGCTCCCCTTGCGATTGATGCTGATTCATTTAGCCAAGGCGCTGGAAATGTTGAAGAAGTATTGCGAAAGATTTGCGATGCAGTACATGGCTTTGGCGATGTAAAAGTTAAGGGAGAAAAGTAATTGAAGTCTGCTGGCGTAGTTAATTTTTCCTCCGAACCCCATAGCGTTGAAGTGCGTGAAGTTGAACGCCCTGCTTGCGGAGATGGCGATGTAATAGTTCAAGTTGAAGCCGCAAGTGTTTGCGGATCCGATTTGCACCAATGGGAAGGCACGAATTCTTGGCCGGTTAATTACCCAGTTGTATTGGGGCACGAATTTGGTGGCCATGTAGTCGAGCTTGGAAAAGAAGTTGTTTCCGCTGGTAAGTGGCACGAAGGCGATCGCATCGTGAGTGAAACCGCTGCTGTTGTAGATATGTCGGGCGCAATGTCTCGTCAAGGTTTATATAACTTAGATCCAAGCCGTAAGGGCTTTGGTTATGGCGTAAATGGTGCGATGACTAGATATGTAAAAGTTGCTGCTCGTTTGTTACATAAAATTCCAGAAAATGTTTCATTTGATCATGCATCTATGACTGAACCATGTTCAGTTGCTTATTCATCAACTATTGCACCAGGACATATTCGCCCAGGTGATCGCATTGTTGTTTTGGGGCCAGGACCAATTGGAATTTTATCTGCTGCGATGGCACGACTTGCTGGCGCCGAAGTTGCAATCGTGGGATTAGAGCGCGATAAGGCACGGTTAGAAGTTGCAAAGAAATATGGCTGTGACGTTGTAATTGGTGATGTTAAAGATTGGGCAATGGAAGTTGATGGCCTTGGGGCTGATGGTGTTGTTGATGCTGCCGGAGTTTCAGCAACGTTAAAGATTGCGCTTGATGTAATTCGACCAAATGGTTGGATCTCTAAAGTTGGTTGGGGTCCACAACCAGTTAACTTCTCACTTGATCAATTAGTCCAGAAGAATGTTCGCCTTGAAGGTTCATTCAGTCATAACTGGCCAATGTGGGAACGTGCACTTCGAATGCTTGGCACCGGACAATTAGATTTAACTCCGGTTCTTGGTGGAACTTTTCCAATTGAAGATTGGGAAATCGCATTTAAGAAGATGCACTCTGGTGAATTCATTAAATCAGTTATTAAGCCGGCTTAATATGCGCCTAAAAGATAAAGCAATAATCGTTACAGGTGGCACATCTGGAATTGGTGCTGCGATAGCAACTGCCGCAATTCGCGAAGGTGCAAAAGTATTGGTTCATGGGATAAACGAAGAAGAAGGCCGCGCTACCGTTGGAAGATTGGGCGCAAACGCTGATCTCTGCATTGCAGATTTGAATGAAGATAGCGCACCAGAAGCGATTGTTAAGGCCGCACTAAAAGCCTTTGGCAAGATTGATGGCATAGTAAATAACGCCGCAATGTTTGGTGGTGCAAATATTGCAGATCAAGAGATTGAACACTTCCGTCAAATGGTTCAGATCAATTTAACGGCGCCTCTCTTTCTGATTAAAGCAGCCTTTGAAGAGCTTAAGAAAACTGGCGGCTGCGTTCTAAATATTGGTTCTATAAATGCCCATGCCGGTGAATCTAAGTTACTTGCTTACAGCATCAGCAAAGGTGGCATGCAGACAATGACTCGGAATTTAGCAAATGCAAATGGCGTTCACGGAATTCGGGTCAATCAGATAAATCCAGGTTGGGTTTTAACTGAACGCGAATACCGAGACAAGATGGCTGTTGGTTTGAAACCAAGCTGGCCACAAGATTTAACTCGCGTCGATATTCCATCCGGAACAATGACTACACCAGAACAGATGGGCGAGGCAGCAATTTATTGGTTGGGCGATGAATCAAAACCATTTACCGGATCAGTTGTTGACCTTGAACAGTTTTCAATCATTGGAAGAAATCCGGAGAAATTGGGATGAGTGCTAAACCAAAGATTGCAGCATTTCCTAAAGGTTGGATCCGCGATTTAGTTGCGCCAGATAAATTAAGTATTTACGAGTGGATTGATATGTCACAGGCCATGGGCATCGAAGGCCTTGAGATGTATAACAACTTTGCAGATTTTAAAGATGAAGCGAATTGGCCGAAGATTCGTAAGTATGTGGAAGCAACTGGAATGGTTATTCCGATGATGTGCTGCTCCCCTGATTTCACAATTCCAGATCCAGTTCTTCGCCAGAAAGAAGTAGATCACGAGATTCATAGCATCCGCATGTCAGCTGAACTTGGTGCTAAGTATTGCCGCGTCCTATCTGGCCAACGTCGCAAAGATATTACGCAAGAACAAGGGATGGGTTATGTCGTTGATTCGATTGAGAAGTGCTTAGTCGAAGCTGAAAAATTAGGCATGATTTTAGTTATCGAAAATCATTACAAAGATGATTTCTGGACCGAGCCAGAATTTGCCCAGATGATGGATGTCTTTGTTGATCTGGTTTCGCGCATAGATTCACCACGTTTTGGCGTGCAATTTGATCCATCAAATGCAATTGCCGCAGGCGAGGAACCACTGGAATTGCTAGAGAAAGTTAAGCATCGCGTGCTAACTGTTGGTGCTAGTGACCGCCATTTAGCCGGTGGAAGTATTGAAGAACTTCGCAAGCAAGAAGGTGGCAGCGCAGGATACGTCTCATTCTTTAAACATGGCGTTATTGGCCAGGGGCTAAATGATTATGACGCTATCTTTTCAACTTTAAAGAACGTAGGGTTTGCTGGGTGGGTCAGTATCGAAGATGGTGTTGACGGCATGCAGAATATGATTGATAGCGCAGATTTTTTAAAGGAAAAAATCACAAAGCATTGGGGAAATTAAATGGCACATGATTTAGTTGAACTTCGTAAGATTTTTACATCTGCCCTGGCTTCAGATTGCCTAGATAAATTAGGTTATGGCCGACAGGTATTAAATGAAGATATAAACATGCTCTCTGGTTCTGGAATCATGATGGGCTACGCCTTT
>Ga0209107_10002230_pt1 | contig 10774 bp, 8 predicted proteins | sample LakErihyJuly2011_2_FD_187460 | JGI IMG/M metagenome (GOLD analysis project Ga0209107, IMG submission 187460) | Freshwater microbial communities from dead zone in Lake Erie, Canada - CCB hypolimnion July 2011 (SPAdes) (version 2) | ecosystem: Environmental > Aquatic > Freshwater > Lentic >... | reverse complement strand
TTGGTTCTGATTTCAGATGTCGATGCTCTCTATGACGCGCCTCCATCACAGCCAGGTGCAAAGGCGATTCATCTTGTTAACGCTATGAGCGATATTGAATCGATTGTTGTCGGTGGCGCAGGATCTGCAGGTGTTGGTAGCGGGGGAATGGTTACCAAGATTGAGGCAGCACGAATTTCAACTGGTGCTGGTATCTCAATGCTGCTGACTTCACTTGAAAAAGCTGAGCAAGCGCTAGGTGGGGCTGAAGTTGGAACTTTATTTGCAGCACACGGTGTTCGCTCAACTTCCCGACTGCTCTGGTTGGCGCATGCATCAACTCCACAAGGACGTTTGATTCTTGATGCTGGCGCAGTCACTGCAATTTTGGAGCGTGGCGTATCACTGCTTCCTGCCGGCGTAACTGCTGTAGAAGGTGAATTTATTTCTGGAGATACTGTGGAATTAGTTGGTCCAGATAAGAAGGTAATTGCGCGTGGATTAGTGGCATTTGATTCCGCTGAAATTCCTCAAATGTTAGGTCGATCAACTAAAGAACTTGCCGCATCCCTTGGCGCTGAATATGAGCGCGAACTAGTACATCGCGATGATTTAGTACTCCTTGGTTAAATAGAAACCGATAACCTTTTCCAATGGATGCCGCACAAATAGTCGCAGAGCTAGCGCTCACTGCTCGTAAAGCAGGACGCACCTTGTCGACTGCAACCGGTGCCGAACGCAAAGCTGCCTTATACGCAATTGCCGAAGCGATTGAAAAGCGCAGCGCTGAAATCATTACCGCTAACGCGCTAGATATCGAACGAGCTAAGTCCGAAGATATGCATCCACAAATGCAGGACCGCTTACTGCTCAACCCATCTCGTGTTGCGGGTATCGCAAATGGTGCACGCTTAGTTGCAGATCTGCCAGATCCTCTTGGTCAGGTTCTTCGCCATTCAACACTGTCAAATGGTCTTGATCTAAAACAGATTTCGGTTCCATTTGGCGTGATTGGCATGGTTTATGAAGCGCGTCCAAATGTCACAGTCGATGCTGCAGTAATTTTATTGATGTCAGGAAACGCAGCCCTTCTTCGAGGATCATCAACTGCTGCGGCCAGCAATAAAGTACTAGTAGAGGTAATGCGAGATGCCCTTGCCACCACCAATATTTCACCAGATGTAATCCAATTAGTTCCATCCGATGATCGCGCAACAGTCAAGGCGCTCTTAAATGCACGCGGCAAAGTTGATTTAGTTATCCCACGTGGCAGCGCATCGTTAATTCGAATGGTTGTCGACGAATCAACGGTTCCGACAATTGAAACTGGCGCTGGTGTTTGCCATGTTTATGTCGATGAATTTGCCGATATTGAAAAAGCACTGCCAATTTTGATTAACTCTAAAACTCATCGCCCAAGTGTTTGCAACGCTGCCGAAACCTTATTGGTGCATCGCGCAATCGCCCCAACCTTCTTGCCAATGGCCTTGAAAGCTCTATCAGATGCTGGAGTTATTCTGCATGCCGATGGCACAGCGCAGAAGGTGGCAGAAAAATTTGGAATAGTTTCAACCATTGCAACGGATGAAAACTGGTGCACTGAATATGGCATTTTAGAGATGAACGTTGGCGTGGTTGATTCGGTTGAGGCTGCTGCAGATCACATTGCAAAATATGGAACCAACCACACTGAAGCAATTGTCACTGAAAATAAAGCCAACGCTGATCGCTTCATTGCTCTATCTGATTGTGCAGCGGTAATGGTTAATACATCAACTCGATTTACCGATGGCGAACAAATGGGCTTTGGCGCAGAAATCGGCATCTCAAATCAGAAGTTGCATGCACGTGGGCCGATGGGGTTAGAAGCCATGACAACAACCACCTGGATCGTCACTGGCAATGGTCAAATTCGCAACTAACTGGCTTAATCATTAAACTCATCTCATTATGAGCAGCCTTTCCCGTGATGAAGTAGCCAAACTCGCAGCGCTGGCTCGTATCGAAATGAGCGAAGAAGAACTCATTAACTTGGCATCACAATTTGGCAGCATTCTCGATGCCGTTGCACGAGTGCAAGAACTTAACTTGGATGGCGTCAAAGCTACTTCTCATCCACAACCGCTTGAAAATATTTTCCGCGAAGATGTTGTTCTCCCAAGTCTTTCTCCAGATCAGGCGCTATCTGGTGCACCTGCTCAAGAAGACCAACGCTTCCGTGTTCCACAAATTTTGGGAGAAGCGGAATGATTCATAAAACCGCTGCCGAGATGTCGAGCGCACTTGCTAAAGGTGAAATAACTTCCGTTGCTCTGACCAAGCAACATTTAGAGCGCATTGCAGATGTTGATAAGGAAGTTAAAGCCTTCTTGTATGTCGATACTGATAGTGCGTTAGCCCAGGCAGCAGCAGTCGATGCTGATCGCACCGCAGGTAAGGCGCTCGGTCCTTTAGCGGGCGTGCCTCTTGCACTTAAAGATGTACTAGCCCAAGAAGGCGTTCCAACCACTGCTGGTTCAAAAATTCTGCAAGGTTGGAAACCGCCTTATGACTCAACAGTTGTTGCAAAGCTGAAGGCGGCCGGCGTTGTAATTCTTGGTAAGACAAATATGGATGAATTTGCAATGGGTTCATCAACTGAAAATTCGGGATATGGACCAACTTTTAATCCATGGGATTTGTCTCGCACACCAGGTGGTTCAAGTGGTGGTTCAGCTGCCGCAGTTAGCGCATTTGAAGCACCAATTGCAATCGGTTCAGATACAGGTGGATCTATTCGCCAACCTGCCTCGCTTACCGGAATTGTTGGCGTGCGCCCCACATATGGCGCAGTATCTCGTTACGGACTAATCGCTTATTCATCGAGTTTGGATCAAGTGGGACCTTTTGGAAGAACTGTTTTGGATACAGCAATGTTGCACGAGATTATCGCTGGACATGATCCAAAGGATGCAACAAGTCTTAATGTTCCAGTTCCTGAAGTTGTCGCTGCGGCGAAATCTGGTGATGTTAAAGGTTTGAAGATCGGTGTAATTAAGCAGTTGCAAGGCAAGGGTTATCAAGCCGGGGTATTGGCACGCTTTAACGAGTCGCTAGAAGTACTTGCATCCCTTGGCGCTGAAATCGTAGAAGTGGATTGCCCAAGTTTTGAGTATGCACTGGCTGCTTACTACTTGATCGCACCTTCGGAATGCTCATCAAACTTGGCTCGCTTTGATGCGATGCGTTATGGCCTACGCACAGGTGATGTTGATGGCGCTTCCGCTGAATCAGTAATGAATGCAACGCGTGAGGCCGGCTTTGGACGCGAGGTTAAACGCCGCATTATTTTGGGAACTTATGCGCTTTCATCCGGTTATTACGATGCTTATTACGGAAGTGCGCAGAAGATCCGCACCCTAATTATTGAAGATTATAAGAAGGCATTTTCCCAAGCAGATGTGTTGGTATCTCCGACTTCTCCAATTACCGCATTTAAGATCGGTGAAAAATCAGAAGATCCGATCGCAATGTATTTAGCCGATGTTGCAACAATCCCAGTTAACTTGGCAGGTATCTGCGGAATGAGTCTGCCAGCTGGCTTAGCCGATGAAGATAATTTGCCAGTTGGATTCCAGATCATGGCACCGGCAATGCAAGATCAACGTCTATATAAAGTTGGCGCAGCGCTGGAAGCGGCGTTAGTTTTAAAATGGGGCGGTCACTTGATCTCGAAAGCTCCTGCCTTGGGAGGTGCCAAATAATGGCTCTTTCATACGATGATGTAATTGCAAAGTACGAGCCAGTTTTAGGATTGGAAGTTCACGTTGAGCTAAATACCGAATCAAAGATGTTCTGTTCTTGCAGCACAACATTCGGTGGAGAACCAAATACCCAAACGTGTCCAGTTTGCTTGGCCTTACCTGGCGCGCTGCCGGTTGTAAATGCCAAGGCGATCGAATCTTCAATCTTGATTGGCCTGGCTCTAAATTGCCAGATCGCGCCATATAGCCGCTTCTCTCGTAAGAACTATTTCTATCCAGATATGCCAAAGAATTTCCAGATCTCACAGTATGACGAGCCAATTTGCTTCGATGGTTACGTTGATGTGGAAATCCAAACGGATGAGGGCCCTAAGCAGTTCCGTATCGAAATTGAACGTGTGCATATGGAAGAAGACACCGGCAAGTCTTTGCATGTAGGTGGTGCAACTGGCCGTATTCATGGCGCCGAATATTCGCTATTGGATTACAACCGCGCAGGCATTCCATTAGTTGAAATCGTTACCAAGATCGTTCCCGGCACCGGCAAGTACGCACCTGAAGTTGCCAAGGCTTACGTTGCAGAACTTCGCGATATTTTGCGTGGGCTAAAGGTGTCAGATGTGAAAATGGAACAAGGTTCCCTTCGTTGCGATGCCAACGTCTCATTACGTTTAATCGGTTCAGATGTTCTAGGAACTCGCTCAGAAACCAAGAACGTTAACTCACTTCGTTCAGTCGAACGTGCTATTCGTGGCGAAATGATTCGCCATGCTGAACTATTAAATGAAGGAAAGAAAGTAAAGCAAGAGACTCGTCACTTCCAAGAAGATACTGGCCTGACTCGCTCTGGCCGCTCTAAAGAACAAGCCGAAGATTACCGATATTTTCCTGAACCAGACTTAGTCCCTGTCGCACCTGCTGCAACCTGGATTGAAGAACTCCGCGCGCTACTTCCTGAGCGCCCATCACTTCACCGCAAGCGCCTGAAAGAACTGTGGGCCGTTCCGGATAAGGAAATGGCGGCGATGATTAACGCTGACGTATTAGATATTGTTGAAGAAACAGTTCTACTTGGTGCAGACCCAACCAAGGCGCGTACCTGGTGGCTTGGTGAAATCTCACGCGTTGCAAATGAAAAAGATATTGCGATTGCCGATCTTTCAATTACACCGAAAGATGTTGCAGCAATTGTTGCATTGGTTGCAGCTGGCGAACTTACAGATAAGTTGGCTCGACAAGTTGTCGAAGGCGTTATCGCTGGCGAAGGTACTCCTGCCGAAATTGTTGCTAAGCGGGGAATCAAAGTTGTAAATGATGACGGTGCCCTAATGGCTGCGATTGAAAAGGTTTGTGCCGAACAAGCAGAGACTGCCGATAAGGTTCGAAACGGTCACGTGCCTGCAGCGGGTGCGTTAATTGGCGCAGTTATGAAAGAGACAAAGGGCCAAGCAGATGCTGCTCGAGTTCGAGAGCTTCTACTTGGCCACTTAGGTCAAGCTAATAATTAATCAGTTAGTGAACTGATACATCTTCTGTTTCAACGAGTGACTCTTTTCCAATATTTATAAAGAAGAAGAGCACAACTGCGCCTGCAAATAACAACACAGCACTGAACTTAAATGCCACAGCAAATCCATGAGTCATCGCAAATGGCATTACTCGATCGCCAAGCTGGGTGTTTGCTGCAGCGTAGGTGGCTGTAGCCGTTGCCGCGATGGTGTTCAGTAGCGCAGTTCCAAGTGAGCCACCGATTTGCTGGGATGTATTTAGCATCGCACTCGCCACGCCAGTGTCATGATTTGAAACTCCATGCAGTGAAGTTGAGGTCAGCGGAATAAATACCAGCGCCATACCGCTTGACATGATTAATAGTGAAGGCAATACGTGAGTTGTATAAGAAGTATCTGGCGTAATTCGAGTCATCATTAGCAGCCCAACACCGGCGAAAATCAAGCCCGGAACCATTAACGGTCTTGGTCCAAATTTTGGCAAAAGTTGTGAAGCGATTCCGGCAAAGACAATGATGCCGGCGGTAAATGGCAAGAATGCAAAACCAGATTTAAGCGGTGAGTATCCAAGGATTACTTGTAGATAAAGTCCAAGGAATAGGAACATTGAGAAGAGTCCGGCTCCAACAACAAGTGAGCCGAGGTATGAACCACCACGGTTACGCTCTGTTACCACGCGAAGTGGCATAAGCGGATTAGCAACCTTTTTTTCAATGGCTACAAAGACAACCAAGAGAACCACGGCTGCAACAAGGAAGGAAATTGTGGTCGTAGATGACCACCCTTTGGTCGCTGCTTCATTAAATCCATATGTGAGAGAGAAGAGTCCAGCTGTTGCAGTGATAACGCCAGGAATGTCATATGTGTTATTTCCTTGAGCCTTTGATTCCCGTACGAATTTGAAAGCAAGCAGAGCAGCAATAATTGCGATTGGAACGTTAACACCTAAGCACCAACGCCATGAGAAGAATTCAGTGAGAGTTCCACCGAGTATTAAACCGATTGCTGCGCCGCCACCTGAGATCGCACCAATTACGCCAAAAGCTTTGGCGCGCTCTGATGGAACTGTGAAAGTTACCGAAATTATGGCAAGGGCTGCGGGAGCAAGTAGGGCACCGAAAACGCCTTGGAGTGCGCGAGATGCAAATAAGAGCCCTTGAGTGGAAGCAATTCCACCTAGTGCTGATGCTGCGGCAAAACCAGCAAGACCAATTAAGAAAATTTTCTTGCGTCCCATGTAGTCACCGATACGACCGCCGAGAAGGAGCAGCGATCCGAATGCCAGCGTGTATGCGGTAATAACCCACTGTTGGTTGGCATCACTAATACCTAAATCAATCTTGGCACTTGGGATTGCAATATTCATGATTGAGCTATCGAGAACGATCATCAATTGGGAAATGGCTACAACAAATAGCGTGCGCCATCTAGTTGGATCGAGTCCGTCGGTTCCTACTTGGGCGGGCTTTTTTGACACAAGGTTCTCCTTAAAAAAGGTAATTTTTTGGTTATTAATTGGAGTGAATGAGCGCATTCTATTAGACTTACCCACATGTCGCAGATGAAGCCACGTTCGGGTTTGGTCACAGATGGTCTTGAGCGAGCACCTGCCCGCGGAATGTTGCGCGCTGTTGGAATGACCGATGACGATTGGGTTAAACCTCAGATTGGTATCGCATCATCTTGGAATGAAATCACACCATGTAATTTATCTTTAGATCGATTAGCAAAAGCATCTAAACAAGGTGTCATTGATGCTGGTGGTTTCCCTATGCAGTTCGGCACCATTTCAGTATCAGATGGAATTTCCATGGGGCACGAAGGAATGCACTTCTCGCTTGTCTCACGTGAAGTTATCGCAGATTCTGTTGAAACAGTGATGCAAGCCGAGCGCCTTGATGGCATGGTCACTTTTGCAGGTTGCGATAAATCACTTCCCGGCATGATGATGGCGGCAGCTCGAATTGATGTGGCATCCGTATTTGTTTATGCAGGTTCAACACTTCCCGGCCAAGTAGATGGCAAAGATGTAACCATCATTGATGCCTTTGAAGCAGTAGGTGCATGTGCGCGCGGATTAATTACCCAAGAGCGCGTTGATCAGATTGAACGCGCAATCTGTCCAGGTGAAGGTGCTTGTGGAGGTATGTACACCGCAAACACAATGGCCACAGTTGGTGAAGCAATCGGACTATCCCTGCCGGGATCGGCCGCGCCTCCTGCAGTTGATCGCCGTCGTGATGCCTTTGCTGTTCAATCCGGTGCCGCTGTTGTAAATATGATCAAACTTGGACTTACTACTCGCGATATTTTAACTAAGCGAGCATTTGAAAATGCTATTACTGCAGTTATGGCACTTGGTGGATCCACAAATGCAGTACTTCATTTACTTGCAATTGCTCATGAGGCAGAAGTTGATCTTGCACTCGATGATTTCCACCGCATTGGTTCGAAAGTTCCGCTGCTTGGAGATTTGAAACCATTCGGTCGCTATGTCATGAGTGATATGGATAAGGTCGGGGGAGTCCCAGTTGTTCTAAAAGCACTCCTTGATGCTGGTTTGTTGCATGGTGATGTTATGACTGTGACCGGCAAAACAATGGCTGAAAACTTGGCAGGAATCAATCCACCAGATGTTGATGGCGATATTTTGCATGCGATTGCGACACCTCTTTCTACAGATGTTGGCATCACTATTCTTGGTGGCTCACTCGCATCTGATGGTGCAGTTTGCAAGACTGCCGGTATCGGAATCCAAACATTTGAAGGACCAGCACGTGTATTCGAACGCGAGCAAGCGGCGATGGAAGCGCTAGAGAACGGCACAATTCAATCTGGTGATGTGGTCGTGATTCGTTACGAGGGTCCAAAGGGTGGACCAGGTATGCGCGAGATGTTAATGATTACTGGTGCAATAAAAGGTGCTGGGCTTGGGAAATCAACTTTGCTTTTAACTGATGGCCGATTCTCTGGTGGATCAACTGGCCTATGTGTTGGTCATGTTGCACCTGAAGCTGTTGATGGTGGACCTATTGCATTTATTAAAGATGGTGATTTAGTTCGAATTGATATCAAGGCGCGCACCTTGGATCTCTTGGTGGATCCAGCAGAATTAGAAGCCCGCAAAGTCGGGTGGAAACCCCTGCCTCATAAATTCACTCGTGGAGTCTTGGCCAAGTATTCCAAGACTGTGGGCTCTGCATCCAAGGGCGCTGTCTGCGGCTAGTTTCACAATCTGAGACTTACATCTCAAACCTTGACTCAAACGGCTAAAACGATGGAGAATACTCACATGTCAACAAAGCGCGCGCTCATCTCGTCATCAGTAATTGTGGTGGTGATTCAATAGCGCGTGCCTTTTTAAAGCACGCGCCCTCAGATATCTGAGGGTTTTTTCGTTTAATAAGTAAAAAGAATTTTCGATTAGCAAGGAAAGGAGTACGAAGATGGCACATGTACCAACTGCCAACGGCACCGCAATGACTGGAGCTTCTTCATTGGTCAAAAGCCTGGAAGCTGCCAAAGTAGATGTGATGTTTGGAATTCCGGGCGGCGCAATTCTTCCTGCTTACGATCCAATTTATGATTCGACAATTCGCCACATCTTGGTTCGCCATGAACAAGGAGCAGGTCATGCCGCAACGGGATATGCACAAGTAACTGGCCGCGCTGGTGTTTGTATTGCAACATCTGGGCCTGGCGCCACAAATTTAGTCACTCCATTAGCCGATGCTGCAATGGACTCTGTTCCCGTTGTTGCAATTACAGGTCAAGTTCCATCTCTTGCAATCGGAACCGATGCTTTTCAAGAAGCAGATATCCGTGGCATCACCATGCCATTTACCAAGCATAACTTTTTAGTTACCAACCCAGATGACATCCCCCGTGTTATTGCCGAAGCATTTCACATCGCCACATCAGGTCGCCCTGGTCCGGTTCTTGTTGATATTGCAAAGGATGCACTTCAGAAGCAGACATCATTTGATTGGCCAACAAGTGTAAATCTGGCTGGTTACAAACCACAGACACAACCAAATAAGAGCGCTATCAATGATGCGGCAGCGCTTATCGCGCAATCTGCAAAACCTGTTTTCTATGTTGGCGGCGGCGTAATAAAAGCTAACGCATCTCGCGAGCTACTAGAACTTGCGCAACTTCTTGGTGCGCCGGTTGTTACGACTTTGATGGCGCGTGGTGCTTTCCCAGATTCTCATCCGCAACATCTTGGAATGCCAGGAATGCACGGAACCGTTGCAGCAGTAACTGCGCTACAAAAGGCTGATTTGCTCATAACTTTGGGTGCGCGCTTTGATGATCGCGTAACAGGAAAACTTTCTACCTTTGCACAAAATGCCAAGATTATTCACGCAGATATCGATCCTGCCGAGATCGGTAAGAATCGCTATGCCGATGTTGCTGTAATTGGCGATCTGCGAGAAACCATGAAAGCTCTAATTCCAGCGCTTACCGCCGTTCTTGCTAAGGGACGGACCGATCTTTCACCTTGGATCGAAAGCATGAATAAGTTAAGAGCTACGTATCCACTGGGTTATGACACACCTGCCGATGGTGCGTTGTCACCGCAGCTCGTAATCGAGCGACTGGGAAAGATTTGCGGTCCTGACACAATTTTTGCTGCAGGTGTTGGGCAACATCAAATGTGGGCATCACAATTTATTAGTTATGAAAAACCTCGCACCTGGCTTAACTCAGGTGGTGCGGGAACGATGGGCTACGCCGTTCCAGCGGCGATGGGTGCAAAAGTTGGTGCACCAGATACAACTGTTTGGGCAATCGATGGTGATGGTTGTTTCCAAATGACCAATCAAGAACTTGTTACCTGCGCACTTAATAACATTCCAATCAAGGTTGCCATCATTAACAATGAAAGTTTAGGAATGGTTCGCCAATGGCAGACCCTGTTCTATGACAGCCGCTATTCAAATACCAACCTTGAATCTAAGCGCGTTCCAAACTTCCCAATGTTGGCAGAATCTATGGGTTGCGTTGGCCTTTCTTGCGAGAGCCCAAAAAATGTTGATGCAACTATTGAAAAAGCAATGTCTATTAATGATCAGCCAGTTGTAATTGATTTTCGAGTCCATCGCGATGCCATGGTTTGGCCGATGGTTGCAGCCGGTACTTCTAATGATGAAATCATGATCGCCCGCGCTACGGCGCCTGACTGGGATTCACAGGAGCTCTAATGGCCATACATAAACTAGAAGTTCTCGTTGAAAACGAACCAGGCGTACTAGCCCGCGTATCAGGTCTATTTGCGCGACGCCTTTACAATATTGATTCACTAGTTGTCGGCCCAACCGAAAACTCTAAGATTTCTAAGATGATCATCGAAGTTAGCGTCGAAGGTCACTCTTTGGAGCAAGTTATTGCTCAATTAGATAAGTTAATAAATGTGATCCGTATCGAAGAGATTCTCGATGGTGCGATCAGCAATTCAAAGCACGACACCCAACCCGATTACCAGAACTAACTCGAAACTAAAGGAGAAATACCGTGGCAACGATGTATCACGAAGAGGAT
>Ga0209107_10002228_pt1 | contig 10779 bp, 4 predicted proteins | sample LakErihyJuly2011_2_FD_187460 | JGI IMG/M metagenome (GOLD analysis project Ga0209107, IMG submission 187460) | Freshwater microbial communities from dead zone in Lake Erie, Canada - CCB hypolimnion July 2011 (SPAdes) (version 2) | ecosystem: Environmental > Aquatic > Freshwater > Lentic >... | reverse complement strand
TTGGCTGGAAACGCAAATTCATTGGTTCCTCAATCCGTTGAGCCTCCAACCAAATCTGCTCCTACAAAAGAGGGATTTGAGACTTTAACTGGATCTAAGCCCGCCAATTTGGCCGGCTCTTCCTACGTTGCCGAGCAAAAACCAGTGGCATTCTTGTACAACAACGACGCCAATACCACGTGTAAAAACTACGGTTACACCAATTCCAAGGGCTTTATCTGTATGTCCAGCAGCGACATTCAGCTTCTTACCACGAGAGGCGGTAATGCCGCTGGCGTGTCCGACCAAATCGGCAAGTAAAAAACAATAAATATTTGTTCCTGTAAATCAAATATTTATTTTCGGTTGTTTAGATGTACATCATGGACAGTGCACTAGACCCCGCATTGTCTATCTTCACGAGTGTATCCACGTCTTTCTTAGTGAGGGTATAAGGAAACACGACATTTAGTCCCATTTCCTTCGCAAACATCTGGGTGCCCGACTTCACCAACCGATACAAGTTGAGTTTGGTATGTACGATTTCCAGCGACCGCTTCAAATTACGCACTCCCTCTTCGCCCTTTGCCTGGTTTGAAATGATGTGCGACAATACGTCGTCGGGAAACACCACGTCATCGGGTCCAAATCCGACTTGTTCGCGGATTTTAGGCAATATGTGATTTCGCGCAATAATCATCTTCTCCTTCAGGTCGTATCCCTTGGTGCGAATGCGATACATGCGGTCGCGCAAGATGGGATTCACCAAGTTCTCGTCATTATAACTGAATATAAACATACACTTGCTCAAATCCAGCTCTATTTCCGAGAAATACTTGTCGTGGAACTGGTTGTTCTGCGACGTATCTGTCAAATGCGTGAGTACGCCGATGATTTCTTGGCCGCGCGCCGTGTCGCTAATCTTGTCCAGCTCATCAAAGTAGATTACCGGGTTCATACACTTGCTCTCCATGACAATTTGCGCGATTTTTCCCCAAGTACTGCCTTCATATGTGTAGCTGTGTCCCTCCAAGAAACTGCTGTCTCCGCAGCCGCCGAGGGCAATGAATGCGAACTCGCGTCCGAGAATCTTGCTGATTCCGTCTTTCACCAGACTGGTTTTGCCTGTTCCTGGCGGTCCGTGGATGGCGATGGCCGTGCCCATAGAACTCGGATTCGCGATCCATTGTCCCACCATCTGCATAATCTGCATCTTGGCGTCTTCCAGGCCATACACACAATTGTCCAGCTGTTCTTTGGCCTTCACCACGAAATCGCTACACTTGTCAATGCCGTCCTTGATATTGATGGAAAGACTCTTGAAAACGCCGAACGGGATTCGCATAAAGTTATCCACCCAGTTTTTCAATTTGAAGTATTCGGGGTCGCCTGGCTCCATCAAACTGAGCTGATGGAGCCGCTGTAATGCGACGGCCTTGAACTTCGCGGGCATATTGGATTGTAGAAGTGTGAGCCTATACGGCTTCTCTACATACATGTAGCCATTGATTTCGCGCAAATCGGACATAATCCGGAGCTGCTCCTTGTTTGACAGCTTCGTCTTGAAATAGCCGACTTCGTCGGTGATGACCTGGGTATCGGCTTGTTCAAGCAACTCCTCGTATGTATTGGCGTTTTTACTGCGCGCGTGTTTGATGAGTTTTTTGATGGAGCGATTACATTGATCCAGCGCACGTTGGACAATCTTGTTGTTTGGTTTTGAGCGCAGTTTCTCAATGAGGACGCGCTTGAGTTCAATGATTTCGCGGTACTTTTCATCAATATTGACGACTTCTGAGAGCGGGTCGGGCACAACCTCCTTGGGTTTGCGTTTAGGCACAGGAGCGGAAATGTCGGTGTTGGAATTGGAGGGAGATAGAGGCAGACCGGGGAGGTCCATCGCCTGGAAATCCTCTTTCATATAGATTTCTTCGGCGTCCGAATCGCATTCGTCTTCGTTGGATAAATTGGATGGAATGCGGTTTTTCATACCGCCATGGACTTGTTGGCCTCCGATTGTCATCGTTATCTTGAACGTTTTGTCGTCTTTTTTGCCAACGGGTTCTTCTTCGTCGTCGTCATCATCTTCACTGTTGTCGTCGTTATCATCATCGTTGTCGTCGCATTCTTCTTCACAACCGATAACATGGTCATCTTCATCGTCATCGTCGTCTTCGTCTTCAGAGGAAGATTCGTACTTGGACCGCGACTTGGATTTACTTGATTTCTTTTTTGCGATTGCCCGCTTTTCCAGCTTCTTGTTTTTAGCAAGCAACTTTTGAATGACTTCTTCTAGATCAGCATCGTTTTTTTTCACACTCTTTTTCTTCTTGGATCCTCCCCTCTTCTCAGGTTCGGTAGAATAACTGCTGGTATCAATGTATGAAGATGAAGTGTACGATTCGCTGTCGGAAATTGTCTCGTAGCTGCTGTCGGATTCATCGTCGCTGCTGCTTTCGGGATCGGGGCGATTCTTCTTGTAGGATCGTCCCTTGTTCTTAGAATTGTTGTCAATAATAGTTCGTGGCATTTTATGTATATTGGTGTAATGTGTTTAAATCATAACAGAAATCAATTTTTTAGGACCCCCTCCCGAAGGGAGGGGGTCCTAAAAAACACCACATCCAATTTACGTTTCAATCGTACCGATTGAATCTTCAATTGAATGCGCAATTTCTTGAGTAGCCCCTCACTTTGGTCGTGAGTTATAAGTTGCATCCAAAAAATTGCTTACCATGAAAACGGTACGTTTTTGTGGTAAGGTGTTTTTTAGATATATCAACCCTTTGGGTTGATATAGCCAAAAAATTGCGCAGAGTAAAAACGGTACGTTTTTGCGATGCGGTGGTTTTTGAGGGTGAATCTGTAAGATTCACCCATCAAAAAATTGCGCATTCAATTGAAGATTCAATCGGTACGATTGAAGCGTAAATTGGATGCGGGGTTTATTGCGTAGCCCCTCCCGAAGGGAGGGGCTACTCAAAAAATTGATTTAATTCTTCTGTATTAATAAAAGAATATAAATATTACCACCCATAGTATATAGTATTTGAAAATGGCAACCAAAAATACATCCTACAAAAACCCTTCGCGAATCATCGGAATCCAATTTGGATTGTTCTCGCCAGAAGAAATCCGTAAAGCGGGGGTTGTTGAAATCGTATCCAAAGATACGTATATTGGAAACAGTGAAGTCGCGGGAGGGTTATTTGACCCGCGCATGGGCGTTCTCGGCCCAGGCACCATTTGCCCAACAGATGGTTTAACAAACATTACAACCCCCGGATACTTCGGTTACATTGAAATGTCGCGTCCCGTGTTCTTTATCCAGCATTTGAAAGAAATCATGAAAATACTCAAATGCGTATGTTTCAAATGTAGTAAATTGTTGATTAGCAAAGAACAGCATCACCAGGCAATCCGGCTGAAGCCATCCGAGCGATGGGATTACGTGTATCCATTGTGCGCAAAGATTAAGCGTTGTGGAGACGCCACCGAAAACGGCTGCGGCTGTAAGCAGCCCGACAAAATCAAACTGGAAGGAATGGCGACCATCAATGCGGTCTGGGATACTTTAGTGAATGAATCTGCTGTCGCTGCCGGCGGCGAAGCAGTCAATTTGCCGCCACTCAAGCTCACCCCCGAAATCGTGTTGAAAATATTCAAGCGTATCACCGACGACGACGTGGAGTTCATGGGATTCAGCGCAACTTGGTCGCGTCCTGACTGGATGATTTGTCAAGTCCTGCCCGTTGCGCCTCCCGCAGTTCGCCCATCCGTAAAGCAAGACGCCAACCAGCGCAGTGAAGACGACTTGACACACATTTACGGCCACATCATCAAGACAAACAAGGACTTGGCCGACCGAATCAACGCCAATGCGTCCTCTTCCATTATTGACAGTTTGACAGCGGTCCTACAATACTTTGTCGCGATGATTGTCAATAATAAGGTGAAGGGTGCGGTGCCGATGGCCCAGCGTTCCGGCAGACCCCTCCAGTGTATCACCGGGCGTCTGAATAGCAAGAATGGGCGTATTCGTGGCAACCTCATGGGTAAGCGCGTGGATTTCAGCGCACGTTCCGTCATCACGGGCGACCCCAATTTGTCTATGCGGCAGCTGGGCGTTCCCAAAAAGGTCGCGATGTGTCTCACCAAACCAGTTGTGGTGAATGACCGGAATCGCGGATTCCTGACCCGACTCATACAGAATGGGCCCGATGAATACCCCGGCGCGAAAATCCTGGAGCGCAAGGACGGGCAGAATGTGTCGCTGAGATACATTGACCGAATGGCGGTCCGACTTGAAAACGGCGACATCGTTCATCGGCATATGATGGACGGCGACGCGGTGTTATTCAATCGGCAGCCCAGTTTACACAGAATGAGCATGATGTGTCATATTGTGAAGGTAATGGCCAGGGGCGATACCTTCCGTATGAACGTTGCTTGCACAAAACCATACAATGCGGATAGACCAAGACAATTCTCACGATGCTAATACATCATTGTCCGCAACAGGAGGCGTGAAAAGCGTGATACCTCCTAGTGAATAAATATATAGATTTATTTGCGAAATACCTTGATGACGGGAAACCCCTAAAATTATCACTACCACTCACCGGCGGAAACGTCGTTGAGGAACTCAGTTAATAGCTGAACCCAATGGTAAAAAAGTGATAAATGATAGACACCATATAGTGTCTTGAAATGGGCAATCCGCAGTGTTACTTCCTAATGTCGTTTAGCAGACTATGGAAGGCATTCAGAGACTGAACGGGTATTGGTGAACGATGAAGGGTTAGCTACCCCGAGTTTGCTTAAGATACAGTCCGGCCCTTTGGGAAACCATTGGGATTCCACCGTTTGATGGAGATGAGATGAATATGCACATGCCCCAAAACAGCCTAGCCGAGGTAGAGCTCAGGCATTTGGCGGCAACCCCTTACCAGATAATAAGTCCTTCCAGTAACGCCCCCATTATTGGCGTTTACCAGGACTCTATGTTGGGGTCTTACCAATTTACGCGCGCGGGGGTCAATTTCAACCCTCGCGACGCAATGAATTTGTTGATGGGTTACAAGAAAATTGACCCGTCCATTTTCGCACAAAAGAAAATCACCAACTTTGAGATTTTGTCTCAAATCACGCCTGCGATTTCACTGAAATACAAGACCAAATTGTTTGGAAACAACGAAGACGCCGCGTCATCCAACAATGTTTTAGAAATAGAGAACGGCAAATACATTCGCGGCCAAGCCGAAAAGGGCGTCTTTGCGTCGGGCACCAAGGGTATTTTGAATCGTGTTTGTAACGATTTTGGAAACATGGCCTGCGCCGATTACATTGACGACCTACAACAAGTTATCACCGAATATATGAAAACCAGCGCTTTCAGTGTGGGCATCAGCGATTTGGTGTCCAACAGAGACACCACCGAACAAATCGCGCGAATGATTCGGTCCAAGATGGAGGAAGTCCATAACATTACGAACAAGGTACATCTCGGAATCATGGAGAACAATTCGGGCCGCTCCAATATTGTGGAGTTTGAGACCCAGGTCGGCAATGTGTTGAATAATACGACGGACCAGACCGGCAAAATCGCGGTAGAAAACCTCAATTCCGACAATCGGTTTGTAATGATTGTGAAATCGGGCTCCAAAGGCTCTATGTTGAATATTTCCCAGATGATTTCGTGCGTCGGCCAACAGAGTATTGATGGCAAGCGTGTCCCCTATGGGTTTGACAGCCGCACCTTGCCGCATTTCCACAAATACGACGATTCACCCGGTGCGCGCGGGTTTGTGAAAAACTCGTACATCTCCGGATTGACCGCACCCGAGCTCTTCTTCCACGCAATGGGTGGTCGTATGGGTCTCATTGATACGGCCGTGAAGACGTCGCAGACCGGTTATATCCAGCGTCGTTTGGTCAAGGGCTTGGAAGATTTGAAGGTGGAATACGATGGAACCGTCCGCAACAATATGGGGAAAATCGTCCAGTTTTCCTATGGCGAAGATGGCATTGACACCACCCGTGTAGAAAACCAGAATATTCCATTGGTGAATATGTCGGTGGAAGACATTTACATGCACTTTGACCTGATTGGCATCAATGATACCGAGTCAAACGCGGAACTCTTGAGTATATATACGAAAACCACCATTGCGCGAATGAAGAATCAGCGCAAAATGGTCACCGAGATGAATCAGCGCACCATCAACAAGTTTGTTGATTATCGCGACAAGCTCGTCCAGAATGTCTTCAAATACAAGAATGACGATTTTGTGAAAGCGCCGGTTGCGTTTGCGCACATCATTCAAAATATCCAGGGACAGCTCGGTCTCAGTGCTTCATCCGCGGTGGATATCACACCCTTTGAATACATCGGTTTAATAAATGACGCGATGGAAGATTTGACCGCGATGTTCAACCCCACTGAGATGTTTAAAATCCTCTATTATTTCAACTTGTCGCCGAAAGAGATTTTGGTGAAGAAACGGTTCAATAAGAAGGCGGTGGAGCTCTTGTTGGAAACCATCGTATTGATGTACAAGAAGGCATTGGTACATCCGGGTGAGATGGTGGGTGTGATTGCGGGGCAGTCTATTGGTGAGCCAACCACACAGCTCACGCTAAACTCGGTGACCTATGAGACCGAAATCATTGTGCGAGGTCGCAATGGAATCGTCAAGAAAGTCCAGATCGGCGATTTCACCAAGGAGTTCATTGAGAAGGCTGTAAAGAAGGAATACTACGCCGAATCCGATACCACTTATGCGGAGCTTGAAGAATACTACGAAGTGCCGTCGTGTAATGAAGACGGCGCCTGTTCTTGGGAGCGCATTGAAGCGGTGACAAAGCATCCTGTTATCAACAAAGACGGCACCAATGTGATGCTTCGTATTACCACCAAGGAAAACCGTGAAGTCGTCGCTACCAAGGCCAAATCATTCTTGAAACTCGTAGATGGCAAGATTGTCGGTGTAAATGGAGATACATTGCGCGTCGGCGATTATATCCCAGTATCCAAGAAGGCGATTGAATACACGGAGTCGTCTCACTTGGATTTGAAACAGATTCTGTTGCCGTCAGAATATTTGTACGGCAGTGAAGTTGAAAAGGCGAAGTCAGTGATGAACGAATATCACTGGTGGTCAAATCACAGTGGAAAACTGTTCACGCTTCCTTATTCACGCAGTGACGTGTTTGTTGATAAAATAAAAGACGATACAAAAAAGAAGGAATCCGGCGCGAACACGATTATACTCAGCAATTGTGTCTATTCCAAGAAAACGTCGCAGAACAAATACACCATCCCTGAATCTATTGAATTGAATTACAACTTTGGATACCTTGTTGGCGCGTATGCCGCCGAAGGATGTATGACAAAGTCGCAGATCTCCATTGCGAACAATGATGCGGCCTACTTTGCGCCCATCTTGGAATTATGCCGCGACTGGAATATCACCACCAAAGTCTATCGCAATGAGAACAAGAACCAAGCAGGCTGGACAAGCCAGGATTTGCGAATCTACAACACCCTATTGTGCCGCATCTTGGATAACCTTTGCGGTAAGTTGAGTCACAATAAATACGTCTCTCCCTTAATCGTGTTTTCCAACAAGGAGTGTATTCGCGGATTCTTGGACGCCTACATCGGTGGAGATGGAACCATATCCAAGAAATCCCATACGATATTGATGACATCTGTGTCAAAGCAGTTGGTCATTGATGTTCAACAAATGATGAACATTGTGGGTGTTTATTCATACATTTCAAAGCCGAAGAAGGCTGCCACCAATAATCGCGGAAGTCAAAACATAAAACAACCTTACACTCTGAATGTTGTGAATCAACAGGCGACAAAACTCGCCAAGATGCTCAATATGAAAACCGCAACCAAACAACAGGCGTGTGTTGATTATGTGGTATCTTATGAGCACAAATACGAATACAGCAAGCACGCGACCATGGTTCCCAATGAAATCGGCGGCGAAATCGTGATGGAAGAGCGCAACCATCGTTATGAAGACGTGCTGTTTGACCGAATCATTTCCATTGAAGAAGTAGATAACACGACCCCATACGCCTATGACTTGACGGTTGAGAATACCCGCAATTTCAATTTATACAATGGTTTGTGCCAAAGAGACACGTTTCATTTAGCTGGAGTTGCTACCAAGTCAAACGTGACACGTGGTGTGCCGCGCATTGAAGAAATCTTGCGCCTAACCCGCAACCCCGACAAACCCTCGGCGACCGTATTCTTGAAACCCGCCGACCAGCACGACAAGGACAAGGCGACCAAACTGTGTGTGATGATTGAGCACACCAAATTGGTGGATGTGGTGAAATCCATTGAAATCTGCTTTGACCCGAATGACCGCGCGACCAAGATACACAAGGACAAAGAGGTCATTGAGCAATTCTACGAGTTTGAGGAGTTGGTCGCCGAGTGTAATGAGGGGGCAGCGGCGGCGGATACCGTCCAGCAATCCAAGTGGATTGTGAGAATGGAGATTGACGCAGAGACGCTGCTTGACAAGAATATCACGATGGATGACATTAACTACGCGGTGACGAACAGTCACCGCAGCGACGTCCATTGCGTGTTCTCAGATATGAATGCGAGCAACCTAGTGTTCCGAATCCGCCTCAACTCATCCGTCTTCAATAAAGGCAAGAAGAAGGGTGCCGCAGAGTCGTTGGACCAATCCGACGAAATCCATATGTTGAAGACATTCCAGGACAACATCCTGAACAATATCGTGCTAAGAGGCGTGTCGGGAATCCGCAATGTCAATCCGCGAATGATTAAGGACGGCGTTGTCAAGGAGGAGAGCAAGTATGTCCGCAAGGATACGTGGGTTCTAGATACCACGGGCACAAATCTGATGGACTTGTTTATGTTGGATTTCATTGATTACACGCGAACATATAGTAACGACATCCGTGAGATGCACAATATGCTGGGTATTGAAGCCGCGCGTCAAAACATTCTCAACGAGTTTGTGGAAGTGATGGAGGCGTCGGATGCCTATGTGAACTACCACCATTTGAGTATTCTGTGTGACCGAATGGCAGTGAAGGCAGAATTGGTGCCGATGTTCCGCTCGGGTATTATCAGCGATGATATTGGACCGATCTCAAAGGGTACTTATGAGATGCATACGGAGATGTTCTTGGATGCGAGTAGACACGGCGAGTTTGACCAGATGCGCGGCGTCTCGGCGAACGTTATGTGCGGACAGCCTGGTTATTATGGTACCAACTCATTTGGACTCTTGTTGGATATGAAGGCGATTGAAGAGACTGATGATGCCGATGTGGAAGATGAGAATGAGCGCGGCAAAATAGACGCCAATTTCGCGGACTTGTTGGAGAAGGATGACAAGTGCCGAATGGACAAGATTGCGGTGGATAACAATGTAAGCAATCTAGGGGCAACGGATTATGGCGACTATGATGATGATTACAGCTTATTCTAAGCCCCCTCCCTTCGGGACCATATATGTTATTGTTTTTTCACAATAACATAAAAATATAATATGACAACATACAAATGCATCAAATATTCGCAAAATGTATCCATAATCATCCACAATATATAGAGGCTGAATGCCGGCAACTCGGAGCATATTCCGCCATAAAATACGCCAAACTCCGCACAATGGAACCCGATGGGTTTTATGCGTTTTTTTCGGCCCAGCGCCTCTACCATATCCTGGTGCGGTTCGTCCAACGTTGTAAAGCGCGAAAATGGTATTCCCGGCACAACAATGACTATGACCTCACAATGACCCCTTGGACCGAATTGCCTGACCATCAGAAAATAGAAATCGTAGAAAACCGGTGTATCTATACATTCAATATTTATGACCTGTCAAAAATCATTTTCCAAGCAATCACGGCGCAATCGTTTGGATTCATACAACCCAAAATGCCGGCGAATCCATACACAAATATGGCTTTCCGACAAGAAACTCTGGCCTCCATTTATTCACGATTTGGCAACAAAAAAGTACCTACATTGGTGTGGGACTTCTTTCGTTGTCGGTTTTCAATTGATAAATTGAAACTGTATCACCAACCTGATTTAATGAAACACGCGATCGCGAATCACATGAATATTGAATCGGTTGACGATGTTCGCGAAATGTGTCGTGGGTTTTTCACGATTCATCGTGATTTTCCCGCGCAGCGACTTTTTGATATTTTTCGGCCTTATTTGTTGCGGTATTACCGATGGAACTTGGTCTCGTGTATGAAGAGCAAAGATGAGCTGGATATGGCGCTCAACGGGTTTGCCATTTATAATCCGCATTTTGGAACTAAAGGAGAAGGAGGGTTTGATGACCGTCATCGGGCGTTTGTGGAGTTTTTGAATGACCCGATTTTACAGAATCCGGGGCTTTTTGAACTGGCCATTTTGAACAAGCGGAATTACGAGAGCGAGTTTTGTACCAGTTTGGCGCCGATTTTTATACCTGAAATGGAGGAGGAAGAAGTTGATAATATAACGGATTTGTATGAAGAGGAAGACGCGGCGGAACCGATGGATATGAGTAGTAGTAGTGATGAGGAGGATGATGAGGAAACAGAATGCGATGAACTTGGATCGTATGGGTATGATTGATTCGCCTAAATAAAGGGGTCCTTGGAAAAGAGGGACCCATTTTTTAGGACCCTTTTGAAAGAGAGTTTGCAAAACTTTTCATCGATGTTCGTGTTTCAAAAATAAATCCATAAATAAATCACGCTTACTGAGATTCCATTATTATTGGTGTTCTATTG
>Ga0209107_10002226_pt1 | contig 10782 bp, 7 predicted proteins | sample LakErihyJuly2011_2_FD_187460 | JGI IMG/M metagenome (GOLD analysis project Ga0209107, IMG submission 187460) | Freshwater microbial communities from dead zone in Lake Erie, Canada - CCB hypolimnion July 2011 (SPAdes) (version 2) | ecosystem: Environmental > Aquatic > Freshwater > Lentic >... | reverse complement strand
CAATGTATTTAGCTTTTAAATTTTGTTGCGTATTATCAAAGCTTCCGCCTGCAATAATTTTACTATGTAAACTTGGAATAGATAGGATATGTTGAAAATCGAATACGATAGAATGAAACAAATTGCGATTGGTTTGCCCTTTAAATTTTATAGGGTTATTGGTTGATGCAATGGCGTAGGTTGGATTTTGATCCATTTGATTGTCTCGATATAAGACGTTGAACACCGATTGATGATATGCATTCCAATTGTATTCCAAATTTTGCCTCAATCTTAAAGCATTTAATTGACGATAGGTAAAAGTTTGTAGGGACTTAAAATTCTGTTCTACAAAACGGATACTGTCAACCGATCCGGTCATTTGAGCGTAATAATCAATGTATTGTAGCGTTTGAAAGCCCTTCCAATTTTCATTTAATAAAAAGTCATGACGAATGCTGAATGCTTTTTTTGAATAATTACTATAATCAATGGGTCCATTCTTTTGACCACCCCAATTGGCATTTAATAACCATCCTCCTTTTTTTGTAGGCAAACCAATGCTAGCCTCTACTCTTTTAAATCCTAAACTGTTTATTTGATTGGCTAGCTCAACTGCTTTTTTTGTAGGAGCGGCTTTAGTGAAAAAATTGACGACGCCACCAATCGCTTCTGCTCCATATAAGGAAGAAGCGGGACCTTTAATAATTTCAATATGATCTGTGAATGCATTATTAATTTCAATTAAAGCGTTGTTGCTAAATAATCCACTTGTTCTAATAGGCATGCCGTCTTCGAGATATAAATAAAGCCCTTTTAAAGAAATTGGTTGCCTAATAGACATCATATGTTGTTCATTGCCAATGCTTGGCATATATACTCCAGGTACCTTATTTAATAAAAAATCAATTCTTGTAACGTTTTCCTTTTTTAGTGTGGTTGCACTTAAAATTGAAATTGCAATAGGGGCTTCCTTTCTATTTTGATTTAATTTATTGGCAGTAACTAGGATGGTATCCAACTGACTGTTGACAGGGCTTTGTGCCATTCCTTTTATTTGGAATAGTGTAAATGATATATATAAAAGCCGTAAACAAATCTTCATTATTGTAAAAATAGTACTTAATTTAGTTTAACCTTCATGAACTATAAAATTCATAATATGAAAAAAACAATCCAGGTAATTTTATTTTGTGGTCTTTTATTTCCCTCTTTCGCGCAGGTTAAAACAGTAAGAGAACAAGCAACTATTATCAACGAGCTTTTATCAGACCGATTAAATAATTTACTGCCTAGCTTAATGAGTAAGTATAATATTGACTGCTGGGTGTTAATGACAAGAGAATACAATGAGGACCCCATTGTAAAAACCATGTTGCCCGCAGAGTGGCTTTCAGCAAGAAGACGAACCATATTGGTATTTTATAATAATCCCCAGTCTGGCAAAATGGAAAAGTATGCGATTGCCAGGTATGCGGTGGGTAAAGAAATACAGGCCGCTTGGGATGTGGCCAAAACACCTGATCAATGGGAAGCACTTGTGGGTCTACTTACTAAGCTACAGCCTAAGCAAATAGCATTAAATATATCTTCTGACTTTGGACATGCCGATGGCTTAGACCATACCGAGTATATGGAGTTGATGAGTTATTTGAGTACTGAGCAAAAGTCCAAAGTAATATCTTCCCAACCCTTGGCGGTTGCCTGGTTGGAAACAAGAACTGAAAAAGAGATGGAATTTTATCCAACACTTTTAGAAATCACACATCAAATTATTAAAGAAGGGTTTAGTAATAAAGTAATTAAGGTGGATGAAACCACCACCTCCGATTTAGAATGGTGGTTTAGACAAAAATTAAGCGATTTGGGTTTGAGCACCTGGTTTCACCCCTCTGTGGAAATACAAAGAAGAAATGCAAAGAACAAGGAGGAAGTAATACACAGAGGTGATTTTTTACATGTCGATTTTGGCATTTCCTATTTAAGACTTAATTCTGATGTACAAGAACATGCGTATGTGTTATTAGCCAATGAGAAAAATATACCCCAAAATTTAGTGCAAGCTTTTGAACAAACCAACCAGCTGCAGGATATTTTAACCAATAGTTTTGGTACTGGTAAATCAGGCAATGAAATTTTGGCCAATACCATTACAATCGCAAAGTCAAAAGGAATAGCACCCAGCATTTACACGCACCCTATTGGAATGCATGGCCATGCAGCAGGACCTACCATTGGAATGTGGGATATGCAAAACGGAGTACCTGGTTCCGGGGATTATAAAATGTATCCCAACACCTGCTATTCTATTGAACTGAATGCGACGCATCATTTAAGTGATTGGGAAAATCCAGTAAAGGTTGCGTTAGAGCAAAATGGATATTTCAATGGAAAAAATTTCTCTTATATTGACGGCAGGCAAACAAAAATTATTCCCATTACATTTAACTAATTTCAATTCACAGCTTTAAAAAGTTTTATTGTATTTAATACTTCATTATAAAGCTGACAATAAAATAAGAAATTGCAGCTAGGATAGCACTTACGGGTATTGTTAAAACCCAAGCCCATAATAAATTGGTAGTAACACCCCATCTAACTGCGCTAATACGTTTGGTTACCCCTACACCAATAATAGAACCCGTAATGGTATGTGTAGTTGAAACAGGAATACCCATTTGTCCTGTAAAGAACAAAGTAAAAGCACCTGCAGTTTCTGCAGCAACGCCTTCTAATGGGGTTACTTTGGTAATTTTAGTACCCATTGTTTTTACAATTTTCCAACCCCCACTCATGGTACCCAATCCTATGGCAATATAACAAGCAGCAGGCACCCAGTTAGGCAATTGTCCAAAATCTTGAATGGATCCATGTGCAATGAGCGCTGCACCAATAATACCCATCACTTTTTGTGCATCATTCCCTCCGTGACCAATACTAAATGCTGCGGAGCTAAATAATTGCAATTTTTTGAACATATAGGACATGGTGTAAGCCGAAGGTGTTTTTATTTTTTCAACATATAAATAAACTAACATGAAAAGAATGGCGGCACCAATAATCCCATATTCTACAATTGCATTATCGGCTTTAGAAATTTCATTTGAAAAATCCCTTTGGATATTAAATGTTTCCATTTTAGCCTTTACATTATCTAAATTTTTTGCCTTAATTGGATAAATTAAATTCATAGCAACAATGGCAGAGTCGGCACTTATTTTTTTAGACATATATAATTTCAACGGCTCTTTATATCCTTCCGTTTTGACTTTTGCAATATCATACTCAGCTTTAATTTCTTTATTATCCGGAGATTTTGCCTCTAATACTAAAAAATCATTGGCATTGCGCGCAGCATCTTTAATCTTACTAATGGCCACAGCTTGTAACCACCCATTATCATTTGATAGCTTAGCAATATAGTCGGCACCTGTTTGATCATATTTAGATAAGTAGGGGCTCACAAGATTATAGGTCTCATTTGCTTTCGCTAATTTTTCCTTGTTAACTGCTAATTTATTTAACAATACCGTATCGCCTTGTTTTTGTTTCAAGTCTGTTTCAATGCCTGAAATTTCTTTACTGTATTTGTCTATACCATAAAATTTTTGAACATTTTCTTTAATTTTTGTTTCTTCAAAATGATCAAACATTAAGATGGTAGCAAAAGTAGCAAGTGAAATAATGGCGAGTCGCCACCAAATATTTCGCATGATGGTAACTAGTGTTATAAAAACAGATATTACAATACCAATGATGGGTGCTAAAAAGATAAACAAAATGGTTTTAATAATGGTATCCGCGTCTACAATTTTAGCCCAGGAATAGCCTATACCTTTAGTCATTAAAGCATGTGCAATTGCCGCACCAGCAAAGCCACCAATTAAAGTATGCGAGGAGGAAGAGGGTATTCCATACCACCAAGTAAGTAGGTTCCAGAAAATAGCGGCTAACAATCCAGAAAAAATAACGGGCAGCGTAATAAAATCCTTGTAAACAGTTTTGCTTATAGAATTGGCTACTGCATGATCTTTAAAAATCCAAAATGCCAATACATTAAAAAAAGCAGCCCAAAGTACTGCTTGTAAGGGAGTCAGTACTTTAGTAGAAACAACTGTTGCGATAGAATTAGCTGAATCATGAAACCCATTGATATAATCAAAAATGAGCGCAAGCGCTATGATAATAATTAATAAAGTCATCGTTGTTGTAATTAAGCGTACTTGATAATAATTGATTCAATCACATTAGAAACGTCTTCAATCTTATCTGTAGCAATTTCAAGTACCTGATAAATCTCTCTTTTCTTGATTACTTCTTTGAAGTCATTTTCTTGTTCAAATAACTTTTCAATACTCATGTCAAATACATCGTCCGCTTGATTCTCAATGCTATTTACCTTAATCATGGCCTCGGTCATTTCTTTTATATTTCTCATGTTACGAAGTCCCATGACAGCTTTTTTAGTTTCTGCAGTTCCTTGTAAAATAAGTTCTGCTAATTTGTGTATACCCGTATCATTAGGGTTTACTTTATAAAAATTTATTTTTTTAGCAGAAGCGTAAATATAGTCAGCGATATCATCTAATGAAGTAGCTAAATAGTGAATATCTTCTCTATCAAATGGGGTGATAAAATTTCTACCCAATTCCGTAAAAATATTGTGCGTTAAGTCGTCATTTTTATGTTCTAAATTTTCAATTTGTGCTAAAATATTAGCTCTAATATCAGCATCTGGCTCGTTTACCATTTCTTTTAATTTTCCGCCCATTTCATACACATGCTCTGCAACTTCTTCAAATAATTGAAAAAACACTCTGTCTTTTGGTAAGAAAATCTTCATGATTGAATTTAAGCCCATAACTAATAATTTTTAATTGATTGTAGTCTGTAAAAATGCAGTTTTAGGCTTTAATTATAGTGATTTGTAGATTACTAAATTGTTAACAAATGAATCTTTTTGATGGCAATGTAGACGCCCTTTTTGGGCATAAAAAAGGGAGGCATTTAGCCTCCCTTTACAAAATCCGTTAGCTTTCCCCCAAAAGCTCACCAAATATCTTTTATAAATATTGTTAGCTTATAGAAATGAGTTACCAATTGTGCAATGAAATAGGTAATTTTCTTATCTTCAAATTATAATATCAAACATAATACAAGTTATTTACCTATTAAAATATTGAAAATCAATGAAATATAAAATTAGCCCCATTTTACTAATTTTGACTTTCTTTCTCCAACTTGCTAGCCACAATGCCTATACTCAAAGACCCGATTCGGTATATATAGTACCCAAGACTCCCTTTTTAAGTCAAATAATGGAGTTAAAAGCCCTAAATGTCACCATTAACTTATCCGAGGCCACTCGTCAAATTCCAGTTCATGATGGAGTTGTAGACGGAAATGCGCAACAATTGATTAAGCAAGGCAATGACATATTTGTGTTTATTGAGCAAACGGGGTTTGTATACAAATTGGCCAGTGCGGATACTGCCAACCTGGTTTATAAAAGAATGGATAAGACGGTTAATTTGAATTATAATATTGACTGTTTTAATTTCACATTTGATAATAGTTTATATAGCTATGGGGGCTATGGTTTTTGGAAAACCAACGGAATTTTAAGAAAATTCAATGAAAAAGATAAAGAATGGGATGTTATACCCCTAAATAAAGAAGTCATTGGAACTTCTTATTTATGGCTTTCTCCAGACGATGGAAGATTATACCTCCCTTTTCAAAGAGTAGTAAATGCGGGGATTGGAGGGCCAGAAAATATTAAAGGGATACCCGATTATACAAGTTATTACCTAGACATTAAAAACAAACAATGGGTGAAGTTGGGGCAGCTTGAAAAAGAGGTAATTGATATTGTTCAAAACGATTTTTCTTCGAGACAATACGTTACTTATAAAAACGGTTATTTGCATGGAGTAAATGAGGAAACCTATCTATTTGATATACGCAATAACAAAATATACAAGTCGAAGAATCCCAATTTAAATCAATTCTTAATTCGTCGTGCTTCCGCTGAAAACATGTTTATTTCCGGAGATAAAGTATATAGTTATGATTTAACTAATCAAACCTTTATCACTTTCCCTTTTACGCTTTCTGATTTTGAATTATTGTCATTCAGTATTTGGGAATCTGTTTCCATATTATATAATATTTTAATAATTATTTTGGTCCTTTTGATTGTTGTAGGTTTTTCATATTGGATTTTTAATAGAACGGTGAATAGAAAGTTAGAAATAGAGCAATTAAAGATTTTAAAAAATAAAACCATCAATCAAGCATTTACAGGGACCGAAGTGGCATTGTTAAATTTATTATGCTTGGCAAGTCAAAAAAAAGAACTTGTAGAAATTAATCAAATTAATCATGTATTGGGGATTAAGGACAAGAATATTGGTTTGCAGAAGAAAGTGAGAAGTGATGTAATGAAGGCGATTAACGAGAAGTATGAGTTTATTACCCAAGCCAATTACCCTGTTATTGGAAGTTCCAGAAAAGAAGAGGATAAAAGATTCTTTGAATACTTTATTACTGCTTCAGAGTTAAATACAATTAAGAGAATTCTTGAAAAAAATTAAACAAAAATATTTTTTGTCACAGAACTGTCAAATTAATGACTTGTTGTAGTAATTAAATACATCCAATTCCCAATCTCTTTTTATTTCATCCCACCTTTGCGGCCGGATGAAAAAATATTTTGTTATTTTATTGGTTATTCCTGCATTATTGAATGCACAGCAAAGATTCATTAATGATACTTTGCAAATGCAAGGGGACAGCGTAGTTGTTACTGCAAATAGAACGGAGCGAAAATTAAGCAATATTACCGTGCCTGTAAATATTGTAAATGCAAAACAAATTCAACAAGCAGGATCACTCAGACTTACTGATATTTTAAAAGAACAGCCAGGTTTAAACATGACCAGCGGCTTTGGTGCCGGTGTACAATTGCAAGGGTTGAATCCCGACTATACGATTATATTGATAAATGGAGAACCATTAGTAGGCAGGACGGCTGGCGTATTAGACTTAAATAGAATTGCGCTGGGCAATATTAAAAAAATTGAAATAGTCAAGGGGCCTTCTTCAAGTTTATATGGCAGTGAAGCGATGGCTGGGGTCATTAATATTATTACCGAGTCGGCAACAAATATCCCTGTACAAGCTTCTATTAGATACGGAACTTACGAAACCTATGACGCAGGCATTAATAATGCAATTGCCACTCAGTCGGTTTTTTATCAAGGTTTTTACAATTATTTTAGTACCAATGGGTTTAGTATTCGTCCAAATAGCAATAGTCGCGTAACCACGCCCATTCGCAGGTATACATTGAATCAGCAGTTAAAGTACAATATTAGCAATAACACAAATATTGCGGTCGGTATAAGAGTCACCGATGAAAAAATTACGAATGATATTTCGGTAAGCAATGGGGGAACAACTATTAATTCTCTTGGTAAAGAACACAATACCGATCAAAATGGGAGTCTTAGTTTAAATCATCGTTTCTCCAATCAATTAAAAACGAGTTTTAGGACTTACTATACCGAGTACAATGCCAAGCAGGATTTAATTACGATATCGGGTGCGCCCTATTATGATTTATTGAACCATGTGTTTAAACGATTAGAGAATCAAACAGATTGGAATGTAAATAAAAAAGTAAACTTAATATTGGGTGCAGGTGCCGTTTGGGAAGGCGTAAAAAGTAGTAGGTATGATAGTGAGCAACTTAGAAAAACGAACAATATTCAATATGGATTTACACAAATTGAGTGGACACCATGGGATCAATTCATAATAAATGGCGGCATACGATTTGATAAAAATGAAGCTTTTGCATCTGCATTTAGTCCTAAGTTTTCTGCATTGTATAAAATAAATACAAAGCATAAATTAAAGTTAAGTATTGGCCAAGGTTTTAAGGCCCCGGATTTTAGACAAATATATTTGGACTTTACCAATGCGGCAGCAGGGGGCTATAGTGTATTTGGAACGGCACAAGCACAACAAGTAATTGGAAATTTAACGCGCTTGGGACAAATTGGCACTTTGTATGATAGTTATTACCAATTAAAAACCTTGAAGCCAGAATCCTCAACAGGAGTGCATCTCTCCTGGGAATACGAACCTACCGTAAACAGTTTTGTAAGCATTCAATTGTTTCGCAATGACATTCAAAACTTAATACAAGTTCAACAAGTGGGTGCCTATATAACGGGGGCACAAATATTTAGCTATTTAAATATTGGTCGTGCATTTACGCAAGGCATTGAATTAGAAGCCAAGCAAAAAATAAATACACGTTTTAATGTGAGCACAGGATATCAATATTTAGTTACTGGAGACAAGGATCAAATTGCAATGATTAAATCTGGAAAAGTATATACTAGAGACGCCAGCGGGTACAGCCGATTATTATTACTAAGTGATTATGTAGGCCTCCCTAATAATAATACACATAAAGCCCAATTAAAAATAAATTATTATGCTGCCAATGCGCTGTTTGCCAATTTTAGAATCTTATATAGAAGTAATTGGGCAGTGAATAACACCAATGGGAATGAAGTATTTGATCAAGGAGACGAATTTGCAAGTGGTTATATTTCATTGCATACTTCTGTTGGCACTGCGTATAAAAATGGTTTTTCAATGCAAGTGGGCTGGGATAATATCACCAACTATACCGACCCTTTAAATTTACCTAATCTTCCGGGTAGCACTTTTTTCGCAACCCTTAAATATCAATTTATAAAAAAATAGTAAAATAACAAAACATGAAAAAAACAGTTCAATCCATTGCATTATTAGTGATTATTTTAACAAGTATAATTGCTTGCACAAAATCCGACTCACCTACCGTTTTGCCTATTACCGCAATTACGGTGAGAGATATTCCCGCTGATACGGTGGTGGGACTAAGTGCACAGGGCGCACCCATTACCAAAGGAGTGTATACATTTTATAGTTTAGAAAAAAATGCAATTGTGCCAAACACGGACAGTGCTTCTACAAAATGGGATATCGCATTTATGGCTACCCGTATTATTATTAATGGAGGAACCAGTGGTGCAGGACAAGGCGGTGCCTTTGTATACACTGGTTTGTTTGACGATTTAAAAACGATACCAACTGATTCTGTTTTTAAAACAGACAATGCCCCAACTTCTTATGCAATTACAGCGGGAAGTGGAAAGGGATGGTATACTTATGATGGTTTAAATAATTTAATTACTCCACTCGCTGGAAGAGTTTTAGTTATTAGAACCGCTTCTGGTAAATATGCAAAAATGGAAATCACTTCTTATTATAAAGGAGGTGCAACCTTGCCAGCTGCTGCATCGGATATGGAAAAATTAACCAAGCAACGTTATTATTCGTTCCGATTTGCTTATCAACCCAATGGAACCAAAACATTTTAGTAAAGATCCTTCCTCCAACTAAAAAAAGGGACCAAATTTGGTCCCTTTTTTATGCCCACTAGTTTATGATTTGGCTTTAAAGCTCCAAGTAAAATTAAATTCAGCAACCGTTTCTCCTTTTTCGTTTGTTCCAATGGACTTGGAAACAAGTGTTTGGCCTTCTCTCGTTCTTATTGCCTCTGCAATTGTATTCTGAAATGCTATGCCATCCGCGCAGGTGAAATAAAGTTTACCAGTTCCTTTTTTTGAAAACTGTGCCTCCATTTTAATCACTAACATGCTTACTTTAGAAGATTTATTGTGAATATGCCCAATCGCTAATAAACCTGTACTCAACTCGGCAGCCATTGCTTCTGCGGCAAAGTATACCGACTTAAATGGGTTTTTACTAAACCAGGAATGCTTTACAAGTATGGTACAGCTTTGTTCATTGATCTGCTTTAGTTTAAGTCCTACAAAGAAAGCAGCCGGTAACTTGGTGGCAAGAAAAAACCCAAACCTAAAAGGCGAACTAATTTTATGGACAAAACTGTCGAATGTGCTATTCATAGTATCATTTGTTCTTAAAACTACAAATTACTGTTCACATGTAGTTAAAAAAATATCACCAACTGTAGTTGATACTTTTTTAATTTTTTAGGTGCTAATTATAGCGGATAACCCTTAAATTTAGGAACTAAACAAAAGTAAAATGCCTCAAGGACTTCAAACATATGACTACCTCGTATTTGTATTGTATTTTATCATCATTGCTAGTTATGGTTTTTGGATTTATCAACGCAAAAAAGCCGTTGCTGTAAATACGACCGACTTTTTTTTAGCCGAAGGTCAATTAACCTGGTGGGCCATTGGCGCCTCTTTAATCGCCTCCAACATTTCTGCAGAACAATTTATTGGCATGAGTGGCAATGGGTTTAGACTGGGTTTGGCCATTTCTGCCTATGAATGGTTAGCAGCCGTTTCACTTGTGGTGGTGGGTATCTTTTTTATGCCGGTGTATTTAAAGAATAAAATTTACACCATGCCTCAGTTTTTAAAAACCAGGTATAATGAAACCGTGGCAATGATGATGGCTATCTTTTGGTTATTTCTGTACATTTTTGTGAACCTAACATCCATTTTATATTTAGGATCTATAGCTATTAATAATTTAACTGGTGGGGCATATTTTCATTTAATTATGATTGGGCTAGCATTATTTGCTTTGTTTATTACACTAGGCGGCATGAAAGTGATTGGATATACAGATGTAATTCAAGTGCTTGTTTTAACTATTGGTGGTCTGATTACTACCTATATTGCATTAACAGTGGTAGGTGAAAAATTTGGATTTGGTAAAAATGCAATAGCAGGATTGAAT
>Ga0209107_10002225_pt1 | contig 10785 bp, 5 predicted proteins | sample LakErihyJuly2011_2_FD_187460 | JGI IMG/M metagenome (GOLD analysis project Ga0209107, IMG submission 187460) | Freshwater microbial communities from dead zone in Lake Erie, Canada - CCB hypolimnion July 2011 (SPAdes) (version 2) | ecosystem: Environmental > Aquatic > Freshwater > Lentic >... | reverse complement strand
GAAGGTACAAATTACGAATTAGGCTTCAAAGACGCTCTTTACATCGGAAGCGGAAATGCAGATGTAATCTTTAAAAGCGATGACGCCTCGAATCCTGCAAAATTCTACATCAATTCAGCGCCGGCGCACACCAATTATCCTACTAAAAAAGTAAGTTTATTCGAGTCCAAGAAATTGGAACTAGGCACAATGGAAACAGCCAATCACCGGACTGTAAACCAAATGATTATTGGCGGAATCGTGACCACTTGTCAATTGCAAATGGGTATGACCGAATTGAAACCAGGGAGTGTTTGGAACACCATGCCAGCTCACGTTCACGACCGCAGAATGGAAGTGTATTTTTATTTAGACATTCCTGAGAACCAAGCCGTTTGTCACTTTATGGGAGAACCACAAGAAACAAGACACATCTGGATGAACAATCATCAAGCTGTTATTTCGCCACCTTGGTCTATTCATTCGGGTTCTGGAACCAGTAATTATACCTTCATTTGGGGAATGGCCGGAGAAAATTTAGACTATGGCGATATGGATGTTTGCAAAATAAATGAATTAAGATAAATTAACAATTAAATAAAAATTATGTCACTTAACCTATTTGATTTAACGGGAAAAACAGCACTTATTACAGGAGGAGTACACGGTCTTGGAATGGCTATGGCCAAAGGACTTGGACAGGCGGGTGCCAAAATTGTAGTAAACGATCTTTCACAAGAAGCTTTAGATAAAGCGGTTGCAGAGTATAAATCGGTTGGGCTTGAAGCCTACGGATATGTATTTAATGTATGCGATGAAAATGCTGTAATTGAAAATATTGCAAAGATTGAAGCTGAAGTTGGCCCTATTGATATTTTGGTTAACAACGCCGGAATCATCAAAAGAACCCCTATTGTTGACATGACTGTTGAAGATTTTACAGCCGTAATTACTGTCGATTTGATTAGTCCTTTTATTGTTTCAAAAAATGTTGCTAAGGGAATGATTCAACGTGGTGGAGGAAAAATCATCAACATTTGTTCGATGATGAGTGAGCTGGGAAGAGATTCTGTAAGCGCTTATGCCGCTGCCAAAGGGGGTTTGAAAATGCTGACTAAAAATATGGCTACCGAATGGGCAAAATTTAATATCCAAACCAATGGCATTGGTCCAGGTTATTTTGCCACTAGTCAAACGGCTCCAATTCGTGTGGATGGACATCCATTTAACGATTTCATCATTAGCAGAACTCCAGCAGCCCGTTGGGGCGATCCAGAAGATTTGCAAGGAGCTGCCATCTTTTTATCATCAAAAGCAAGTGATTTTGTAAACGGTCACATTCTTTATGTTGACGGAGGAATTCTAGCTACGATTGGGAAACCTTCTAATGAAATCTAAGAAATGAAAACGAAGAAAATACTACTCTTATTTTTTTTCGCCACACTATTTGGCTATTCTCAAAAAGCCAAAATCATTACGGTTTCCAATGACTTAAATGCCGACAGAGAATTTGAAACTATCGAATTATCCAAAACAGCATTGGGTTTAAAAAGTTCCGATGTATTGGAAAAATATGGAATTCGAGAAATGGGCAGTTCCATATTGCTAGTATCTCAATGTGTAGATGAAAATGGAGATGGAATTTCGGATGTGATTTTATTTCAACCAGCTATAAAAGCCGAGTCAACTAAAAAGTTTGAGCTTGTTTTTAATGCAGATACAAAAGATAAAGAACCAATCAATTATTGTTATTCACGTTTTGTGCCCGAAAGAACAGATGATTATGCTTGGGAAAACAACAAAGTAGCTTTCAGAACCTACGGACCGGTTGCCCAAAAAATGACCGAAGATAAGGTAAAAGGAGGCACGCTTACGAGCGGAATCGATGCTTGGTTGAAGCGAGTGGAGTATCCTATTATCAATAAATGGTATGAAAAGTACACCAATGGAACTGGAACCTATCATAAAGACACAGGTGAGGGGCTAGATAATTTTCACGTTGGAGAAAGCAGAGGAATCGGAGGAATCGCGGTTAAGGTGGACAGTGTATATTATGTTTCTAAAAATTTTACTTCTTGGAAAACCATAACAACAGGACCAATTCGAACTAGTTTTGTTTTAACGTATGCGGATTGGAATGCTGCTGGAAATAAAATTACCGAAGTAAAACACATCAGTTTAGATTACGGTAACTTTCTTTCTAAATTTGAAATTTCAGTTTCAGGAATCAAGTCGATTGCAGCAGGAATAACTTTGCATGACAACAATGGAAAAACGGAAGCAAATTTAAAAGCAGGATGGATTGACTATTGGCAACCTCTTGACGACTCTGAAGTAGGAACAGGAATTGTTTTTGCAAAGAATACAGGAATCCGCTCGGAGAACTACCTTAACCCCAAAAAAGATTTATGTAACCTTTATGTCAACTTGAAAGTGAAACACGATAAAGTTGTATATTATGCTGGTTTCGGTTGGAAAAAACAAGGAGAATTTACCACAAAAGAATCTTGGGAAAAATATTTAGGGCAGTTTGCCATTAAAATAAACCATCCACTTCAAGTCGATATTAAATAGAAATGGACATTTAAACTCACGCAGTTTTTATTGTATCCAAGGTGAATTAAACAATAAAAATCGCAAAACGGACAAAAGCAACCAAACGCTTGTCGAATTTATTATAGAGAATCAAAAAGTTTTTCAGTAATCATCAGGCGAATTATACCGATATTCAATTCAATTCAATTCGGTTGGCGGTAAAAGTAGTGAGTTACAATGTAAACAAAGCGGGATTAGTGGAAAATATATTCACGGTCTTGCATGAGAGAGCTCCTTAGAACAATTGTTAGTGTGAATGCAGAAGGTTTCAAACTAGAAAGTTGGAAAGAAATTCTTTTTTTCGAATTCAGTTTCTATCGCGCCAATGATCATCTAAGCGGAACTCCACGCTGCGTTTAAACGAACTTTAGAACTCTTATAAAATGAGTTGCTGCAATACTAACTTGTTTTTCGGGAAGATAAATACAAAATACATATTTTAACCCATGTGGTGTAACAATTAAAAACGTTTTTCTGCCACAGGCTGGTATCGTGAACCGTTTCTATTGATTTTTTTATTTTGTAATCTTGAAAGAAATTTAAAGATGATTTTCTCTAAAAAATCAATCGAACTGACGAAAAATTAGTAGCAAAAACTATCTACACTGACCGGATTACTTTTACTATTTGACTGTCTGAATTATTTTAAGCATCTCGGCAGTAAAGGGAATCGGGGACAAAATCTAAGGAGTATCATGGCGCAGCGCAAATAGACCTCTTGATTGCTACAATTATAGGTGCTTTGTAATTACTTTTTGTTTTTCAAAATATATTCGCTAGGCGACATTTTACAATGGGATTTGAACCACTTTGAAAAGTACTGCGGATTAGAATGACCAATGGCATACGCAATTTCGGATATGTTTAGATCGGATTCTAATAAAAGGGAGGTGGCTTTTTTCAATCGCACCGAATCTATAAACTCTTTACCAGTAGTACCTGTTATTATCTTGACTTTTCTAAAAAAGGTGGAACGACTCATTGAAAATTCATCTGCAATATTGATAATGTTTAAATTGTCTTCATCAATATGATCGTTGACATATTGCAGTAGTTTATCAACAAATTCCCTGTCTTTATGGTTTGTGGTTATATCTCCTGCATCCTCATATTTATTAGTTACAAATAGATTTTTAAATTTGTTTCTGGACGCTATTAGGTTTTTAATAGTTAAACTTAAAAGTTTAATATTAAAAGGTTTAGGGACAAAATGATCTGCGCCTGATTGAATTCCTTGAAATTGGCTCTCCATATCACCTTGTGCTGTCAATAGAATTACTGGGATATGCGAAGTGTTGATATCGTTTTTAATCGTAATGCATAATTCAATACCATTCATTTCGGGCATTACTATATCACTGATAATTACATCGGGTTGTAATTTATTTGCCATTTCAACTCCAATTTTCCCGTTTTCTGCCGTATATATATTGTAGGTTTCAGAAAAGTAATTGGACATATTTTCAAGCAATTCGATATTGTCGTCTACATATAAAATTGTTGGTTTTTCAGCATTGAATTCAATATTTTCAATAGCTAATTCATTAGTTATTAACGTATTGCTTTGATTATTATCATTTGAGGTAAATAGGGAGGTCATGTTATTACTCCAAGAAGCTGTATCCGATTTTTCTTCATTGGAATAGCTGTTTTCATTCATTGGTAAATGCAATGTAAATACAGTTCCTTCATTCAATTCACTACTTACTGAAATTGTTCCTTTATGCAGTTCAACCATTGATTTTGTCAAAGACAAACCTATTCCAAAACCATTTACATAGCGGTCCATATTGCCCCCGTGATGGTAAAATCTATTGAATATTTTAGACATATAATTGGGGTCTATTCCTGAGCCATTATCGGTGACCTCAATTGTTAAGAATCCTTGGTCTGCAGCAGGAAATGCTTTTATAATAATTTTGCCTCCATTATTGGTGTGCTTAATGGCATTGGAAACCAAATTAAACATTATTTTTCCGAGAGCATTTTTATCAAACCAAATAAATAATTCCGGTTCATGGACATCAATCGAGATTTTGATCGCTTTCGATTTTGCCAAAGACTTGAAAATAATTTTGATATTTTTTAAAAACGAAATGATGTCATTGTACTGAACTTTTAGCTGGTAATTACCCGTTTCCATTTTGTGAATAGCCAATAGTTCATTCGTCAATTCCAAAAGATTATTTACGTTTTTATCAATAGTTAATGCTTCTTTTTCTTGTTTTGGATTGAGCTTAAAATTAGAAATCAGTTTTTCAATAGAACATAAAATTAGGGTTAAGGGTGTTCTGATTTCATGTGATATATTAATAAAGAATTCCAATTTCGATTCATTGATTTTCTCCATCTGCTCCTGATATTGTTTTTCTAATTGATCCTTGTTTTTTTTCTCCAACCGTTTTTTTGTAATAGTTGAAATTAAAAATATTAATACACATAGTATGATTAAATACAAAAAAATAGCAGTAAATGAGGTCCAAAATGAAGGGCGAATTTCGATATTTAGAGAAGTATAATTAGCGTTCCAAGTTCCGTCTTCATTAGATGCTTTTATTTTAAATGTATAATTGCCTGTTGGTAAATTTTTATAGCCTGCGAAATAAACATTGGTAGTTGTAAAATGCCATTCTTTATCATATCCCTCTAAAATATAGGAATATTTACAATTTTTAGGGTTGGCATAATTGGGAGATAGAAAGTTTATTTTTAAATTCCTTTCTTGATGCGATAGTGATAGGGGTGCAGAATCATTAAATGGTCTTCTATTATTTGCATTTATCCCGTTGACAATAATATCTTTTAAATTTACTGGTTCCGTGTACTTTGAATATTTGATTTGCTTAGGGGCAAATTTAGAAACACCACGTATGCCGCCGAAATAAAGAAATCCATCAGCATCAGAATAGGAGGAATGTTCTGAAAATTCATTATCCTGAATTCCGTCTTTTTTGTCATAGTAATTAACGGAATAGGAATGATTTAATTTGACCAAACCTCTATTGGTGCCTATCCACAAATTTCCCTGGTTGTCACTTTGTAAGGATTGTATTAAATTACTGGGTAATCCATTGCTAACAGTAAATTTTTTTATTGCTGAAATAGATCCATTTTTAGCTAATTTAATTTCTAGCAGGCCTTTTCGTGTTCCTATCCAACAATTGTTTTTATTGCCAATGCTAATGTCACCTATGTACTCATTTTTTTCGAGTTTATTGGAATAATTATTAATGTTATCGAATTCCTTAATGGTAAGATCAGTATTTAATTTGGCCATTATAAGTCCCATGGTTTGCGATCCAATCCATAAGGTGTTGTGTTTTGGATCATATTTTACCACACGGATGAAACTTAAGGAATTTGTGGGGTTAACAATTTTGTTTTTGTAGTTGATAATGTTTGCGATTTCAAAATCATTTGTCAAAGTAAAACTGCTGAGATTATTGTCGGTTCCTACCCAATATTGATTTTTAGCATGAGTAATTGAAAAAATAATAGCATCAATCTTATGGTTTGTGTTTAGTTTTTTTGTACTAAAATTGCTTTTATCAAAAGTGACTACATACAATCCATCGGAAGTCCCAGCCAGAATATGGTTATTATCAATTTTAGATAATGCAAAAACAGATTTTCCATTAAATAAATTCTTGACTACTTTTTGATTCGTAGTATCATAAATATAAACACCTTCAAATAAGGTTCCCATCCATAAATTACCAAAGGAATCTTTAACAATTGATCTGGTATTATTGACTATCGAGTTGTTTATTTTATCTTTAATTTGATAGTTTGTAAACTTTAAGCCAAAGTTGTTTTGATAAAAAACACCATTACCCAGCGAACCTACCCAAAGCGTTTTATCTCGTGAGAGGTAAATACTTTTTATTTTTTGAGTTTGTAAATCTATCGGGTTGATGGCACTATTGCTGAAATTATTGTTTTTAAGCAGTTCCTTTGGCAGGACAATGGCTCCATTGCCACGGGAGGTTATTATCAGGTTATTGTCCCGATCTTGGATGATGCTAGATATTCTAGAAAAATGGACCGCAGAATTGTTTTTCGGGTAAATTTTAGATGCTAAATAGGTTTCTTTATTTTCTTTTACATGATATAAACCATTATCCAAAGTTCCTATCCAAGTATTTAAAAAATTATCTTGAAAAAAAGAGGATATAGTAACATCAGCTAGTGGATCAATTCGGATTTTGTGTTTTACGACTAACTGATTGTTATTGATTTGAGCAATAATTACTTGGTTTTTTGTAGTCAACCAATAATTTCCATTTTTATCTTTCAAACAAATTTTTATGGATTCGATGTTGATACTATTATTAATTATATAATGGACATTGTTTTTAAAAATTAATGCAATGTTGTCATCGGTAAAAAGATTTGTTCCAGGATTTATACTCCAAAGGCCTTTTGAGGTCGTGAGCATAATTTTTCCATCAATCAATTTTATGGAGAGTATGTTTTGACTAAAAACACTATTTTTTGAATTGTATTTTTTTAGATTATAGAATTTTTCTGTAATGGGGTTGAAGACCGTAACACCCTGCTCCGTAGCGATCCAAATATTGCCCGATAGATCTTGCAGGATAGAAACTATAATATTATCTGAAAGTTCGTTAAGTGAATTTCCAGAGTAATAGTTTTTAATATTCATACCATCATATCGGTTCAAACCGTATTGGGTGCCAAACCACATATACCCACCTCTATCTTGAAATATGGTGCTAATGCCGTTCAGCGATAAACCTTGATTGTTATCTATTTTTTTAAAATTATCCCAATACTCTTGTGCATAAAAACAGGGACTATAAATAAAAAGCGAGATAATTAGTATGTAATTTCTGTACATTTAATTTTTTTATGTTTTATTAACAACAAATGAAAACATAGTGGTGTAATTTGATTTTGATAAAAATAGCGTCATTATGGTTTCTTCTGATTTTTTTGTTAAAGTGTAATCATCAGGTTGTAAATTTAGCATTTTTTATTATAATTAACTTTTAATGACTTGTAAATAATCAAAAGAAAACTATCTTATTTGTTATTAAATATCAAATTTTAGTGACAAACTAGATTATTCTTATTTTTCTTATAATCATTTAATCTCAAAGCAATCAATGTAATTTAAACTAAGAAAATAGGTATTCGTTTTCCATTACGAAATGAAACAAAATCGCCTAATAAATGAAACTTTTTGAATACTGAAAAATTAATTTATGGTTGTTTATTTGTTTTTTTTGTAAACTGGCCAATGCATTCGATCTATATATTTATTCTGCACTTACTTTATTTGACTGTTTCTTCTGCCTACAGTCAAAAATTAGTCTATGAAAAAGGACCATTGGTTTTAAAATCGAATTCTTTAGAAGATGGCTTAGGACAATTTGTAACTGCCGATTTGCCCCGTGTCAGTCCCAAAAACACTATAACATTAAAACCAGAAGCCACACCTTTGACTAAAAAGATGTGGGCAATTGCCCTTAATGATGTCGAACTCAACTTAATTACCAACGATTATGGCACTTATTTTGCCGCAGGACGTCGTTATACTGACCGTGTTTATACTCGTGACATTTCTTATGCAGGAATTTTGGGCCTCAATGCTTTGTATCCCAAAGAAATGATGACTTCGCTTCGGGTAACGAGAAATGTAGTGTCTAAAATGGGATACAAAGTTTCATCAGAAGAGGTAATTAAAGAAATCGATGCTCCTTGGGAAGCAATTACAGCCGATAGAAAACAAATAATGGCTCAATTCAAAAGCAACAGTATCACACGCCGCACTGATGATGTAGTCTGGATTTGGGCGGTGGATGATTTGTTTAAATCACATCCTGAAGTTGCCAATTGGAACTGGTTTTACACCAATGGAAAAAGTAATTTTGAGCTATTTTATGCTCCTTGGTTTGACACAAAAGATGGTTTGTACAAAGGTCAAAGCACTTTTCAAGATTTGCAATCCGATGGCTATCCAGAGGGTTATTCTCAAGCTGATTGCGTGTTAATAAAAAGTACCTCAACCAATTGTTTGTACTATAAAGCGATGCTGTCTCTAGCCAATGCTGCTAAAAAATGTAACTTACCCGAAGAATCTAAAGCTTGGACCAAAAAAGCCGAGTTGCTCAAAAAAGCGATTCTCAAAGAATTACTATTACCAGACGGAACTTTTACATACTTTAAGGACAGAAACGGAAAAGTATTGCCCAACCAGCACAATCTAGGAACCGCTTTTGCAATACTATTTGGTATTGTAAAAGGAGAAGCGGCCAGAAAAGCTATTGATAATTATCCCTATAATCAATACGGAACGCCATTAATTCATCCGTTTTTAGGCAAAGGAACAGGAGATCACAATGCCGCCGCCTGGCCCTTTTGCGATACTTTTTTCTTGCAGGCTAAAGAAATCGCCGATGGTAACGAGTATACAGGTTATAATGCAGCACTATTGGCACGAACAATGGGAACTAAATTTTCAGAAAAAAGAGATAAAGAATGGGGCGGATTTGGTTCGTTTCACGAAAAAGTACCACTGCCATCGGGTTTAATTTCAGGATCGGGATCACAACTATGGACATCGGCGGCTTTTATGAATGTATGTTTGAGAGCCAAACTTGTTGAGTTAAAATAATAAAACAAAGTTAAAAAGTATTAAACCAATCATTGTTGTCCGATTAAAATTTTAAACCATTATTAAATTTAAAAGTCTTAAACCTTAAATAATAAAATTTTAATTATGACTAAATATAGTTTAGAAAGCTGTAATAGAACATGCAAAATTATCCTTATAGCTATAATTGCTTTCTCTAACTTAGCTTTAAGTCAGGTAGGTCCGCAACCTAGCTCATTTGGTGTTTGGGATCGTGGTGAAGCTATGGATATCAAGCAGTATCCCTTTTTAAAAGGAACATCTTGTGATTTCCCTTGGGATGCAGTGGAAAAAACTCCTGAAGTATATGATTGGTCTATATTAGATAAGGCCATTGCAAGAGCATATAAAGAAAAAATTTCTTTATATATTTCGTTTGAGGCAGGGCCAAAAACACCGGAATGGGTGTATGAAAAAGGGGTGCCAAAAGTATTTACAAATGCATCAAATAACCCAGGTGCATTCGACCATTATCCATATTATCTATCTCCAGAATATAAAAAATATTATCACCGTTTTCTGACAGAAGTGGCTAAACATATTAGTAGTTTTTCTAAAGAGAAAATAAGTGCTATTTCATTTATTCAAGTTAAAACAGGTTGCACTGGAGATGAGTGTGCTTATAAAGGAGAGCCTATAAATAATAATTATTCCTTACCTGTGAAAAGTGCAAAATGGAGAGAATTCCGTCTTGAAACTTTTGCCTTGCATGATAAATTGTTTGGTACAAAATCAGGATTAAATATGAGCATGCTTCTGAACAATGTAGAACCTCAAAGTAATGAGGGTAAAAATAATTTTGTTCAAGAATGGGATTGGGCTATTAAGAATCTTAAAGACGGTTTTGGCATCAAAAATGGAGCACTTTCGCGAGGACATCATTTAAGTGGAGAAATTGATGCAGTGAATACGTTTTTGCCTTACTTAGTTGATCCAAAAGGGGTAACACTTTTTCGTCGTTCTGAGATGGATCAAACTTGGACGCGTCCTTGGTATCAATTAAATGTTCAACTCAACTTTTACTGGGGCGCAATTAATGCTTTGAACGCAGGCCAAAGTGTTTGGGATGTCACAAGCGGCGCTTTGAAGGTGAGCAAGGAACAAGGTTTCGATTATTCTTTCTATTTTTTCAATAAGTATGCCGGGCAAATACACCCTGAAACAGCAACCGACGCTTTCTGTGCTTTGCATAAAGGGTTAAATACAGCCGATACAAAGGCTTATCCTGAGGAAACGTTTGGTAAAGCCTCGCATGGAAATATTGAGCGAATGGAAAAAATTACTGCCGAATATGCGAAGTATGGAGCAGCAAACGAGGATAAAAATGCACTCAAAATGGGGCAAGTGAAGCAGCGAGGTGACCAAGTTGGTTTCAATGATGCGGGCTGGGAAATTTGGCCCGAAAACTACTCCAGATTATTGTATCAAATTGAACCAGATGAAACTTCAATTCCTTTGTGGCGAGTGGGAGGACCTATTACGGCTACCTCTTCTATTTATTCAAGGTTTGCAAGAGGATTTGAACACGCAACGGGAAAAGATGCATTATACTT
>Ga0209107_10002224_pt1 | contig 10789 bp, 17 predicted proteins | sample LakErihyJuly2011_2_FD_187460 | JGI IMG/M metagenome (GOLD analysis project Ga0209107, IMG submission 187460) | Freshwater microbial communities from dead zone in Lake Erie, Canada - CCB hypolimnion July 2011 (SPAdes) (version 2) | ecosystem: Environmental > Aquatic > Freshwater > Lentic >... | reverse complement strand
AATTAAGGACTCGTTCACAAGCTTAGTTGCTTTTGCCTAAAACAACAAAATGGTAGTTATACGAACACTACTAAACTTTTTGCGTTTCTTTTTTGTACTGACTTGAACCGCTCGGTCAGCGAACCTATCTGTGGAAACCCACAGGTTTCAGACGTGCAAATTTTCTGTTTCTAGGTAATTTGCTAACCCGTTACATTAAGCTGCTAAAGCAAACTCGATGATATCTTCAGTAACAGCTACAGGAGCTTTTCTTGTTAAAGAAGTTGGGATACTCATGATATCCTCTGTGTTGTATTCGTTGCCAGTTATAGCGTATGATAGGTGATTAAAGTCTTTCCAATCTAAGACTGCTTGTATCATCGCGAAACTAATGATTGCCAATCTAATCCATTTACCCCCATAAATCAAAGAACTCGGTTAAGTCTACTCAAAGTAGCTCAGTCTACCTGGTTTAATCTAGTATTATCTCTACTGAGTCTAAACTATCTTTCCCCACCTGACTAACCGTATAGTTTTTATACACATTTTCAAAATAGTTCACTAACCGTTTAATTCCCTTTTTACTTCGGCAATTACGGCGGTAGCAAAATCACGATAATCTAAATCATGTTCATTTGCATATTCAGCTATTTTGTTGTTTCCTTTAAAATCAAAAATGCTTGAAACGAATTCAGCAGCTTTTGTTGTTATGTCTGTTTGTATGCCAGACTTATCTGACTCAAACACTTTAAAATCTTTAGCTTTCATAAATTATATATCAAGCCTTTGATTAAAGTGTTAAGAATGTAATACCAGAACCTACAACAAGTAAGATAACAAATTTAACGGTATTCACTGCATTGCCTGTAATTTTACCAAACAGCAACCAAAATGTTAGTACTGTCATAATAGTCACACTTACGTAATGTAACGCGCTAAAGTAATGATTCTTAAGCAAAAGCGCGCAGCCAACAATGTTCATAAGAAAAATACATATCGTTAATAATTTTGCGCTAACCGTGTCTGTCTGTTTTTGAAATGTAACCAGCATCAGAGATGCCATAACTGTTATCAAGTATGTTGCTATTTTAATTTGTAACATGGGCATATTGTTTTATGTTAGCAAAAAACGGAAAATGATTAACAATAGTTTTATCAGCTCTATTAATTGAGTCAATTAAATCGTTATTTACAAAGGCTGTAACAAATCCTCCGCCGTTTAAAATTCCATCACGGTGCATCATGATTGATTGACCTATTCTTACAACATGTATTTGGTCATCAGTGATTGCGGCATAACCGTAAAATTTGTAGAATGCGTCAACAGACTCTTCAAGATAGGTATTCATAATATCATTTTTCATATTGATTAATTTTTAATTATAGTTAAATTTAATAATAATTTATTGGTTATGCAAATTTTTTTGCTAAAAGTTATTAACATTCAGCACCTTCAACATAATGGTCAAGATTTAAAGTATACGATTCTTCGTTGTAGTAAAGTTCAGGATCGTGAGAAACGAATTGAATGCGAGCGATATCTTTGCAGCGATTATCGCGAGTAAGACCGCAGTCAGTATAAAAATAATCAGCAACCTTTTGTTCAATCGTTTTATAAGTTTCAACATTTGCGTTTGTTTTAATGATAACTTTTAATCCTTTGCCACTTGGAGTTATGAAAGCGGCATGTACATAATTCAATTTAATTGCTGCTTTTTTTGCATCTACAGGATCATCTAAATGATCAATGTCAAGACAAATAATTCCATTATACTGTTCTAATCCAGCGATGCTACGGTGATTAAAAATGCCTGTTGGCGTAAAACACGGGAGATAATCTTTCTTGCTAATGTCAATATGACATTTGTCAATTTGTGTTTTGTACTTGTCAGACTTGATGTCCATTAATACTTCATGCAATGTTGGATTAGCAACTGGTTTGGTTGAACGTAATCCTTTAAAAAATGTAATTTCCATATCGATTAATTGTTTTAAATTTATAATATAAAAATAAACAAAAAAACCCATAGATAAAAATCTATGGGCATAAAGTTATTAACAATTTTAAAAAATTACTGTATCACCTACTGCGTATTTTTTACTTTTGCTAACAAATGCTGTACCACAACTTGTGTAAATTAATTCTTCAGGCAAAACGTCACCCATCCTAATAGGCAAAACTTTAACAGAATCTATAACACAATTGTATAATTTGTATCGTTTTTCTGTTTTGCTTGGTCCACAAGAAACGCAAACCAACAATGCTATAAATGCTAACTTTTTCATAATGTATTTATTTTATGTGAATAATTCTATCTTTAAATTCGGCAGGAAAATTTAACGGTTCTCTTAAGAGGTCGTGAAAACATGCGTCTAACATATAAGTTACAGCCCAGTCAGTTTCATCCCTAATTGACCTACCTACGCCTTGCGCAATTCCTGTACAAGTTCTCCACTGATACCATTCTGGCTGGAGTTCCATTTTTCTTTTAACAAAACGATTAGCTAAACTTGGGTAAGGAACTTTAATAAAAATCTGAACTCTACTCTTATCACCTTTTAAGTCAATTCCTTCAAGTAATGATGGTCCCATTACAAACAAATTGTTCTCACGTTCAAATGTACTTAATGCAGATATCTTTCCATCAGTTCCATCATATAAGAGTATTCGTTTCTGAATGTTTTTTGTCAGACCTTCATATAATCTTTTTGATAAATGATATGAACCACTGTGAATGATCCCTGATTCGTTTGGGTGATTAAGTAAGATTCTTTCAACTTCACCAATCATCCAAGGCAAGTTACGGTCAATATCTTTAAATCCCATTCGTTTTCCATTATAAAGATAAATTGGAGACTTCTCAAAATTAAACGAACTCTTTATTTTGTTGTATCTTGCATTGCGTCCACCAATCATTTTCAAGAAATGTCTAGGGTTACCCATTGTTGCTGTCATAAAAACTTTAAACCCAAATCGTTGATGAAAATGTTTTTCCATCATATAAGATTCATCAAGACAGTTAAAAACAATTTCTTCAAGGCCTGGAGTCTTTGTCATAAATTCCAATCCTGTCTTTTCAATTATCTCAATGAAGTCTTCAACTTTACATAAACAATCTTTCCAGAATCCTGAATTGCTCATTGCTGTACTCCAGTCACGAGGGATCGGATTGTCTTTATGAAATCTTTTACCTGCAGTATCTTTAAGTTCGTTATTGCATTCAGTTCCTCTTCTTAATAATTCCAAACAATGTTTCAATCCAATAATTAATTCTTGTGGATCTTCTTCTTCAAAAAACATATCAAGTAAGTTATCAAATTCTTCTCCGTCAAATTGTGGATATGACAGTCCTTTTGATTTAAGGAAGTGCATCAAGTTCTTCAACTTACTCATACCAGATTTACTGAATCTTGGTGAAAAATGTCCTTGTACGATACTTGTTATGTTGTGAGCTTCATCACAGAAAACAAAATCCCTTTGCTTAAAAGGAACTGGCCTATCTGATTGTTGTGCCATGTCTTCAACATAATTCCTTTGAATAAGTGCATATGAATAATTCAATAAGCTAACACTTGAGTTAACTGCCATTTTACGATTTGTTAAATAGCCACAATCTTTAAAGCAATCTAAACTCTCAGCACTTTCATAACCGATATTTTTTAAACGGCAATCCCCAATAAAGAAAGGCAGATTATTAACAACACAACTGTAATTATCTCCACCGTAAACTGTTCCCCAGCCTACTCGATGTTCTTTAAGATCCTTTTCGTACTGTTTTTGTAAAGTTATCTCACTTGTTAAGATATAACCATTTTTACCATCGTCTTCCAAAACAGCTGACACAATCATTGCGATAAATGATTTACCGCTACCTGTTGGTGCATCAAGCAAATACATTTCAACCGTTCCGCTATGATAAGCTGTAAGTATATCTTGTATTGCTTCTAATTGACCGGGTCTGAATTCAAAGTCTTCCCCAAATTGTTTCCTCGTGATTCTTTTAATCTTCTCTACGTCGTAGCTCATATTTATTTTTTAACTCGTTTATCCATCCGTGAACCCGCGCAGCTCTTTCGTAATCTTCTTTCTCTAACAAGTCTGATAGGCGATATTCTAAAAACACAATATCATTATGCAGCTTGTGCGAACCATCCCGGCATTTCGGAATGGGCCCATCTTGCAAATTCTTTCTTATACTTGACATAATAATCTCTATATGCTGTTACTGTATCAACATTTTTGCATTCATCTGGCATTGCCTGAGCAAACTGTGTCATACCTTTTTGTTCTATAATAGGTGCATTTGTAAGATACCAAATAGTAATTGCTTCACCAGCATGCTTTCGGCCATATCTTTTTGTATACTCATAACACATCTCAAGATTAAGTGTGCATAGCCAAATATAATTATCAAAAGAATTTGCAGCCCATTTAGTACATGGGTGATTTACATATCCTATTCCGTATGGATGAGGACTTTCATCATCTAACTTTCGTGGGAACCTTTGAAAATGTTTTTCAACAAACTCAGGTGTTATATCTTTCTTTCGTAATGTGCCACGAGCAGTATAAGCAACACTTCCAAGAATCTGATTATGTTCAGTAATCATTTTCACAAGGTGCTTATCACAATGATACTTTGCACATTTAGCAGGATCTAAATCTAAAACAAAAATATTCATAAAAGTTAAATTAAGCCATTATCGGCAAATGAATAAAAACTATCTGGAGTTAAAATAATGTGATCCATTACTTGAGAATCTACAAGTTTAGCTGCTTGTGATAATTTTTTTGTTATCTCAAGATCTTGAGTACTTGGGTTTAAATTCCCACTTGGGTGATTGTGACAAAGAATTACTGCGGATGCAAGTGTGTCAACGATGTACTTAAGTACAATCTTAGAGTCAACAACAGTACCAGCAACTCCGCCTTGTGATATCTTTGCGTAGCCTATTGTTTTATTTTGACGATTAAGTAATAAGATAAAGAAAGATTCAAAAATCTCAATGTCATCTGAATAAAATTGTCTGATGTAATCAGCAGAATCTTGAGAAGACGTTATCTTTACTCGTTCAAAATTTGTCGGATCTTTTTTCAAAGATATTTTTTCTATTGTTGCCATATTAATAATTTTATATAAAAATAAACAATATTAATGAATAATGCAAACTTTAATTAAAAAACTTATTAACAATTTTTGAAAGTCCTTTAAAAATGTAGATAGGCGATAGTATTATTAGTATAGCGGTAACACCAAGAACTAAAACTATAACACCTGATGCAATGTTTAAAGGCTTCATAATTTTGCGAATTAAAAAACGGCTCAATTGAGCCGTTTCTGATTTATTGTTTATATACATAAACTATGAAATTGTTTTATAGTTTTTTCTTATCTTGTCTTTCCTTTTTAAGTTCAGCAGTTTTTAATTCAATCTCATTTCTCTTTTGTGCCATTTGTAAAGCTTGTACTTTAGCAACATTTGTTTTTTGAGAAATCATTTCTTCTTGAGAACGATTTTGATAAATCTGTTTAGAAGTATCATCCTTTGTGTTTGCTGACTTTTGTTTAAACCGATTTGCTTTTTCAACAGATTCTTGGGATTTACGATTTGCCATGTCAATCCTTTCTTTGTAAGTCTTCTGTTTATTTTTTAAATCGTCAATCTTTTTATCAACATCTTCCGTAACTATGTCAGGAATAAAATCCTCAAACAGCAATATGTATTTACGCCATTCCATTTTAATGTTGATTATTTTAAACGTGATCTAAATCAGCAGGTAAACATCTGTACTGTTGTGAAGTTTGTCCAACACCAGTTTCAGAATTTTTTACTTCCCAACGAATTGTTGCGTCTTCAAAAGCAATAATCTTTCCAGTAAGTCCACAACTTTCATGATTAGCGTTTACGCACTTAACATCTTGACCGATTTGGAAACGTGTCATACTTTGTTTAATATCTTGATATTCATTATAATTAGGAATTAACCAATTACGATCTCCGTAATTTCCATTAGGTCTCATCCAAGAATCATCACCTTCAAATGCAGGGTCAATATGTTTACGTGATTTATCTTGGTCAGCACTATCATCTGAAAATGATGTTTGAGATCCGCTTGCTGTTACATTACCCATTCCTGGCGTATTATATGTAGAACCTATTGGTGAAGTAAAACCTTCAGTTAAAAATACATCGTAATCTTTTACAAATTTATTCATTTTCATCTTTCTTTTTTGATAGTAATTCATAAACTTCTTTTTCACCAGGTAATGAAATCATTCCTACTACTTCGAAGCCCATTGATTCTTGCTTACTTTTTAATGCTTGATATGTTGTTAGAATACCTTGGTATTCTTTTTCACCAACAACAAATTTTCTTGTTGTACCTTTACTTGTGTCAACTTTTGTTACAGCTGCGTCTGGTGCAGCTGCTTTAGCTGCAGGCTTAGCTGGTTTATCACTCGCTTCATTTAGATACTGTTCATATGATAATACACTCATTCTTATTACATCATTTTATCAGTTGTGTAAGACCTATCAAGATCTTCAATATAATCTTTTAGTTTTGATAATTTCAAAACTTTGTTCTCATCGCCGTTTTGTACAAATGATTGTTGAAGGTAAGTTACATCTAAAAAAGCATTGTGAATTTTAACTCTATCTTGTTTTTCAACAGCATCAAGAATCTTATCTTTCAACCCACCAGAAACTTCAGGAAGATTTTTCAAGATATCTTCAATGCTATCTTGTTTTTTGTCAACCATTTCTTCGTGTTTTTCTTTTTCTTTCTTTTTCTTCTTTTCTTCTTCCTTTTTCTTTACTTCAAGAGGGTCTTCTTTCTTAGGCTCTTCAAGTCCAGCATCACCGCCTAACGCTGCTAAAGGGTCTTCCTCAGTAATAAATTCTTCAAAAAGTTTAATGTATCTTTTCATCATTTAATTGAGATTTTAATGTCACCCATAGAAACAGTTTGTAATCCTACGTAATTTCTTTTTAATGTAGCAGTCTCTTTGTTAATTGCACCCATTACAGCACCAGCATCAAGAGGACCTAAATTTTTTGGTTGTGTGATAACTAAAGTTTTTGTTTTGTCATCATAAGAAACATCTTGAAAAACACCACTTCCTTGTGGCAATTTCAACAATCTTTCTAATCCTGCTACACCAGCGTTTTTAATCTGAGCTGATTCGTTAAGGAAATCATTATAAGTCTTTACGTAATTCATGTGAATTTCTATTTTCTTTATATATCATATTGCGTTCTTCCCAAGAACTGCCACAATCTCTTGCCCTAGCAGCTTTCTCATATTCTTCACGAGAAACGTAACTGTTTTCGCATTTTCTTAAAGAAGCAACAACTTCTTCAGGTGAAGGTAGATTAAATACGGTTATGCCGTACATTGTTCTGAACGTTGCTATAATTATTTTATCTTCATTATCTATTAAGCCGTTTTCACAAGCTTCTAAGATATCATCAAAAAGTTCGTCTCTATGTTCGTGTAACCAAGACTGAACGTCACTCTCAACTATATAAGTTTTCATAATATAGATTTTACAGTTTCAATCCACCAATCTTGTGCAGGTGTTCCGTTCATTTCTTCATGCTCAGGATGCCACTGTACACCAAATTGTTTATTATTTATCACAGCTTCAATTGTGCCATCAGCCGTCTTATCAATCGGATTCCAGGAATCATTAACATTTAAAAATCCTTGATGATGTCTACTGTTTACTAACAATCCTAATTCTGTATTATGAAAAGCAGATTGTCCTGTCCAAAGTCCATTTATTGTTGTGTGCTGTATTAAGTCACAATAATCAGGTAGGTGTTCTACCATATTATCATTACCTGTTAAATGTAGCATTAATTGCATACCACGACAAATCCCAATAACAGGTTTATCTTCCCTAGACCATTTAGCAAACCACGCAAATTCTTCATGATCCCTAACAGGACGCATTCCTAAATCAGCACCACCTGGTAATAAAAGAATTTCTGAATTTTCATTACCTTCAGCAAATCCTGTTTTTTTCATTAAGTCATGATAAGGCTGTGTCCTTAAAGGCCATTCACCATTAGGTATAAAGTATTTCATAATTAGATTCTAGTTATTCGTTGAACCCATATTGTGTTATGATAAGATTCACCAGTATTATAGGCTGTTACATGGTATGCTGGATATGTCCCATCATTCTCAGCAGTAACAAATGCTTCCATTCTATTACCAGCGGAAATACCAGCAGAATATAAATCATACTCAACATTAGTAGCAACAATTGCGACATTAAAGGTTGTATTTGACCCCATAAGCACTCCTAACGATCTCATATCACCACTACCACCTGGCGCAACTTTCATTGTAAATTTTAAATCATTACCAGTTTCATCCCATTTCATTGTAACTTTATCATCATCAAAAAATGTTGTATCAACCGAGTTTGATACTGAATAATAAAAATTATCAACTATAGCATTCCCACCAGCTTTTATTATTTTACCATCCGATTGTATCCCAAGATTTGCTACAGAAGTTCCAGTTGTTGCAGAAACAATATTAACATGACTTTGGAATGTAGCAGCACCTGTTACACCAAGCGTACCTGATATCCCAACTGTGCTTTTAAATGTAGCAGCACCTGTTACACCAAGCGTACCTGATATCCCAACTGTGCTTTGGAATGTTGTAGCACCAGTTACGCCTAAAGTACCACTTATTGTTTGGTTTCCTGTTAAATTTAAAGTTGTACCATCAAATGTTAAATTAGCTTCAGCATTTAAACCTGTTGAACCGTCTGATGTAAGAACACGATTATCACTAGCATTTGCTATGTTAGGATAAGGGCCAGTTGCTCCGGTTGGACCAGTTGAGCCTGTTGGACCAGGAACAGTTGAATTTGCACCAGTTGCACCAGTAGGTCCAGTAGGTCCAGTAACACCAGTAGGTCCAGTAACTCCTTGAGGACCAGTTTCACCAGTTGCTCCAGTACTTCCTGTTGCTCCAGTAACACCAGTAGGTCCAGTAACTCCTTGAGGACCAGTTTCACCAGTAACTCCTTGAGGACCAGTTTCACCAGTTGCTCCGGTTGCTCCAGTTGCACCACTTAACCCAGTTGCTCCAGTTGCTCCAGTAGGTCCCGTAGCTCCAGTCGAGCCTGTTGCTCCAGTCGAGCCTGTTACTCCGGTTGAGCCTGTATCTCCGGTTGAGCCTGTATCTCCGGTTGCTCCGGTTGAGCCTGTTAAACCTGTTGCTCCAGTAGGTCCTGTAACTCCTTGAGGACCAGTTTCACCAGTAGGTCCAGTACTTCCAGTAGGTCCAGTACTTCCTGTAGGTCCAGTACTTCCTGTATCTCCAGTTGCTCCAGTTGCTCCAGTGTCTCCTGTTGCTCCAGTAACACCTTGGTTACCTTGGGGTCCGGTTGCTCCAGTTGCTCCAGTTTGTCCTATAGCTCCAGTTTCACCTTGGATCCCTTGAGGACCAGTTTGTCCTGTAGGGCCAGTTTGTCCTGTAGGTCCAGTAACGCCTTGGTTACCTTGTACTCCAGTTGGGCCTGTAACTCCGGTTGCCCCAGTACTTCCTGTTGCTCCAGTAGGTCCAGTAACACCAGTAGGTCCAGTATTTCCTGTTGCTCCAGTTGAGCCAGTAATACCTTGGATTCCAGTAGGGCCGGTTGCTCCGGTTGAGCCAGTTGCTCCAGTTCTTCCTGTTGCTCCAGTAGAACCTGCTGTACCTGTTCCTCCAGTTACACCATTTATTACGATTGTAAGTGCACAAATATCATTTGGAGATAATATAGTACTGTCAATTCCCTCGTTAAAATCTAAACCAAATAAATAATATCCTGAAACCAATGTAACATTTGTGAAAGGATACACAATAGCTCTTGCAATACTATTTGAATTATTAGTTATGTAAATATAACCACTTTTACCTACTAATTGTGAAAAATATCCTCCGTTGTTAGTTCCAATTCTATCAGTTACATTTATTCTTAAATCATAAGCAGTACTCTCACTTGCATTAAAAGTAAACTTTCCAGTAGCTGGTGTGCCTCCTCCATAATTCTCTAATGTATATTGTAATCCTCCTTTATCACCTTGGGCTCCTGTAGCTCCAGTTCTACCTGTAGCACCTGTATTACCTTGGGATCCTGTAGGACCAGTTTGTCCTGTAGGACCAGTTTGTCCTGTAGGACCAGTTTGTCCTGTAGGTCCAGTTTCTCCAGTCTGTCCTGTATCACCAGTAGGTCCAGTCTGTCCTGTAGCTCCGGTTGAGCCTGTGTCACCTTGAGGTCCAGTTTGTCCTGTAGCTCCGGTTGCTCCAGTTGAGCCTGTTGCTCCGGTTGCTCCAGTTGAGCCTGTGTCACCTTGAGGACCAGTTTGTCCTGTAGCTCCGGTTGCTCCAGTTGAGCCTGTTGCTCCGGTTGCTCCAGTAGGACCAGTTTGTCCTGTAACGCCTTGATCACCTGTAGGGCCGGTTTGTCCTGTAACGCCTTGGTCGCCTTGAGGACCAGTAGGTCCTGTAACACCAGTTGGACCCGTTTCGCCTTTATATGTGTATAACACCCATTCAGAAGGATCATTTGCAGGATCTGTGTATACGTTTACAGTTATTTGAGTACTTATATAAGTATTCCCATCTACACCTGAAACAGCAACAGTATCTTTAACATATGAAGAAGAGGCCCATAAGCCAATAAAATTCAATACAGTTCCAGTTGCTCCAGTTTGTCCTGTAATACCTTGCTCACCTTGAGGACCAGTTGCTCCAGTTTGTCCTGTAATACCTTGCTCACCTTGAGGACCAGTTGCT
>Ga0209107_10002223_pt1 | contig 10790 bp, 8 predicted proteins | sample LakErihyJuly2011_2_FD_187460 | JGI IMG/M metagenome (GOLD analysis project Ga0209107, IMG submission 187460) | Freshwater microbial communities from dead zone in Lake Erie, Canada - CCB hypolimnion July 2011 (SPAdes) (version 2) | ecosystem: Environmental > Aquatic > Freshwater > Lentic >... | reverse complement strand
TACGACATGGAAGTCGGTGCCGGCACAAGCCACACGGGCACCTTCCTGCGCGCCCTGGGCCCGGAGCCCTGGAAAGCCGCTTATGTGCAGCCCAGCCGCCGCCCCAAGGACGGCCGCTATGGCGAGAACCCCAACCGCCTGCAGCACTACTACCAGTACCAGGTCGTGCTCAAGCCGGCGCCGGCCAACATCCTGGAGCTTTACCTGGGTTCGCTGGAAGCCCTGGGCTTCGACCTCAAGAAGAACGACATCCGCTTTGTCGAAGACGACTGGGAGAACCCCACGCTGGGCGCCTGGGGCCTGGGCTGGGAGGTTTGGCTCAATGGCATGGAGGTGACGCAGTTCACCTACTTCCAGCAAGTCGGCGGCATCGACTGCAAGCCCATCACCGGCGAAATCACCTACGGCCTGGAGCGCCTGGCCATGTACCTGCAAGGCGTGGAAAGCGTCTATGACCTGGTGTATGCGCCGGGGGTGAAGTACGGCGATGTGTTCCACCAGAACGAGGTCGAGCAGTCCACCTACAACTTCGAGCACAGCAACGTCGAGTTCTTGTTGGGCGCCTTCACGAACTACGAAACCCAAGCCCAGTACCTGATGCAGCAGCAACTGGCCCTGCCGGCCTACGAGCAGATCCTCAAGGCCGCGCACACCTTCAACCTGCTGGACGCCCGCGGCGCGATTTCCGTGACGGAACGCGCCGGCTACATCGGCCGCATCCGCAACCTGGCGCGCGCTGTGGCGGCCTCCTACCTCGACAGCCGAGCCCGCCTGGGCTTTCCCATGGCGCCGAAGGACTGGGCCGACGAAGTGATCGAACAACTGAACAACAAGAAGGCGGCCTGAAGCATGTCCACGTCCCGCACCGCCAACCTGCTGGTTGAACTGTTCGTTGAAGAGCTGCCCCCGAAGGCGCTGAAAAAGCTGGGCGAGTCTTTCGCCAACGTGCTGGCCGACAGCCTCAAGGCCCAGGGCCTGGCCGCAGCCGATGCCGCCGTCACGCCCTATGCCTCGCCGCGACGCCTGGCCGTGCACGTGAGCGCCGTGGCCGACAAGGCCGCCGACCAGCCCGTGCAGCACAAGCTGATGCCCGTGAGCGTGGGCCTGAACGCCGAGGGCCAGGCCACGCCAGCGCTGCTCAAGAAGCTGGGTTCGCTGGGCCTGGGCGCCGAGGTGGTGGCTTCGCTCAAGAAGCTGCCAGACGGCAAGGCCGAGGCCTTGTTCATCGACACCGTCAAGCCCGGCGCCACGCTGGCCGATGGCCTGCAAAAAGCCCTGGAAGAGTCCCTGGCCAAGCTGCCCATCCCCAAGGTGATGACCTACCAGCTGCAAGAGGGCGAGGGCGAAGGCTTCCAGCCGGGCTGGACCAGCGTCAACTTCGTGCGCCCGGCCCATGGCCTGGTGGCCTTGCACGGTGAGCAGGTCGTGCCTGTGGCCACGTTGGGCCTGAAGGCTGGCCGCGACACCCAGGGCCACCGTTTCGAGGCCAAGGTCTCGCCGGTGGTGCTGCGCGATGCCGACAGCTATGCCGCACAGCTGCGCGAAGAGGGGGCCGTGATCGCCAGCTTCGCCGGGCGCCGCGCCGAGATCGCCTCGCAGCTCGCGGCTGCCGCTGGCCGTGCGGGGCAGCACCTGAAGCCCATCGAGGACGAGGCTTTGCTGGACGAAGTCTGCGCCTTGGTGGAGCGCCCGAATGTGTTGATCGGTCGCTTCGAGGAGGCCTTCCTGGCCGTGCCCCAGGAGTGCCTGATCCTGACCATGAAGGCCAACCAGAAGTACTTCCCGCTGCTGGACACCGAAGGCAAGCTGACCCACCAGTTCCTGGTGGTGAGCAACATCTCGCCGTCTGACGCGAGCGCCATCATCGGCGGCAACGAGCGCGTAGTGCGTCCGCGCCTGGCCGATGCCAAGTTCTTCTTCGACCAGGACCGCAAGAAAACGCTGGAATCCCGCGTGCCGGGTCTGGCCAAGGTCGTGTACCACAACAAGCTGGGCACCCAGGGCGAGCGTTCCGAGCGCGTGCGCGCCATCGCGCATGCCATCGTCAACCAGTTGCGCATGGCCACGCTGCCCTTCACGGTCGATGACAAGGACCACTTCGACGTGCTCGACAGCAAGGCCCAGCAGGCCGCGCTGCTGGCCAAGACCGACCTGCTGACCGACATGGTCGGCGAGTTCCCCGAGTTGCAGGGCATCATGGGCGGCTACTACGCCCGCCACGAAGGCCTGCGCGACGGCGTGGCCATCGCCATCGAAGACCACTACAAGCCGCGCTTCGCGGGTGACGCGCTGCCGCGGAACCACACCGGCACCGTCGTGGCCCTGGCCGACAAGCTCGAAACCCTGGTCGGCCTGTTCGGCATCGGCCAGCTGCCCACGGGCGACCGCGATCCCTTCGCGCTGCGCCGCCACGCCTTGGGCGTGATCCGCATCCTCATCGAGAAGAACCTGCCGCTGGCGCTGCCTGAGCTCTTCGACGCCGCGGCCGCGCCCTTCGGCGAGCTCATCGAGCGCCCGACCGAGGCCTTGCTGGGCTTCTTCGGCGACCGCCTGGCCGTGTCCCTGCGCGAGCAGGGCTACAGCGCGCAGGAAGTCGATGCGGTGCTGGCCCTGCAGCCGCCGCGCCTGGGCGACATCCCGCGCCGTCTGGCGGCGGTGCGCGCCTTCGCGGCCCTGCCCGAGGCAGAAGCGCTGGCGGCCGCCAACAAGCGCGTCAGCAACATCCTCAAGAAGGCCGAAACCGTGGTCGAGGCCCAGGTGGACGCTGCGCTGTTCAAGGAGCCCGCCGAGGGTGCCCTGTACGAGGCTTTGCAGGCGGTCGTGCCAAAAGCACAGGCCGCGTTCGAGCAGGGCGACTACACTGCGTCCTTGCAGGCCTTGGCCGTGCTGCGGGCCCCGGTGGATGCGTTCTTCGATGGCGTCATGGTCAATGCCGACGACGCCGCGCTGAAGGCGAACCGCCTGGGGCTGCTGGCGACGCTCCACGCGGCGATGAACCGCGTGGCCGACATCTCCCGACTGGCAGCCTGACGTGTTCTCCAGACCCCACCACCCCGGAGAGGCGATGAAGCTCGTCATCCTCGACCGCGACGGCACCATCAACCACGAACGCGAGGACTACATCAAGTCCAGCGACGAGTGGGTGCCGCTGCCCGGGGCGCTGGAGGCCATCGCCCGGCTCAACCACGCCGGCTGGCACGTGGTGGTGGCGACCAACCAATCGGGCATCGGCCGCGGCCTGTTCGACATGGTCGCGCTCAATGCCATGCACGCCAAGATGAACCAGATGCTGGCGCGCGTCGGTGGCCGCATCGAGGCGGTGTTTTTCTGCCCGCACACGCCTGAGGACAACTGCACCTGCCGCAAACCGCTGCCGGGCCTGTTCCAGACGATCGGCCAGCGCTTCGGTTGCAGCCTGGAGGGCGTGCCGATGGTGGGCGACCTGCCGCGCGATGTGCTGGCCGCGCAGTCGGTGGGCTGCGAGCCCCACTTGGTGCGCACCGGCCAGGCGGCCACGATGACCGAGGCCGAGCTGCTCGATTTGCGCCAGCGTGTGCCCGACCTGACCATCCACCCCGATCTGTCGGCCTTCGCCGATTTCATCGTGCTGCGCGAACGTCGCAGCCATGGCGAAGACGAACCCGTGGCCACCCACATGGGAGAGCTGGGTTGAGCCTGCCGCCCGCCGACCAGCTCAGCCTGTGGACCGACGAGGGGCAAGCCTCGGCCGGTGCCAGCGAAGAGGGTCGTGCAGGGGCCGGCGCTGCGCCGTCGGCGGGCGCCCTGGCCGCAGCCCAGCTCGCCGAGGCCCGCACCACGGTGCCCGAGGCGGCCTTGCTGGGCAGCATGCCGGTGTTCCGCCACCCGCGTGCGGAGCGTGAAATCCGCCTGGGCAAGGCCCTGGTGGGCTACGAGTGCAAGCGCGTGCGCCGCCGCAGCATCGGCATGGTGGTCAGCGACGAAGGCCTGTCGGTGCGCGCGCCGACGTGGGTGTCCTGGTCTGACATCGAGGTGGCCCTGCGCGCCAAGGAGCGCTGGATCTGCGCCAAGTTGCTGGACCAGCGCGAGCGCGCCCGCAAGCGGGTGTCGGCCCAGATCGACTGGCGCGCTGGATGCCAGTTCCCCTACCTGGGCGAGCCGGTCACCGTCGTGCTCGACCCCATGATCTCCGGCGCCCGCTTCCAGCCCGCCTCTCTGGACGCTGCACCTTGCCGCCACACCCTGCGCCTGGGCCTGCCGCACCAGGCCGACCCCGACCAGATCCGCGATGCCGTCCAGGCCTGGGTGCAGCGCCAGGCCCGCGAGCTGTTCGCGCAGCGTGTGCAGCACTTCGCCGTGCAACTGGGCGTGCAGGTCACGCGCATCGCTCTGTCATCGGCGCGCACCCGCTGGGGCAGTGCCAGCGCCGACGGCTCCATCCGCCTGCACTGGCGCCTCATGCACTTCAGCCACAGCGTCATCGACTACGTGGTCGCGCATGAACTGGCCCACCTGCGCGAGATGAACCACAGTCCGCGCTTTTGGGACGTGGTCCGCTCGGTCATGCCCGAGTTCGATGCCGCGCGCGATCAGCTGCGCCGCGTCGTCATCCCGGACTGAAGCGCCAGACGCCTTCTCCGTCCATCTCCCGCTTCAGCGCGCCCTGGTGCCACAGGTGGTTCAGGTGCGCCACCGACTCGCCCATCGCGAACGTCGTCTGGTGCAGGTCGAGCTGGCGTTTGAAGAGCACGGGCAGCATCTCGGCGGCGGATGACGGCTGGAGCGCGCAGGCGGCCAGCACCTCGTCGAGGCGCTCGGCATGGTGGTCGTGCAACTGCTGGATGCGGGTGTGGATGCCGGTGAAGGGCAGGCCGTGCGAGGGCAGGGCGAGCGTGTCATCGGGCAGGGCGCGCATGCGGTCCAGCGAGGCCAGGAACAGGCCCAGTGCGTCGGCTTCAGGCTCCAGGTCGAGCACGCTGACGTTGGTCGAAATCTTGGGCAGCAGCATGTCGCCCGAAATCAGCAGGCCGTCGCGCTCGTTGAACAGAGCGATGTGCTCGGGGCTGTGGCCGTGGCCGGCCATGCAATGCCAGTCGCGTTCGCCGATGTGCACGGTCATGCCGTCCATCAGCCGGCGGTAGGCACAGGGCACCTCGGGCACCAGCGAGGAGAAATAACCGGTGCGCGCGCGGATCTTGGCCACGTCATCGGGCTGGCGCAGGCCGTGGCTCATGAAGAAGGCGGCCGCGCGCTCGCCGCCAAAGCCGGTGGTGGACTGGCAGGCGAGTTGTGCCGCGAAGTGGTCGGTGGCGCTCATCCACAGGCGGGCGGGCTGCTGCGGTGCGCTGAAGTGATCGATCAGCCATTGCGCATTGCCCACGTGGTCCGGGTGCATGTGCGTGACCAGCATGCGCGACAGCGGCCGCTCCGCCAGCGGGCCCGCGAACAGCGTTTGCCAGGCCGAACGGATGGTTTCCGTGGCCACGCCAGCGTCCACGATCGTCCAGGTGGGCTGCGTGCCGGCGCCATCTGCATCGTGGTCGTCCAGCACCCACAGGTTGATGTGGTTGAGCGCGAAGGGCATGGGCATGCGCACCCAGTGCAGGCCGCGGCGCAGGTCCAGGCGCTCGCCGGTGGCGGGCATGGCCTCGCCCCAGGGGTAGGTGATGGCGGGAGGCGCGGCCGTGACGGTGGGGGCGAGCTGGGTCATGCGAAAGAGGAACCGATCGGCACAAAAGTCAAGACAGGCCATTGTGCCTGCGGGATGAATTCCTGTTGGCGGCCTCAGCCTTGTCTACACTGGTGCCATGACGACGCTACACCACCTCTTCGACAGCAACCGTGCCTGGGCGCGCGACATCGAGCAACGCACCCCGGGCTTCTTCACCCGCCTGCAAAAGCAGCAAACGCCAGACTACCTCTGGATTGGTTGCAGCGACAGCCGCGTGCCTGCCAACGAAATCTGCGGGGTTTTGCCTGGCGAAATGTTCGTGCACCGCAACGTGGCCAATGTGGTCGTTCACACCGATCTGAATTGCCTGTCGGTGATGGAATTCGCCATCGATTCGCTCAAGGTCAAACACATCATGGTGGTGGGGCACTATGGTTGCAGCGGGGTGCACGCTGCGATGAACGATGTGCGCATCGGCTTGGCCGACAACTGGCTGCGTCACGTCAAGGATGTGCGCAACCAGCACCGCGACTGGCTCCAGACCTTGCCCGACGGGCCGGTGCGCCACGATGCCTTGTGCGAGCTCAATGTGCTCGTGCAGTGCAGCCATGTGTGCGAGACGACGGTGGTGCACGACGCCTGGGCGCGCGGCCAGGAGGTGGTGGTGCACGGCTGGGTGTACGGCCTCAACAACGGCCTGATCAAGGACCTGAAGATGACCGTGTCTGCATCGCAGCAGGTGCAACCCTCCTTCGAGCAGGCGCTGAGCGAGCTGAAGCAGCGCTATGCCCACCACGACCAGATCAACGCCGGGCCCACCCCATGACGATGTTCCCCCAGCAGCTCACCGACCCGCGGATCTTCGACATCGCCCGGGCGCTGCTCGATGGTTTTGACCGCCATTACAAGATCTTCTCGGAGACCAGCGCGGACGCCAAAAAGCGCTTCGAAAAGGCGGACTGGCACGGTCAGCAACTCGCCCAGCGCGCGCGCATCGAGTTCTACGACCTGCGCGTGGAAGAGGCGGTGGAGCGGCTGGAGCACGACTACGAGGCCAGCTCCCTGCCGATGGAAGTCTGGCACCAGATCAAGCTGTTCTACATCGGCTTGCTGACGGGCCACAAGCAGCCCGAGCTGGCCGAGACCTTCTTCAACTCGGTCACCATCAAGATCCTGCACCGCAAGTACTACCGCAACGATTTCATCTTCGTGCGCCCGGCGGTGTCCACCGAGTACATCGACGACGAAGACGAGGCCACCGGCGCCACCTTCCGCGCCTACTACCCCGTGCGCGAGAACCTGCGCGAGATGCTCAAGGCGGTGGTGCAAGGCTACGAGCTGAAGCAGCCGTTCGACGACCTGGACCGCGACATCGACTTCGTGTACGAGGCCTTGCTGGAGCAGGTTGGCAATGTGCGCCTGCGCACCAATTTCCAGATCCAGGTGCTGTCGTCGCTGTTCTTCCGCAACAAGGGCGCTTACATCGTCGGCAAGGTGATCAATGGCTTCCGCAGCCTGCCGTTTGCCATCCCCATCCTGCACAACTCCAAGAGCCGGCTCTACATCGACGCGGCCCTGTTCGGCGAAGACGACCTGCTGGCCCTGTTCAGCTTTGCGCGCGCCTACTTCATGGTGGACATGCGCGTGCCATCGGCCTACGTGCAGTTCCTGCGCACGCTGATGCCGCGCAAGCCGCGGGGCGAAATCTACAGCGCCATCGGCCTGCAGAAGCACGGCAAGAACCTGTTCTACCGCGACTTCCTTTTCCACCTGCGCCACTCCAGCGACAAGTTCCGCATCGCGCCCGGCATCAAGGGCATGGTCATGCTGGTGTTCGACCTGCCGTCCTACCCCTTCGTGTTCAAGGTCATCAAGGACTACTTCCCGCCGCAGAAGGAAACCACGCGCGAGATGATCATGGGCAAGTACCAGCTCGTGAAGCAGCACGACCGCGTGGGCCGCATGGCCGACTCGCTCGAGTTCACCAACGTCGCCTTCCCGCGCCACCGCTTTGACGAGGAACTGATCGCCGAGCTGAAGAAGTTCGCTCCCAGCGTGATGGAAGAGGACGACGAGGACCCCAGCGTGCTCATCCTCAAGCACCTCTACATCGAGCGCCGCATGGTGCCCCTGAACATCTACATCCAGGAGGCGCAGGGCGAGTCGCTGGAGCATGCCGTCATCGAGTACGGCAATGCCCTGAAAGACCTGGTGGCCGCCAACATCTTCCCCGGCGACATGCTGTGGAAGAACTTCGGCGTGACGCGCAACGGCAAGGTCGTGTTCTACGACTACGACGAGATCGAGTACATCACCGATTGCAATTTCCGCAAGGTGCCCGAGCCGCGCAACGAGGAAGAGGAGATGTCAGGCGAGGTCTGGTACACCGTGGGCAAGCACGATGTCTTCCCCGAGACCTTCGGGCCCTTCCTGCTGGGCGATCTGCGCGTGCGGGCCATCTTCATGCAGCACCATGCCGACCTGCTGGAGCCCGAGTACTGGCAACAGCACAAGGAGCGCATCAAGGCCGGCTATGTGCACGACGTCTTCCCCTACGACAGGGGTCGTCGTTTCGTGCACAAGATCCAGTCTGGCGCGCCGTTGGCATCGCCCGAGGATGCGCCAGTGGAAGTGCCGGTGGACATCCAGCCCCTGGGGCCGGCCGTCCACGATCAGGGCGTGCTGTCAGGTTTCAGCACGGGCTCGGCGGGCAGCGGGGACTGAGCGTCTGGGAGCGTCCTGGCTGCTGCTGCGAGCCGATGAGCGTGTTGGCAGGGGCTCTGTGTGAGCCCCTCACCTCACCGGTGGCTCACCAGAACTGGTACCAGGGCTTCTTGGTCGGCTGCGTGCCACTGGCCGCGACATTGCCTTCGAGAAAGCGGCTGCTGGGGAAGCTTTGCTTGAGGATGCGCAGGGCGTCGTCCCGCAGCGGCTCCAGGCCCAGCTTGTCGTAGCTTTGCGCCAGGATGTAGAGGCCTTCCTCGATGGCCGGTGACTGGCGGTACTCTGTCACGGCGGCCTGGGCGCGGTTGGCTGCTGCCACGTAGGCGCCACGGCGCAGGTAGTAGCGCGCCACGTGCACTTCGCCAGCGGCCAGCGAATTGACGATGTGGTTCATGCGCAAGCGCGCGTCTTCGGCGTACTTCGAGGTGGGAAAGCGGTCCACCACCTGCTTGAACGACTCGTAGGCATCGCGCGAAGCCTGCTGGTCACGTTCGGAGAGGTCCTGGTTGGCCACGCGCCCGAACAAACCCAGGTTTTCGTTGAAGTTGATCAGGCCCTGCAGGTAGTAGACGTAGTCCATCGCAGGGCTGGTCGGGTGCAGGCGGATGAAGCGGTCCAGCTTGGCCAGCGCCTGGGCTTTTTCGCCGGTGCGGAAGTAGGCGTAGGCCAAGTCGATTTGGGCTTGCTGCGACAGCAAGGTGCCGGAGGCGCGCGCTTCGACCTTCTCCAGCTTCTTCAGGGCCGTCTCGTAATTGCCTTCGGCCGCGTCATCCTTGGCGTCTGCGTACAATTTGTCCGGCGGGATGTTGGCGAACTCGTCTTTGGGCGTGGAGCCGCAAGCCGCCAGCGCGACGCTCAGGAACAGGGCCAGCCAGCCGGCATGCATGCCGGACCGCGAGCCACGGAAGGTGGTCTTCACAAATTTCACGTTGGGTTGGGGCGGTCAGGCCACGGAGGATTCCGCATGCCGTGCCGCCTGCAGCGTCAGAGCCCACAGTATAGAAGCGAGATCGTCCGATTCGATGCCCCCACGCAAGCCAGCCAAATCCATTCGCCAGTCGCCCCACCACGAGGTGGCTCCGGTGGTGCCAGACCAGCCCTCGTTGGGCATGCCCGGCGATGTCCTCGACGACCTTGCGGAGGACCTGAGCGAGGACTTCGCCGATGACATCGGCGCCGAGTCGGTGGCCGCGCCACCCGCCGAGGAGCGCACGGAGTCGCTGACCGTGCCGGCCTCGTCGCATGGCCAGCGGCTGGACGCTTTCCTGGGCGCACAGATCACGGCGTTCTCGCGCAACCACCTCAAGGCATTGATCGAAGATGGCTGTGTGGCGGTGGATGGGCAGGCCCTCACCACGCCCTCGCGCAAGGTGGCGCAGGGGCAGCGCGTGGTGGTCCGTTTGCGGCCCACGGCGCAGAGCCTGGCTTTCGTGGCCGAGCCCATGGACCTGGCCATCGTGTTCGAGGATGCCCACCTCCTGGTGATCAACAAGCCTGCCGGTCTGGTCGTGCACCCGGCGGCCGGCAACTGGCAGGGCACCTTGATGAACGGCCTGTTGGCGCACCACGCTGGCGCTGTGGCGCTGCCGCGTGCCGGCATCGTGCACCGGTTGGACAAGGACACCAGTGGGCTGATGGTGGTGGGCAAGACGCTGGAGGCCGTCACGGCCTTGAGTCGCGCCATCGCGGCGCGCGAGGTCAGCCGCCAGTACCTGGCCCTGGCCCAAGGCACGGTGGACGAGGCCTTCTCGGTGATGTCGTCCATCGGGCGCGACCCCGTCACCCGCGTCAAGATGGCCGTGGTGCCTGCGGGCAAGGCGGCCCGCACCGATGTGCAGCGGCTGCTGTGTGGGCAGTGGCAAGACCCCGCCGCCGATTTGCCGCCACGGGCCTACAGCGGTGTGCTGTGCACCCTGCACACGGGCCGCACCCACCAGATCCGCGTGCACCTGAGCAGCCGCAAGCATCCGCTGGTGGCCGATGCGCTCTACGGTGGCGCGCAGGCCTTGGGCATGCGTCGCCAGGCGCTGCACGCCGCGAAGCTGTCTTTCAAGCACCCCATCACGGGCGAGGCGCTGGCGTTCGAGGCCCCGCTGCCCGACGACATGGCGCAAGCCTGGGCGGCCTTGGCTTTGGCAGTCACAGCAGATTCACAATCTGGTGTATAGTGGGTTTGTGATTTGGCCTTGAGCCCCGGGCGTGAACCCACGCCCCACCGGCCGGCCCGTGAAGAAGATGGCGTGGAACGCCATCTGAATGTCGCCTCCGCAGTGAGGCCCCTCCACACAGTCCAGTTTGAACGCCCGTTGGCTGCCTCGCGGTTGAGCACAACGTCGGTGCGCCCGCACAGCGTGTTGCTGTGCCGCGCTGTGGTTTTTGCCGACCGGTGCTGCCGCCCCGCTCACGATCGACGCGA